>ERZ650308.915-NODE-915-length-15795-cov-4.717535_pt1 | contig 15795 bp, 29 predicted proteins | sample MGYA00376244_ERZ650308 | MGnify/ENA primary metagenome ERZ650308 (study PRJEB26733, sample SAMN07839295) | wastewater metagenome | biome: small river; feature: stream; material: water | place: USA: North Carolina | collected 2016-04-26 ... | reverse complement strand
AGGCAAGATCTGTTTAAGTGCAGTATTTAACTCATTGAGATTATTCAAAATCTCTGCAAAATTAGTTGTAGTAATTATATTATCAATTTGTGTAAATACTATATGCGTAAATTAATCACGATCATTGGTGTGTTGTTATTAACTGGGTGTGCGGGCATAGTCAGCAAGATACCCAGTTTCTGGGACGACAACCAGGCTGCTAAAATAACAGATGCCAGAGTCAGTATCGAGAGAATCGATTGTGCTTCCGACAGAGTTAAAGCCCAGGTCGCAGAGGTTAGAGATCAGTTGCTATGGTTCGAACTTTATTCAGAGTCGAAAGGTCTGCGACAACAGGATGTAATCCTTTTGATCCATCCAATGCGTGAGACCCTAGAGGACATGTACAAGCGTTATGACACGGGTCAGGCTTCAAAAGGCTATTGTGATATTAAACAGCGCATATTAAAGGCTCAGGCTCGTCGAGCATCTGAAGCTATATTAGGGAGATTTTAATGTTAGATCAATTACGTAGTATAGCTAGTTGTGATAGACCCTGGGCTCAGGAACGTGCAGCTATTGCTCTAAGTATTCTAGAGCAGTTCCAGCAAGGGCAGATAAGTACAGATGAATACACTGAGCTTATGTTAGATCTAGCACGTCTAGACACCCTAGAATTAGCAGCAGAAGATATAGAATTAAAAACAGCCCTGGTAACAGCGATTACAGTAGTGGCAAAGGTAGCATAAAAAATGAGAATTAGTGACGTTATACAAGAAGCACAATGGTCAGCCCCGGGTGGCTACTCTGCGGGTCGTTACCCACAACACGGTAAGGTTAATCCAGCTGACAAGCCTTTACCAGCTAGAGCAGCACAGGGTCTAGAGCCAATTGAAGATCCAGAAGATGATCAAATGGACCCGGAGATAGACACTGCATTTGTCACGGGTCCAGAGCATGATAAGAACACCCTCAGCAAGGACGTGAGCCGCTGGTTAGATGGCCACAAGAAGATGTTCAGTCGCAACGAATGGTACACCCTAAAGATGCGTATGGACGATGCCAGCTATGAAGAAATTGCAGATAGCTTGTCAATGACCAAAGAGCGTGTACGTCAAGTAGAAGCCCTGGCCATGCGTAAGCTTCGCAAGGACCCAGAGTTTGCAGCAGAGTTTAAGCCGGGTAACGAAAGCTATCAAAGCGAAGACATTGTTGACGAAGAGCCAGCAAGTCGCGCCCTATGCACCAGCGGTAAGAGTGACTCAGCCCTAGGTGCTTCACAACTGGCATCATGCAAGAGCCAGGGCTACCGTTCACGTGATGGCGGTAAGAGCCACAAGGTGGGTGCCGAGCGTATTAAGGTACGTGGCAAGAAGATCAAGGGCAAGAAGTACGGTGGCCCTTTACCTGATTGGTCTTAATGATTACACTACAGCCCAGTGACTTACTAATTGCACCCCCACGTATACCTGACAAGAGGTTTAGGGGGTGTGTTCTTGTTGTGACCCACACAACATCATCTGGAGCATTTGCTCTATGCGTTAACCGTGCTACAGAGCATACCCTAAAAGACGTTATTGCAGATACGGGCATAGACCCTATTATCAACTACCCCCTATATTGGGGTGGGCCCGTAAGCCCAAGCACTGTGTGGATGCTACACTCAAACGAGTGGGTCAGCGATGGTACAGTTATAATCAACAACAAGTGGGCCATGACATCCAATCTAGAGATGTTTAAGGCTCTGGGTACGGGCAAGTGCCCTCGACACTTTAGACTAATGATAGGGCATTGTTCTTGGGCCCCGGGTCAATTAGAAATGGAACTATCCGGGGATGGCCCATGGCGTCCAGAGCATAGTTGGCTAGTCACAAAGAACCCAGGGCCAGCCTGGGTTATGGAACAAGAGGATAGACTGTTGTGGGAAACAAGTACTACCCTATGTAGTCACCAAGCTGTGGACAGCTGGCTTTAAAACGGAATATCGTCGTCATCCCCGTCCTGGGGGTAACGCATTGGGTTTCTACTAAGGTCAGTGTAGCCCTTCATGTTCAACTGATGCCTAGCAGGCACTGGCCCACGTACAAACTCCCAGCTTAGACCCAAGTCTTTCATACCCTTTAGATAGTCACCTACGGGCTTGCCCATCCACCCGTGCCCTATTACGCACTTAGCCCTTACCCACTTAGCGTTGTTCTCGGGTGTACCTGAGTAGGCACTTTGAAAGCTATAGTAATCAGAGTGCCCGCCACTCATAGATACGATCTGCAAGGGCCTGCACCAATCGTTGGGTTCCAGGATATCTGTGGGTTCCAGCATATGTATAGTAATCATCGGTTCATCCTGTAGTCGTATACTTCTTTAAACACAGCATCACGCACCCTGGAACAATCTAAGCGCAGAGCTTCGATACTGTTCCACCGTGCAGCTTCTACTAGGATATCCTTCTCCGCTAGCTCTACAGCAGTGTGTATCGTCATGCCCCAACCTACATCAGGGTGAGCATCATCGTAGGCTAAGTGAGCAATAGCCTTTTCAGCAATCAGCTTGATAAGAGAAAGATCTTCCATTAGACTCGTCGTTCAGACTTCTCTTTGCAGTAGATGCAGAGCGTACAGCCAGGAACAGCAATACGTCGAGCTTCTGGGATCTCGTCACCACACTCTTCGCACTCTTCTAAGCTGGGTTGCTTGGCTTGTTTAGCCAGCGCATCGCGTACTTTATGAACAGCGTTGTCGTTCATAATCAGCGAATTGATCTGTGCAATTTCCGCTTCTTCTTCGTTGTTAAACTCGATTTTATCGATATCGTTCATACTGCTTTCACTCCTTTTTTCTTACTTACTTTTTTAGGCTTATTGCTTCGAATTAAACTGTCTGTGTACGCATATGGAAATTGTACATTCGAAAAGTTGCGATTGTACTGTTGCTTCCATCTTTCTGGCCAACGGTCATCCATTTGCCACGGTCCACTTCTGCTAAATTCAAACTTCTCTTTCCGCTTCACTCCCGAGGAGTCTGTCCATTCACGCCAAATACGTTGTGTAAACCAACTAACTCTTACATGTCGACATTTATATAGCCTTACACCGTCACCTAGGTCTGCTTCGAATGTCCAATAGGTTTGATGTTCGCTAGTACCATCTACCAACTTCATTTTGTAAGCTTCTCTTAGATGTTTTAAGCAGGCATTTGCATCTTCTTCTGCTTGCAATCTAGCTTCTTCTTTACGTGCTTCTTCATCGAGTACCCATTGATGATACTGGTAAATCTTGTCCGAGTCTAAGCCCATGTCAAGGGCCTTTTGGGCAATCTTAAAAGAAGTTTCGGCCTCTGCTCGAAGGCGATTAAATTCTTCAATCTGTTCTAGATTATCCAATACTTCACGAGCTTTGTGATCGTTGCTATCCCAAAAGTTAGCAAGAGAAACGCCGTGCAGTCCTGCAACTACTAACCACTTCTCAATTACGTCTTTATGTGGTGCTTTAGTTGTCATCTGGAATCCATTCTACTGTTACTTTGAAACTGCCTTTGTGAAAGCCGTGTTCGTCTTTGGGGATTTGGGCAACCGTTGGATCATACTCTTCGTTAAACATTTCGCTAACATCGCGATCAATGTCACAAATTTCTTCACCACTGTAAGTTTTATTAAGGATAAGCATCATTCAACCCTTTCATTAGTCATTTGTTTAATCAACCCTTCGATGTATTCATTGTCCTTACGATATGCTTCAACCCAATGTGCTTCATCTGGCTTATCAAGATGAAACAGCAGTTCTTGATTGTTGCGATCAATCTCGCTACGCATGATGGAGAAGATGTTTTCAGCATCTTTGTCAGTCACCGTAAAGTCAAAGTGGATCATATTTCAATTCCACACATTTTTGCGATTTCTTTTCTATACTTGCCATCTTCAAAGTTGTCGGCAATGTGCCACAACATAGTATAGCATCCCATAGCAGCCATGTGGTCATGCTCTGGTACATAAGGGATACCAGCAAGTTCAGCGAACTCCGGACCCCAATATTCTTTATTGTCTTCGATATAGTTGCTCATTCTTCAACTCCAAAATGTTCTTTAAGAACCGCAACGCAACCATTAGCGGCACTTCTTACATCATTCAATCGACTATCTTTGACAATAGCATCGGCACATTCTCGAACAATCAACTCGGCGAACTTTTCAAGATTGCCTTCACCGAAGCCAAGTTTATCAATACTACACCCAGACCGTTCAGCAAGTTCACGAATCTTGGGATTCACATCAATCGAATCGAGAAGTTCTTCAATTCGTGGATTCATGCGTATACTCCAGCTTCGTATCCGTCTTGACCTTTAATAACTTCCTCTAGAGTGTAAGTATTGCCAAACAATTTTACTTCCTCAGGCCAGTCATCCATCAGACCTTCTTGAAATCCATATGACTGTAACTTTCCGTTTTTCAAACGCTTGCCAGCAAGGTCAAATCCTGCTAAAAACTTCTTTAGATTTTCATCCATATTATACTTTCAAATCGTCAAGCGTAACGTTGTTAGACTTCATCAGATTCTTCATTGTTTCGATTGCTTGCTTGCGTTGACGTTCAAGCGCAGCGGCAGCACGAAGCTCTGCTTCTACAACTTTCCTAGCTTCACGTTCTTTCTTAGCTTCTTCAGCAAGACGCATTCTCTCTAGGCGAGCTTCAAACTCTTTGTCTGTTTCGAGACGTTTAGCTACAGCAACACATTCACCGTAACTATCCATTGTTAGGGTAATCTTTGCACCGTACAAGAACTCCGCTTCGTTAAGTTTCAAACGATACTCTTCTAGAGCAGCCGCAGCTTGACGAATCTCTTTGCCGTGAAAGAGTTTACGCAAAGGTACACGCTTACGATCAACTTCGATCATTTTGCGTTTTTGTTTTTGTTCGGTTGTCATTTCAATTAATTGTAACTGTGAATGGACATATAGTATACAACCAATACCAGTAGAGAGCAACCAATAACCCTGCAATACCTGCGGATATTCTAGTTCCAACTGAGTTATGTGCGCCACCGATAGTCCACTTGCCCATTGAGCCAAAGAATCCTAAGAGTATCCAGAGGGCCAGAAACTTTAGTCCAACAACAACGAGGACTAACCATCCAAATATAGCGAGCATTACTTGCCTTTCAGTTCTTTTAAGACCATTTCCTTGGCACGACGATCGAGATCAGCATCTTCCGCCTGTAGCATCTTCCAAGCCATAAACTCCATGTACTCTGCAATAGCTGCCTTACCTTCGTCGGTAAAGTGACTGTAGTCTTTGCCCACACTGCTTCTGTAGTACATATTTCGGTTGTTAACTAACTCCATTAACCCACCGTAGGTTAAGTCTTTGACAGCTTGTTTGTTCATGTTATAGCTTTTCACCTTTTGCAAAACCTCGGAAGCGGAGGAACCGCGGAAACCGTAGCGACCACACATCTTCGCTATCTTGATTCCGAGTAAGCGCATCCGCGCGGATCTCGACCACTTGCCCGAGTACTGATTGAGGGTCAGTTTGATAAGCTGCCCAAATATCAGCTCGCTGATCGTCGCTGAAACCAGATCCAACGTTGCTAAGAATTTGAACGCCGTCATCGACGCCGCTACAGACAAAAGCTCCAAACGATCCTGCATTTTTACCTGTCCCTTCTTCTACACCGATAACGGTTAAACTTACTTCAATGAATGGCTTTTGTTTGAGCCATGATGCAGAACGTTTGCATTCGTACGGTGCATCCGGGTCTTTCAACATGATACCTTCGTAACCCTCGTCGATACATTTCTTGTTAAAGTCTTTGTAAAGAACTGTGTCAGCAAAGTCATCTAGGTTAACTTCAATCCAAGGAACAATCTCCACACAACCTGTTTTGCGCAGAACCTCTCCGAAGTTAGTTTCTAGAAAGTTAAGGCGTCGACGTTGACCCATAACACTCTTGCCAGCTTTGAACTCTACAAGCGGAATAAGATCAAACACGTTTAGCACAGCATCGCTAGCATCTACATCGCTTTTACGATTAAGCTGTGTCATTAATGTCTGGAAGTTTGCACTCATTACTTCACCGTCAATAACATAACTGCGACCAAATGTATCAATCTGTTCTGCCAGCTTGTCTGTAATGTGCTTGAAGTTGTCCAGTACTTTACCATTGCGGCTGTATTGCACAACTGTACGACTTTCAAAGTCAATAACAGTTAAACAGCGAACACCGTCAAGTTTCTTTTGCAGGATCTTTTTACCTGCAATCTTCTTTTCGTGCTTGGCACCATCGTGTGCAAGCATACATTCAAACACAGGCACAGCATATTGTGGCATCTTCAGCTTCTTGGCAACTGAGTTAACCGTAGACTCACCAAAGCCTGCTCGCATATCTTTAATAAGAATACGACGATAGAAGCCATTCCACTGTGCATCTGTTGCTACATCCATAGCTAACTTAATAGCATCACGAGCAGCGTGACCTGTAAGCTCACGACGATACAGGGCCTCTGCTATCTGTAGGAAGTTATCCCAGCTAAGGCCCTGTCCGCCAACTTCTTCTTTAATAGGAACTTGTTTAACACCAAAGGTGTAGAGTTTATCACAAGCCATACGCAGACCTAAGAAGAACTCATCAAGTCCTTCATTCATTGCATCTGCAATGATCTGTTCTTTAGCCAGACGACTGTTGTCTGCTTCTAGTTTAGCAATTACTGCTTCTGGTTGTGTTCGCATTAAAGATCCTGTAATTTATTTGTTACAGGATATTATAATGCCTTTAGTCGTTGCTGTCAACCGCTTTTGACTTATAATCAAAGTCAGTGGCCACTACCTTTAGTTGATAATGTCTGTCGTTGATTAGCTCGTTAACGTGAGTGACTAATTGATCCATAGTGAACCCGTCAGCTAGCCATTCTGTTTCCCAGTCGTCTAGCTTCCATAAATTATCTACGTATTGAGTTTTGAGAGCAGCTTCTAGAGCTTTAGCATGTGTCTTCTGCCCGCCAAACAGATACTTAAACTTTAACAGATCACCTGAATGGGATATGTATTGCTTGTTGCGTTCGTGCGGGATTGATGTAATACCAAACCCGGGTCTTCCTCTTACTGATTCGATTAGATAAAAGTAATACATCAATCGGCTAGTGATAGAATATCTGCATCGAAGAAGTCAATTAGATCCTCGAAGCGGTCTGTAAGCGACAACGGAATCTTTTCCTCGCCTCCAAACTTCTTGTAGAGCTGTACCAAAGCACACGCATATGCATCATCGTCCCATGCAGCCTGATAACCGTAGCGTTGCTCGCACCATTGACGATGTGCAGCCGCAACACTAGTTTGGAACTGTGCCAAGTTACCGAATAGGTTCTGTACCAAACCAGCTAAGTCTTCAAGCAATGTGTCGCTCATAGGAATCTTAGCGGCATTGTATGCACGACACAAGTCACCGAAGATAAAGAACAAGCTGACATGAACACCCTCGTAGTGAAAGTATTTGTTATGCCATGCACACGCTGCTTCGATCTCATGATCGTGCAATCGTTTAAATGTAGAGATGTTTGAAAATGTTCCAGGATACTTTAGCAAAGCGCTGTCTTCCTCTACAGGGAAGCAGTGATTCTTTTCAGCAATTGCTACCTTAGCTTCTAGCTTAACATCATCATCGTCTGTGGTATCTTTATCAATGCGAACAACAAACACACTGTTACGCAGTTGTTGATATTGGCTTTGCTTCTTCTTACCTTTGCCGTTTAGAATACCAAATGCTTTACGAGCATAGGCTAAGTTATCAGTTTCAATATACTGGAATGGAAACTCAAACTCTTTCCAATCGGTAACACCTTCCATGTAACCTGCACTGATAAGAGCAGCAATAGTCGTGCTAGTATGTTGCCCGTCGATACTAATAAAGCGTCCGTCGGATGTCTTAATACACTGCAATGTTTGTAGCAATGCAGGATCAAACACTTCTGGATTAGCAATCTTGTTTGAACAATGCTTCTCGTCGAGCTCACGCTGAATGTCTTCGTCAATAAGAAGCACACCCAATTTCTCCATAGAGACTTTAGGTAGTCGGTTGACATCCAATTGGGCATTAAGCTCACGCCATGCCTTCATTGTCTTCTTCCAGTGATGATTGCCAGTTAGCTTATCTACACGATCCTGCAAGGTAACGGTCTTACCACTTCCTCTTTGCAGAGGATTGATAGTTACCATAGGATTGGGTTTGCGAACTACGTCTTGGTATTTAAATTTAAAGGTCATACACAAGCATAACAAAGTCAGTTAGACAAAGTCAACTTGTGTATTACCATTTACCCCAAGTAAGTTTCCCAACTTGTGTGATGCATGTGGAAGCCGCGCTTCTTACGCTTTTCCACTAGATCCCAGAAGTGAGGCTTGTAAGGAGTACCCTTAGGCTTGAACTTATCTGTATGTGCAGCCTTGCGATAGTTACAAGGCTTACATGCAGTAGTAGAGTTTTCCCAAGTAGTCTTACCACCCTTAGAAACTGGATGCACGTGATCGAGTGTAGCGGTAGCATCATTAACCGAAGTACCACAGTATTGGCAAGTGTACTCGTCTCTTAAGAAGACATTACGCTTGCTCATACGCATAGTATGCTTTGGTTTTTGATACTCTCGTAACATAATCACCGCAGGTACGCGAGTTGTCCAATTGGCCGAGTGAACCTCCCAATCTTCATACCACTCTAGTACCTCGACTTTATCTAAGACGAGATAGCGAATGGCTTCTTGCCAATCCACAACGGATAGCGGCAAAAGGCTAACGGGTTGCATATCTGCGTTTAGTAATAGTGTGCTCATTTTATTTTCAATCTAAGTTTGTTTTTGTGTCATAGTTTTATATTTAACCTGTCTACCATTGTATACTCATATTACTTGCAACGCAAGCCTTTTTCATATAAAATATACGTATGAAACGCATTCTTATCACAGGCATCGACGGATTTTTTGGAAGAAACCTGGTCCATCGTTGGATTAACAAATACGAGTTAATTGGAATTGACTTGCCCCCACAGTTGTTCGACGAGGATAGTCAAACACTAGCTTGGTATCAAAGTATTAACCATATTGACCTTAGAGAAGACCCTGCCTACTATAAAGATGTTATGATAGGCGTCGATACTGTTATACACTGTGCAGCCAAGACTAGGATCGACCCTAGTTGGAATGAATTTCCAGACTACTATACAACAAACATAACAGCTAGTCAACAGCTATTAAAGACCTGCCAAGAGCTAGGTGTTAAGAAGTTTGTATACTTTAGCAGTAGTTCTGTCTACGGCAACAACGGAACTGATACCCAAACGGAAGACAGTACACTATGCCCGTCTAGTCCTTACGCAGTTAGTAAGATGGCTGCGGAGTATGCTCTTAAAGCCCAAGCACTAAAGGGCGAGACAGAACTTATTATAGTTCGCCCGTTTACTATGTACGGTCCGTTTATGCGTAGCGGCACATATAGTCTTGTTATTGCTAAGTTTATCAAAGCATACCTAAACAATGTTCCGTTGATCCTAGAAGGTGATGGATCGCAAACTAGAGACTTCACACACGTAGATGATGCCATAGATGCACTTGACATTATACTAGAGCACGGACATCACGGCGATGTCTTTAACATTGGCACTGGACAAAGCGTTACTATTAAAGAGCTCGCCGATGTTGTTAGCCACAAACAAATAACAGCTCCATCACGTATTGGAGCAATAGGTAGGACTTGCGCAGACATGTCCCGCTTGACAAAATTAGGATATGAGCCTAAAATACAAGTTCTAGAGTGGTTATCTAATCACTTAAAAGAAATTAAAATTAACACTTTACACTAAAGGAAATCTATGCTAGTACCAATGGTAGTTGAATCTACATCCAAAGGCGAACGTGCCTATGACATTTACAGTCGACTGCTGAAAGAGCGTGTAGTAATGCTCAACGGTCCAGTTGAAGATACAATGGCTAATATTGTTGTAGCTCAACTATTGTATCTTGAAGCAGAAAATCCTGATCAAGATATTAGTTTGTTTATCAACAGCCCAGGCGGTGCAGTTACAGCAGGCTTGGCAATCTACGACACAATGCAATTCATTAAGCCCGATGTGGCAACTTATGTAATGGGTCAAGCCTGTTCAATGGGTAGCTTCCTTGCACAAGCAGGAGCAAAAGGTAAACGATTTGTATTGCCAGAAGCTCGTACAATGATTCATCGTGTCAGTTCAGGCACACGTGGTACAAGTGGTAGTGTTCACGTACAAGACTTGCAGTTCGAAGATGCCAAACGTAGCTTTGAAGAAAGCAAACGTATCAACGAGCGTTTGACTCAACTTTATGTTAAGCACAACACAGCAGGCAAAGGTTACGAAGAGTTGTTTGAGACAATGAAGTTCGATACCTTCCTTAGTTCAGCAGAAGCAGTTGAATACGGTCTTGCTGATAAGATTATTGACAAGCGTCCGTAATGCAGTACGATACAGGTAAAATTGATAAAGGCTGGGGCTACGAACTAGTCTTTGCCAACAACGAATCCTACTGTGGCAAGCTGTTGGTATTTGAACGTGCTGGTGCAACGACTAGCATGATGTTCCATAAGACTATGAAGAAGTCATGGATTGTCAGTGAAGGTAGCTTCAAGCTCAGTTACGTTGAAACAACAACTGGCCGAGTGTTTGAAAGCGTACTCGAGAAAGGTGGAATCGTTCACCTTACTAACCTTTCACCGCATCGCCTAGAAGCTCTAGAAGATAGTTCAGTTATCTTTGAAACAGGAACAGGCGACCCTGGAGAAAGCGATCGTGTTAGAATCGGACCTGGTGATACTCAAAAGCGGCCGCCAGAGCCGATATAAGATCTTCGATCATTCCATCATCGTGCAACGGAGTAGGTACTAAACGTAACCGCTCCGTTCCCACATCAACTGTTGGATAGTTGATCGGTTGTACATAAATGTTGTGTTCATTTAACAACGTATCGCTGATAGCTTTACACTTCTTAGCATCGCCTACAAGCACAGGCACAATGTGAGTAGTGGAACAATCCATTACCTGAATGCCATTCTTTTCTAATCTATGCTTTAACTTGCGAGCACGTTCTTGATGCTTAACTCTGAGCTCGTTATGCTCTTTTAAGTATTTGACAGCAGCAAGGGCTCCTGCACAAGTTACAGGGCTCATACTTGTTGTAAAGATAAATCCTGCTGCAACACTACGAATAGCATCTACGATATCTTTGTCGGCAGCAATATATCCACCTTGGACTCCATACGACTTGCCTAGAGTACCGTTGACTATGTCTACTCTATCTTGTAAGCCTAACTCTTCTAGCTTACCACCGCCATGTTCTCCGTATAGTCCTACAGCATGTACTTCGTCAATGTAGGTCATTGCTTCGTACTTGTCTGCTAGATCGCAGATGTCTTTAATATGCCCAACATCGCCGTCCATACTGTACACGGATTCAAATACGATGCAGGGAACTTGTCCTGCTCCTACTACATCTTTAAGTATAGATTCTAGCATAGCCAAATCGTTATGAGCAAATACAGTCTTTGCAGCACGGCTATGACTCATGCCTACAATCAAACTGTTATGATTTTTGCTATCACTAATAAAATGGATGTTTGGAATAATCTTAGCTAGAGCAATCAAGCTCCACTCGTTAGCTACGTATGCAGAGCTAAAAAGCAATGCACCTGTCTTTCCATGTAACTGGGCTAGCTCGTGCTCTAAAGCAACGTGATAGTGGCTAGTTCCTGCGATGTTTCGTGTGCCACCCGATCCTGCCCCGGTCATGTCTAGGGCTGTGTGCATAGCATCTAATACCACTTTATGCTGTCCCATACCTAGGTAATCGTTCGAACACCAATTGGTAATGTTTTTAATAGCATACGGACCATACCAAATAGCCTGCGGAAACTTACCGTTTTCACGTAGAATATCGTTGAACACACGGTATTTGCCGTTGTCCTTTAGGGTTTTAATTAGGTCTGTAAATGGTTTCTTGTTAATCATAGTAAGCGTATTTAAACATAAATATTAGACTGAGGATTTATTATGGATATTGTACACTTAGACGTGCCCCTTTTTATTCGTTTGCTAGAGCTTGCTCGCGAAGATGTTAAGCAAGATGCAGACTTACACGATGTAGCAGAAGCAGTTATTAAACTATCGCAGCAAGGGCCGGTAACAATGGCAGCATACGATCAGATCGTAGGCTTTATGAAGAAGCAAGGCGACCAGCCCACAGACGAAGATGGTGCGTACAAGCATTCTGATATTAAAAGATTTAGACAAATTGTAGACCTAGCACAAACTACTCCGTACTCAACAGAGCCACAGGAGTCATATGCAGGCATGGATTCTATTACAGTCGATGCAGGAGCCGACGGGTGGCAAGGAACTAAACACCCAGACGATATTAGAGGCAACAGCTTTAAGATCTATCGTGGGAGTAACTAATGTCAGCGAACGGAATTTCTACTTTAGCTACAAAAGAAGCCAAACAAAAGGCTAAACTAGATTTAGCTGCAACAGACCGTGCCGCCGATAGCAATCCCAGAGCAACCTACGATATCACAGAACTACCAACAAAATACAGCGGAGATGCGGTAACTGATAATCCAAACGTTGGCGGACTACAAGACGGACGTCCTTGGAACTAACATATGGCATTCAAAGGCACGAGATTAAATCCTAGCGAACAACCCTGGGACACTACAGATTATACTCATCCTGGAGATCCTAATCTTAGTGAGTTGCATAGATCTATGCAATATAATACCGACGGTGAACCTGAGATTAGAGTAACACTAGGACAGACAGTTAGCAATGCTAACTGGAACCTACAAGTTGCTATGAACAACATTACAGGTGTAACTGGCTTGAGCATTAGTGGGTATCAGGCAGAAGTAGGAACAACTTTCGTTCCGTTGTGGCAAAGTAATACTACATACACATATTTGAATGCCGCTACTCAACTAACTGTTTGGAGCACAAGTGCAAGCGATACTAATGTAAGTGTGTTAGTTAGCGGTCTCGATGCCGACTATCATCCTATCGCAGAAACTGTTACATTAACAAATGGAGTAACTGGAGTACAGACTACTAAAAGTTTCTTACGTGTAAACAATCTGTCTTTGACTCGCATACCTATGAACGTAGGCATTATACGATGCGGCAATTCAGGTAAGACCCAAGTATTATGTGCGATTGAAGCAGGAGCAGGCCGCAGTCAACAAACCATTTATACTGTACCGGCAGGATACACCTTCTTCCTAACACAAAGTAATTGGTACACAAACAATACTGGTAACAATACAACATTGTATAGATCATACACACAGAGTCCGACAGGTTTAATCAATACTGTTTTAACTTTCCCGTTCCCCTCTGAATACAACTCTGTTAAAGTTGTCCCAAGACCTTATACCGAAAAGACTGACATTCAATGGCAAGTGTCTACAGCATCTGGTACTACAAAAGTAGGCGGTCAAATTGAAGGGTATCTAATTGATAACACTGTAATATAAGGAATTATTATGAGCGAAACTTACCAAAGACTTACATGTAATCATTGTAAACATACTGCACATTGTGGACACGGATGTTCAGAAGAAACTTGCGATCATTGCTCTGAGTGTGCTTGTGATCGCTGCCAAGCAGAAGCTGATAAAGAGCAACGAGTAGACTAATGCTTTCTATAGCCGATAGTCAGATGGATCCTAACGGATACTGGTCCGCTCCTATTGCTAAATTGGTATTCCTTCCTACTCCTGATGACATAGCATTGTTTGATCAAAACGGATATGACTTAACGGAATTAGAAAAGCACTATGCCTCAAGCAATTGTGCAGGACCCGACAGCCATAGATGTCATAGAACAGCATTAAAACAGCCCTGGTTTACACAATCTCCTAAGGTAGAAGGAGCAGTTCTTAACCATAGCCTGTTATTTGAAAGAAAGGGCTACGAAGGTGCTGCCCTTGATCAACTAACACAGTGGGCTAACAGCCTTCCGTTGTTGTATAAACTAATAGCAATGCGTCCTAAATGGGGATTAGACTTTAGCATGGATTACGTTGATCGTTCGGGCAATGCGTTTGAACTGCTACACTGGGAATATGACGGGTTTAGCTACGAAGAAATATCAGCTGTTAAAGCCGAAGTTGAACCAATTCTACTATCAATCAATTGGGATGATGCAGCAAAAGATTTGATTAAATACAAAGCTGAATGGCATACACTCGATTTCTTTGAACAAAGCGATTGGAAGTGTAAGTTCTTTGGAATACCCAAAGAAAGATTTAAAATGGTTATATGGAGTTAACATGAAAAAATTTATTATCGCATTATTGCTATCACCTTTGATGGCATTTGCAAACCCAATTGATGACTCTTGTCCTCAATTTGTTCTACGTGGAGCTCCTGTAAGTCAGTTGCCAGTAGGCACTACACAGTATCTTTGTAAAAGCAACTACGCTATCCATTACAGATATGATACAAAAACAGCAGAGTATGTCGTTGAACACATTACCCTTGAGTCCATTACCGGACCCGCAAAGCGTAAAGACGACTTCAGAGCTGATCCAAGTATACCAAAGCAATATCAATCAGTCTTGGCAGATTACGCTGGGTTTCCATATGACCGTGGACACCTTGCTCCGGGCGCTGACAACACACAAAACGACACCGTAATGAGTGAGAGCTTTTTTCTATCCAACATGGTACCGCAAGTTCCCAATCACAATCGCGGTATCTGGAAGCAACTTGAAACAGCAGTCCGTAACTGGGTCCTTGAAGGTAAAGATATTTACGTGGTAAGTGGTACAATTTATAGCCAGGGTTATCAAACTATTGGCGCAGGTAAAGTTGGCCCCATCTTGGGTGCTGCCTTAGCCGGCGCTGGCCACGCACTCGTGGGCATCTCTGCCATCTCGGAAGAAAGCAAAGAACGAGCCCAGGCCATCCTTCCTGATGTTCCTGTGCTCGAAGTTCCCCGCATTGTGGAACTGAGTGAACTCGTTCTTATTGCCGTTCCCGATGAGGAACTGCCTGACTTGGTCAACGGTCTCGCTGTTGCCGGAGTGTGGCAACCAGGACAGATTGTGTTGCACACCTCTGCCGCCTATGGCGTTGAGGTGCTGCACCCTGCCGTGTTGGCTGGAGTTATTCCTCTCGCCCTGCACCCCGCAATGGCGTTCACGGGAACCAGCATGGATATTGCTCGTCTTGCCGATTGCTATATCGCGGTCACGGCGCCGGCACCGGTCTTACCGATTGGGCAAGCGCTCGCGGTGGAAATGGGTGGAGAGCCTGTGGTCATATCCGAAGCCCAGCGTCCCCAGTATGCCGAAGCAATTGCCACAGCCTCACAGTTCTCCGCAGCAATCGTGGACCAGGCCACGAATCTTCTTGGCGAAATTGGGATTGAGAACCCGGGCCGGATTGTTGCTCCGTTGATTCGTTCCGCGGTCGACAACGCTCTCGGCCAAGCAGGTGACGCGTCGCGTCTGGGCTTCACAGGACTCGACGACTAGCCATGAGCACACCCCAGGTTTGCCACACCGTCGACGAGATGACGGCTCTTCGTGAACAGTTAAGCGCCGAAGGCAAGACGCTTGCACTTGTTCCCACCATGGGTGCGTTGCATGCAGGGCACTTGGCTCTGGTTGCCCGGGCTCGAGAACTGGCAGATGTTGTCGTGGTGTCGATCTTTGTGAACCCGTTGCAGTTCGGTGCTGGGGAAGACTTCGATCGCTATCCCCGCACGCTCGACGCTGATGTCGCTGCACTAGCTGGGCATGCGGATTATGTGTTTGC
>ERZ650308.914-NODE-914-length-15804-cov-10.152010_pt1 | contig 15804 bp, 16 predicted proteins | sample MGYA00376244_ERZ650308 | MGnify/ENA primary metagenome ERZ650308 (study PRJEB26733, sample SAMN07839295) | wastewater metagenome | biome: small river; feature: stream; material: water | place: USA: North Carolina | collected 2016-04-26 ... | reverse complement strand
GGCCAGCCGGCCTGCCAGCAGCGGCACGCAGCGCCCGCGCGGGCGCACGCCGGCGCCGCTGCCTGATCCGCCGGTGGTGGCGGCATAACGTGATTTAGGGCGCACCAACGGCCCCTATCCGGTTAGTGGCGCAGGAACGGCCCGTAACAGGCCGGGCTGCGTATTTCAGCTACGCCACCCGCGCCTGGTCGCTGACCACGTTCTTCAGGCCTTTTGTGGAGGCGCGATCCGGAGTCGAACCGGACTAGACGGATTTGCAACCGGTCGGATTGCTTGTGTGACATCCACTTGTGCGCAGACCGTTTGACAGTCAAACACTCGGGCGTTTCTGCCGCCAAACTGGCCACGCCCGGCCGCAGTCACGGCACACCAGCAGGCCCTGGCCCCGCTGCAGGCGCTTGACGCGGCAGCCCGGCCAGCGGCACAGCACGCGGGCCACCCAGCGGGGCATGCGCTACCTGGCGCAGAGCTCGGCAGCGCCGAAGGTGAGCGCCACCCAGCCGTAGGGCGCAGGCAGCGGCGCGTGGGCCAGATGCCACGTGACCACCGCACCGGCCGGCAGCACGATGTCGACGGCCAGATCCTGCGCGCCCTCGGCCGTGCCGCCAGGCCCGGCCTGCAGCTGGCCCACGAAGACTGGCGACTGGCCATCGGTCAGCACCAGCATCGAGCTGCCGCCGCCGGCACCGGCGCGGCCGCTGAAGGAAACGCGGCCATCAAGCGCCACACGCCGCGGCGCGGTGGTGTCGTTGCGCACCGTCAGCGACAGCAGGTTGCCGGCGCCGGCCAGCTGCACGCCGTCAGCGCGGACGCAGCCGTCGCTGGCCGCGCTGCTGCTGCCGCCCCCACCGCAGGCGGTGAGCATGGCTGCCGCCAGGCTGGCCAGGGTGGCGCGGGTGATGTTGGGGAGTGCCGCAAAGGCGCAGGCGCGCGCGGCGATACCATGGTTGGTAGCCATCATGGAGATTTGTCCTCTTTGGTGGTCAGGGGCCGGGAAGCGTTGGCGCGCTTCCCGGCCCCGCCTATTCTGCGCGCCGCAGGGGGCCTCGTGTCCCCCTTCGGGGGGATGCCGCGCCGCGTCAACGCCCGTCGTCCTGCCTGCTGTCAAGCGCCAAGGGCGCCAGCTGCATCGGCTGGCGGCAGGCCCACGGTGGCGCGCGGTGACGCCAATCGCGCCAGGTGAGGGCCAGGTGGGCGGCAACGCCCCAGGCAGCCATGTCCAGCAGACCAGCGTCGGCCCCCTGCCAGATCAGCGATGCTGCCAGGATGCAGATGCCGACGGCCAGCAGGTAGCCGATCAGGTAGGCCGGCCGATGTTCGCCCACGTGCATGGCGGCCAGCCGGCCCACGATGCACTCCAGGGCGGCCAGCGCGGCGACGGTGAAGGTCAGCATGTCGGTCCAGTGCGTGGTCATTGGGTGCCTTTCCGCTCGGCCCAGGTTGCGACGGCACCCACTACCCGCGGCACCATGGTGCTGCCGGCCTGGATGACCGGATGCAGAAAGATGCCCACGGTCAGCGCAACGCCCTTGCCCCATACCACCGCCGACAAGCCCGGAAGCCATCCGGCCAACAGCGGCCCGGCCACCGATGCGCAGATGGCGCTGGCCGCCACTGCGGCGACGAACAGCAGGCAGGCGCGCAGCCGCGTGGTGGGCGGGGCGAACATGGCGCCCAGCGCGCAGCCGAAGAGCGCGGCGGTGAGCGTGGGCGCGTCGACGCCCAGCAGCGCCAGCACGGCGCCGCCCACACCGGCGGCCATGCCCTGGACGATGGCGGCGTGGTCGGTCATGGTGTCCTCCGGGTGGTGAGCAGCTCGGCGGCCACCAGCAGCGCGCCGATGCAGTACAGCAGGCCCACCGGCAGGCCCGTTCCTTCGTCGCACACGCCCACTTCACGTGACGACAGATGCGGGTACCACACGACGCAGGCCAAGCCGCTGGCGTGGTATCCCAGGCCGTAGGTGCACGCCAGGGCCACCAGGCGCCGGCCCAGGGCGTGGGCGGCGGCCTTCAGCTCGGCGGTGAGCACCAGCGCCAGCATGAAGGCCAGCCCTGCGCCTGCGCGGGGCCGGTCGTCAGCCCACACCCAGCCCACCGCCGCCGCCGCGGTGGCTGCCAGCAGCAGGATCGCCTCCAACCGGTCGCGGGCGCCGGCAATCACTGCCCTGCCCCCGGACGCCAGATGGGCCGCGTGGCGTCGCGCAGGCGGTCGGCCTGGTCGGCCGGCGCAGCGGCAATGGCCAGACGCACCAGGGCGCGGGCGATCAGGGTCTGCAGGGTGCTCATGGGGGCCTTTCGCTCGATCAGGTCGCGGTGACGGTCTTGACGGTGCCGGCGCTGTTGCGGAACTTCAGCGCGCCGGCCTCGAAGAACAGGTTCAGCACGCCGGCGGCGGGCGTGGGCACCAGGCCGGCCGCCGTCTCGCGCACGGCCAGGTAGCCGTTGGCGTCCAGCGTCACCCAGTCGACCAGGGCGTTGGGGGCGCTGCCGGACGCACCAGGCTGCGCGGTGGCCAGCACCACGCTGCCGCCCTTGGCGTTGCCGGTGCTGCGCCCGCCTGCAATGCGGTGCAGGCCGCCGGCCACGTTGGTGCCGGCCGCGTTGCTGGCGCTGTGAGTCACGGCCTGCGGGCTGGTGTCATCCACGCCGCCGCCCATGTACACCTCGGTGATGCGGGCGTCGGTGCTGCCCACCACCATCTGCCCGCCCTTGTAGGCCCGGGCCTTGTAGCCCAGCATGATGGAGCCGTTGGCGTGGGTGGGCGCCGCGCCAAGCAGGCCGTCGGCGGTGGTGTCGTTGTAGGTGGTGGTGCTGTTGTCGGCGATGGTGGTCACCAGCTGCAGCAGGTGCTCACCATCAGCCACGGTGCGGTACACCTTGCGGGCGCTGCAGGTCTTGGGGCCGGTGTAGGTGGGGATGTTGGCCAGCGCGATGGTCTGGTTGCTGGCCGCGGCGGTGCCGGTGACGGGCGGCTCCGACAGGGCCGTCTCCACGCCGTCCAGCACGTAGGTGAAGCGGTAGCTGTGGGCGCCCAGGGTGACGGCGCCACCGGCGGTGGCGGTGGCGGTGGTGCCGCTGCTGTCGGGCACGTAGTAGTCGGCCTGCGCGCCCAGCATGGTGTTCTTGCTGCCGGTGGCGGTGTTGTGCCCGGCATAGAAGCCGGCGGCCAGGTTGTCGATGCCGGTGGTGTTGCCGTAGCCGCACCGGTAGCCGCTGAAGGTGTTGTTGCTGCCGGTGGTGTTGTACCAACCGCTGGCGCGGCCCACGCCGGTGTTGTAGCTGCCGGTGGTGTTGTGGCCGAAGCTGTAGGCCCCCACCGCAGTGACGCCCACGCCGGTGTTCACCTCGGTGACGTTGCCGCTGAAGCCGGCGAAGTTGCCCACCAGGGTGCAGTCGTCGCCGGTGGTCTTGCTGTAGCCGGCGCGGCGGCCGATGGCGGTGAGGTTGGTGGCGGTGGTGACGGAGTAGCCGGCCGCCTCGCCCACGCCGGTGTTGTTGCTGGCGGTGCAGCTGTACAGGGCGTTGGTGCCCACTGCCGTGAGCGACGAGCCGACCAGGTTGCTGTACAGCGCGCCCCGGCCGATGGCGGTGATGAGGCGCCCGGTGTCGTTGCTCTGGGCGGCCTGCATGCCCACGGCGGTGTTCTGGTCGCCCGTGGTGGTGCTGCCCAGGGCCGAGTAGCCCATGGCGGTGTTGCTGTCGCCGGTGGCGAAGGTGGCCGCGTTGTGGCCGAAGGCGCTGCTGTACTGGGTGGTGGCCGCCGAGAACAGGGCACGGTAGCCGACGGCCGTGAGGTAGTTTCCGGTGGTGAGGGCGTTGAGCGCCGACTTGCCGAAGCCGGCGTTCTGCAGGCCGCTGGCGCTGCCGTTGCCTGCAGCCCCGGCGAAGTAGGTGTTGTTGGCCGACAGGGAGAACTGCACGGCCTCCAGAGCAGCCACGCGGGTGGCCACGGCCGCAGCCGGGTAGGCGGCCAGCAGGGTGGAGGTGGACGCATCCACGCGCCGGTACAGGTAGGCGGCCACGTCGCCCGCGCCCTGCACCAGGAAGCTGGCGCCGTTGGCCACCGCGGCGCGGCCGGCGGCCTCGGTGGCGTAAACGTTGGCGTTGACCAGGGCCGCATCCCGCGCAGCCTCGGCGGCGGCCTGGGCGGCCTCGGCCGCTGCCTGGGCCGCTTCGGCATCGGCGGCGAACTCGGCACGCACGGTGGCGACGGTGAGCTTGGCGTTGGTGGTGCCCTGCCGCAGGATGAGCAGGTTGGCGTCGTCCACCGGCAGGGTGGCGGCCGGCAGGGTGGCAAAGTTGAGGTTGCCGCCGATGTTGGACACCTCGCCGGTGAGGTAGTCGAGCGCGGCCTTCACGGTGCTGGCGCCGTGGCCCACGATGGCCGAGCCCTGGCCAGCGCCGGTGCCCAGCAGCGACTGCGCCAGGCTGAAGGCCGAGTCGCCCGCGGCGCCGGCGTTGAACTCGTCGACCAGCTGCACCAGCGACTGCAGGAAGGCGTCGGCGCGGGCGCTGAAGTTGGTGGGGTCGTCGCGCGTGGGCGCCGGGGGCAGTGGAGTGAGTGCCATGTTGGTCCTTGTGGGTCCTTGCGGGTGCGGTGCGGCTAGACGAGGCCCTCGACCTCGAGCGAGCAGGTGCTGTTGATCAGCCCGGGGATGGAGACCGACCAGTCCTTGAGCCAGCCGTAGACGATGAGGCTGTCGAACAGGCGGCTGGCCACCCACACCACGGGCTTGGCGCGCACGCGCGCCAGGCGGGCGGTGGCCACGTCGACGTTGCTGCTGGGCAGCACCACGTCGGCCGACATGCGGCGGGCATAGCCGCGCTGCGCCACCGAGGTGGTGCCGAATTCGTCGGTGTCCTTCTTGCTGTAGTCGGTGATGCCGATGCGCGGCGCGGCCAGCACGTCGCCCAGGCGGTACACCGGCCCGACCACGCAGGACCCGATGGAGATGCCGGCAGCGCTGCCGGTGAGGGTGATGGTGATCTGCCCGTCAGAGTACGGCGGCAGGTCGTCGAGGATGAGCGCGCTGCGGCGCTGCACGGCCTCGAAGAAGTAGTCGTACCAGTTGTCGCAGTCTTCCTGGGTCTGGATGGGCTGGAAGCTGCGGGTGTAGATGGTGCGGCCACCCACGGACATGGTGACGGTGGCGCCCTCGATGTCGAGATCCAGCAGGGCCAGGCCGCGCACGGTGCCCGGGGCGATGGTGAAGCTGATGCTGCTGGGCGCGGCGCTGTAGGTGCCCACGGCGCCGTCGAACATGGCCCAGCGGTTGGACGGGCCCACGCGCACCCAGTTGACGGCGTCGGCCTCGGGGGCGCCGGCGGTGGTGCCGGCCACCAGCCGCTCATACACGGCATGGGTGGTGGCGCGCAGCACGCGGTCGCCCACCGCGTAGGTGGTGGCGGCATTCCAGGCGGGCTGGTCGTCTTCCGGCAGGCTGGACGCGACCAGCGCGGCGTCGGTGATGGTGGTGGGGACGATGTAGCGCATGGGGCCTCGGCTGGTGTCAGGGCGCAACGCGCACGGTCAGGGCGTCGCCGTCCTGCATCACGCGCTCAAGCAGGCGGGCGGTGCGGGCGCCGCTGAGTGCAGACGCCTGCAGCGGGTCGGCCAGCTTGACGAAGTGGGCCAGCAGGGCGTCGAGCTTGCTGGTGACGGCGTCGCTGAACGCGGGCGCCACCTGCGCGGCCTGGGCAGGGCCGGCAGGCTGGGCACCCACGCCGGTGATGGTCTGCTGCAGGCTGCTGGCCAGCCAGGCGCGCACACGGGCCACGTCGGCCGCGCTGCCTGCGCTGGCCTGGGCGGCTTGTTCCAGCGCCTGGCTGATGCCGGGCAGGGACTGGCGGGCCGCCAGATCCCCGGCGCGGGCCTGGGCGGTGGCGATGCTGAAGCGGCTGACCAGTTGGGCCTGGCTGGCGCCCTGGGCGTTGCCGCCGCGCAGGCGGTCGATCTCGGTCTGCAGGGTGGCGTTGGCCTGGGTGACGGCCTCGGTCACCTGCGCGAAGCTGGGGGCCAGCTGCACCAGGGTGGCGTACAGGCGGCGGCCGGCGTCGGTGCTGAGGTCTTGCGCCTCGATGAGGGCGCGGTAGGCCTCGCGGCTGGCGGGCAGGCTGGCGCCTTGCTTGGCCAGCTCGGCCTGCAGTTGCCGGGTGGTGATGGCGCTGCGCTCGGCGTCGGTGTACAGGGCCTGCAGGTAGTTGCCGGCGGACTGGGCCAGGTTGTCGATGCCGCCGAAGGCGTCGACCAGGGCGTTGACGCTGTCACCGGCCAGGGCGCCGATCTGCGGCAGGGTGGCGCCCAGGTTGGCCAGCGCGGCCTGGGTGGCGTTGATCTGGGTGACGACGGCGCCGAGCTGCTCGATGCTGGGGGAGGCGCCCAGCTTGTCCAGCAGGGCGGCGGCCCAGGTGGGCAGGCCGATGGCGTTGAGCGCGGTGCGCACGTCCTGCGCCACGCGGCTCAAGTACTCCTCCCGGCCCTTGGCGCCGTCGGTGTAGCGCTGGAAGGTGCTGTTGTTGCCGGCCACCAGCTGGCCGCCCAGCAGGATGGCCAGGGCGCCCTGGGCGGGGTCGTCGCTCTTGTCGTCGGCAAAAGCGGCGCGGGCGCTGTAGCCCACCTGCTTGCCGAAGGTGCTGGCGGTGGTGTCGAGGATGCCGACCACGGTCTTGGCGAGCGTGGTGGTCATTTCCTCGACCTGGGCGCTGTAGGCGCCGCGGCGGGAGCCGAGGCCGGCCACGCCGTCGCCCAGCTGCAGGCCGCCGGCCGCGCTGAAGGCGCTGCTGGCGCCGTAGTGCGGGGTGCCGCCGTTGTCCAGGGCCTTGGCGATGGCGGCCAGGGCGCCCACGCCCAGCGCGATGGGGCCGAGCGCGCCGGCCAGCACGCCCAGGCCGTTGGCCGCGCCACCGGCGAAGATGGCCGAGCCGCTGCCCAGCAGGCCGGTGACGCTGCCGCCGGCGCCCCAGGCGGTGAGGCCCGACGCCAGGCCCGAACCGAAGGCGCCAGCACCGCCCAGCAGGCCACCCAGGCCCACGGCGCCACCGGCGATGCTGAGGCCGGTGCCGGCGGACAGGCCGGCCTGGGCCACGGCGTTGGTGGCGCCCATGCCGAGTGCGCCACCCACCACCCCGCCGATGGCGCCGCTGATGGCGCCGCCGATGGGGTTGACGATGGCGCTGATGATGGGCCGCAGCACCATGGTCTTGAACATGTTGACCACGGTGTCGCGCAGGCTCTGCGCAAAGCCCTTGCCGCTCTCGAAGCCTCGCATCAGCGCGTCGGTGATGCTGTCGTTGATCTTCTCGGCGGCCTTGGCCCACTCCTTGGTGGTGTCCTCGGCAGCCTTGCGCTGGTCTTGGCCGGTGATGAGGTCCCGCAGCTTGGTGCGTTCGTCGATCTCGCGCTGCAGGGCCAGCACGGCATCAGGGTTGCCCATGGCGGCCACCTGCTGCTCACGCAGGCGGGCGATGGTCACCTCTTCGATGGCGGCCTTGAGGCTGAGGCGTCCGGTGGCGGCGATGCGGGCGGCCTGCTCTTCGTCCTGCAGGGCCAGCACCTGGCGGGCCACGGCATCGCCGCTGCGGGCCATGGCGTCCAGCCACTGCTGGTAGTCCTTGGCGGCATCGGCGGCCACCTTGGCAACCGCCTTAAGCATCGCGGCATGGTCTTCGGCCACCTGCGTGGCGGCCGCCTGAGTGATGATCTGCTCACGCTGCTGGCGGCTGTAGCTGGCCCAGGCGGGGTCGGCCTGGATGTCGCGCAGCTTGGCCTGGGTCTTGGACAGTTCGGCGGCACTTGCGGCGCCGTTGCGCTCCATCTTTTCCAGGTCAACCAGCGCCTTCATGTAGGCGCGGGCACCCTCCTCTTCGGCCTTGAAGGTGGGGAGCTTGGCGGTGGCGCCGGCCTTCTCGGTGTACTTGTCGCGGATCTTGGCGATCAGGGCCTCGATCTCGGCGCGGCTCTTGCCGGCGGCCAGGCCGAGCTGCTCGGTGCGGGCGATCTCACGCGCCTGCTGGGCTTGCTTGCTGAGGAACTTGTCGCTCTCGCTGTCCCACTGTGCAGACGCCTTGACGGTGGCCAGGCGGGCGGCGGCAGCCTCGGCGCTGCGGTTGAGCATGCGCTGCTGCTCCTGCAGCACCGCCAGTTCCTGCTGCAGCGCGGGCACCTTGTCGCGGCTGTAGATGCCAGTCCTGGCCGACTCGATCTTGGCGCGGATGGCGTCGATCTGGCCTTCCAGCGTGTTGCCGCGGCCCACGTCCAGGGCCGCGTCGACGGCGCCCTTGGCGGCCGACTTGATCGCCAGCCAGGCGCGCTCGACATAGCCCAGCGACCCCACAAGCTGCGGCGTGCGCTGCTCGATGGCGGCGGCGTAGGCCTCCTGGGCGACCTTGGTGGCCTCGATGGTGCGGCCCTGCAGCTCCAGCGCGCGGATCTGTTCGTAGGTGCTGCGGGTGAGGAAGTTGGTGCTCTCGTTGAGCTTGAGCGCGGCCTGCAGCGGGTCTTTGGCGAGGCTGCGGAAGGCCTCGGCCGTCTTCTCGGCGGCCGGGCCGCCGGCATTCTCCAGCTGCAGCGCGGCGGCGACGAAGCGCTGCAGGTTGCCGGCGCCGATGTCGGCCGAGCCGGCGATGTCGTTGAGCACCTCGGCCGCGCGGCCCTGGGTGCCGGCGCCCACGGCGCGCACGGCCGCGGCCATCTCGGACAGCTGGCCGGCCGTGACGCCGGCGGCCTGGCCGCTGAGGATGGTGGTGCGGCGGAATGCATCGCCCTCGCCCGCGCCGGCACGGTAGGCCAGGCCGATGCCGACTGCGGCCGCAGCAGCGACGGTGAAGGGGTTGACCAGGCCGAGGACGTAGCCGCCCAGGGCCCGGGCGGCGGCGCCGGCGCCGCCGAACATGTCCTTCAGCTGGCCGCCCTGCTGCAGCAGCACGGTGATGGGCTGCTGGCCGCTGGCGATGCTGGTGACGATGTCGGTGAACTGCGCCGGCACGCCGCGCAGCGCGGCGGCCGTCTGCGCGGCGCTGACGCCCATGCCCTGCAGCGACGTGCGGGCGGCGCGCTGGGCCTCCTCAGCCTTGCGCAGGTCAGCCAGGTAGGGGGCCAGCACATCGGCGCTGACGCCGCGCTGCGCGGCCAGGGCCTCGAAGTAGCCGGCGCTGCCACGCTCGCCGGCTTTCAGCGCGGCGGTGGTGCGCTCGATGCTGCCGATGATGCTGCGGGCGGCCTTGTCGACCTTGCCGGCAGCGCCCTGCCCGCCTTCGCCGATGCCGTCGACGGCCTTGCCCGCAGCGCCGGCAGACTGGCCCACCTTCTGGGCCATGCCGGTGGCGGCAGCGGCCACCTGGTCGAAGCCGGCCTGCGCGCCTGAGGGGTCGACTTCAGTGCCGAGCTGGACTTTGCGGGTGTCGGTCATTGCGGCCGCTGGTTCTGCAGTTGGGTTCGGATCTCGTCCAGCGCCTCGATCTCCATGTCGCGGATGGCGCCGAAGGCGTCAGACCACGCGGCAGGGTCAGCGGGGTGCATGCGGTCGAGCAGCGGGTAGATGGCGGCGTAGTCCAGCCCCGTGGGGCCCCGGGCACCGGTGCGCCACTGGGTCTGGACCTGCGTGAACAGCTCGAACACGGGCCAGTTCTCGGGCCAGACTTCCGCCTGGTCGGCCCCGATGAAGGCGGCCAGGCTGAACCCGCCGCCCTGGGCGCGCGGCTCCGGCATGCAGAAGGCCCGGGCCGCGCGCATCAGTTTCCCCGGCGGCCTTCCAGCACGGCAGCGCGGTAGTCGTCGACGATGGCCGCGGCCATGCCGGGCAGCTCGTCGCACAGCTGGGTGACGTGCTCCAGGTCGAACGGCTCAGGCAGGCCCCAGCCGGTGGCGATGTCGAGGATGTGCGCGGCCGTGGCGTCGCGGCTGCGGCGCTGGGCATCGGTGGCCCAGCTGGCAGGCATGGGCGGCGGCGCGCCGTCGGCCACCTGGGCGGCCTTGGCAGCTTCAGCGGCGGCGGCAGCTTCGTCGGACGCCCGGGCTTCGGCCATGCGCCGGTCCAGCAGCTCGCCGTACTCGACACGGGTGCGGTACTTGAAGTCGATCTCGATCAGGCCGTCGCTGCCGTCAGGCATGGGGCCGGTGACGGTGCGGCGCAGCTTGTCGGGGCGCTTGCCCAGGGTGACCCGGGCCTTGGCGGTGGTTGCCATGGGGTGTGGTTCCTTCGCGGGGAGTGGTGTGCCCGTGCCCGACGCGCGCTCTCCCGCGAAGAAGAGACACGCGCCGGGCCGGTGCACGGTGCAGGCCCGCCAGCCAGGCAGGCCGGGTGACGGGAGGGCGTCAGTAGCTGATGGCGCGGCCCAGCAGGCTGATGGCGGCTTCCACCGAGTTGGCCTGGTTGACGTTCAGCTTGGGCACTTCGCTGACGGCCATGTAGCCGTAGCCGTACATGGTGGAACCGCCGGACAGCACCAGCTTGAAGGCGCACTTGCTGAGCGTGCGGCTGACGCCCAGCATGGCCTGGTAGGTGACGTTGCTGGGGTCGTGGCCCAGCGTGAGCTGCAGCGAGGTGGCCTCGAAGCCCGTGGGCACGTTGATGGAGTTGCGACGGGCCAGCGGCTGGATGGTGGTGAAGCGGGGGCCGCCACCTTGCGTGTTGATGGTCAGGACCTGCGGGATTTCCTGCCAGCTGCTGATCTTCTGCGCCGTGCTGTTGGCACCGCCGCCGGACGTGAAGAAGCCGGTGTTGCTGGTGTCCAGGCCCAGCAGGCTGAAGGTGTCGACGGTGAGCTGGTCGGCGCGGTAGACGGTGTCGGTGGCGTCTTCCCAGCCGCTGGTGACCAGCAGCTCGTCGTTGTCGACGTAGCCGTGCGCGACGCTGCCGCAGACGGTGGGGTTGGCGTTGCTCATCGTCGCCAGGGTCTTGGCGGCGGCGAAGGTGGTGCTGAAGTAGAACTTCGCACCCTCGGGGAAGGCGTAAGCCATGGTGGGGCCCTTTCAGTCAAGAAAACGCCCGCTTTGCGGGCTGGTGGTGGCGCCCTGATCGGGCAGAGAAAAGCCGCCATCGGTTGCCCGGTGGCGGCTGGCTGGGGTGGCCTTGCGGCCTGGTCGTGGTCTCAGCGGGTGCTGTGGATGCTGAAGTCCTGGATGCTGGCGTAGCGCTTGGGCTCGATGTCGTCGGCCACGTCGTTGACGGGCTCACCCTCGGGCCGGGCGGTGAAGGGCGCGGCGCCGTCACACAGGGCGGTTTCGACCTGGCGCACCAGCGCCAGCGCTTCTTCACGCCGGTCGGCCCACACGTTGACCTGCAGCAGGGTGTGGCGCTTGTCGAAGGGCGTGCCGTTGAGGGACCGCAGCGTGGTGCCGCCGATGAACTGCCAGGTGATGTAGGGGCGCGCGGTGGCCCACTCGGCCACGTCGGGCGAGACGCGCGGGCACACGGTGCGCAGGGCGGTGACGATGTCGGCCTCGACGGTCACCGGACCACCCCGCGCTGCCGCAGCTCTTCCAGGTAACGGTCCCGCATGGCCTGCTGGGCAGCCTCGCCCTTGGCCGCCAGTGCCGGGCGGATGAAGGGCCGGCCGGGCACCTGGCGGGGCGTGGCCAGTGGCTTGTCACGGTGGGTGATGAAGCGGTCGGTCTTGGGGTCGCGGCTGACTTCGTAGCGCTGCAGGTGGCCCCACTCCACCAGGTGGCCGTGGGGCGCCTTGCGCGGGTTCCAGCTGACGTGGTACGTGGCCTTGCCGCCGGGGGTGCTGTTGCTGTCGCTGTAGGCCTGGTAGATGCTGGCGGCCAGGTTGCCGGTCTTGCGCTTGATGCGGCCGACGTTGCGCCGCACTTCGTCCACCAGCACCTGGGCGCCGGCCTGCGCGGCCGGCCGGGCCGCTTCGCCCATGGCCTGCGCATCCGCCTGCAGCTGGGCGCGCAGGCCGGCCAGGTCGACGGTGATGCGGAAGGTGCTCACTGCACGGCCTCGCAGGCGAGGTCCATGAAGATGCGCCCACGCAGGTCTGGCAGCACGGCCTTGATGGCGTAGACGGTGCCGTCATGGACGACGCGCATGGCCGGCGTGATGTCGCTGCGCTGGTGCAGGCGGATGCTGGCCCGCACGCGGCTGATGTCGGCGTCGGCACGCACGTGCTGCAGGCCGCCCGGGTGCAGGATGTCGGCCCAGACGGTGCAGACGTCTGTCCAGCCCGCCACGGGCTGGCCCAGCGCATCTGCAGTGCTGCTGGGCGACTGGATGGTGACCTGGTGGTTGAGCGCCATGGCGTCAGGCCCACACCCGCACGGGGTCCAGCAGGTTGGCGAGGAAGGGGGCTTCCTGCAGGCGGCCGTCGGCCACGGCCGAGGGGTTGTCCACCCACCAGGCGACCAGGGCCTTGATGTAGAGCTTGACGCACTCGGGCACGTCGTCTGCGGTCTCGGCGCCGGCGGTGATGTCGATGCGCACGCGGGCGCCGATGACCTTGGTGCCCAGCGTGGGCCAGCTGGTGCCGCTGACCGGGGCCACCACGGTGGCGCCGAACAGGGGCGCGAACTCGAAGGCGCCGCCCGACAGGCTCACCCAGGCGCTGCCCGACCAGTAGCTGATGGCCACAGCCGAGGCGTCCGGCACGGGCAGCGGGTCAGTGATGCCGGGCCAGTCGAACATCTCGAAGCGGCGCGTCTGCTCCATCAGGCACCGGCCGGTGATGTGCTCGGCCGACTGCCGCGCCGAGGTGATGAGGCCGGGCAGCAGGGCATCGTGCGCGCTGCCGCTGATGCGGGCCGCGGCCTTGGCTTCGTCGAGCGTGACGGGCTCGGTGGCGGGTGGGGTGAGGATGCGCATGTTTACCGGCAGGGGATGGGATTACGGCGTGTCGGTCGGCCGCACGATCACGCAGGCCGTGGCATCCACCCGGACCACGCCGGTGGACGACACCGCCACCTGCGCGCCAGCCTTGGTGCGCGGGTCGTACAGCACCAGCGGCCCGGCCACGCCAGCGGTGTTGGCGGCGGCGCCGCTCGGGATCGCCACGTCGATGGTCGCCGCGCTGGCCGATGGGTGGATGCCGCGCATCCAGACGGCGCCGTTGCGGCAGGCGCTGTCGAACTGCCAGCCGATGTAGTTGTTGGCGCCGGCCAGCGTGAAGTCGCTGTAGACCGCGCCCAGGGTGAAAATGCCGCAGTTCTGGAATCGCGTGGACGTGTCGCCGCTCAGGGTGGCGCCCTCATCCGGCAGACCGTTGGTGCGGTTGCGGTGCGAGTAGTGGCCGACGGTCAGGTCGCGGAAGCTGTTCCACTGGTCGATTGCGGCGGTGCCGTCGATGGTCAGCGCACCGATGCTGATGTCCCGGTAGCGGTACTCCGACGCTGAGTAGGTCGAGTTGATGGCATTCCGGCCCGCCCACTCCAGCGACACCGAGCCGAGCTTGATGTTGCGGATTTGCTTGCCCGAGGACGCCATGTCGTAGTACAGGCCCGTGCCACGGCAGGTCCACACGTAGACAGGGAAGGCGCTTGCCACTGTCGTGTAGGGGTTGGCGGTGCCACCGTCGCGGAACACCCAGACCAGATCGGTGCCGCCAGGGCCGGTGCCGGCCGACACCCGCATGATCTGCAGGCCGCCGCCCGCTGCCCCGGTGGTGCCCCCGCTCATGAACAGGCGATGCCCAGCGCGAATGCCAGCGGATGCGATGGAGCCCGCAGGCAGTTGTACGCGGCGCACCGCGTAGCTCGATTGCGTGCCGCTGGACGGCATGTAGTAGTGCGTCAGGTCGGCCGCATCCAGCGTCGCGCAGCCCGTGAACTTGGTGTACTTGCCTCGGGCCAGGAGCTTGCCGATTTGCATGGCCCGCGCCTCGGCGTAGAAGCCCAGGCCGATGGCCACGTTGTCGCTGATGATCGCCCCGATGGCGACGGTGTTGCTCGCCGGCAGGCTGTCATTAGTGCCGCTGAGCATCACGGCCGCGCCGTAGGACTCGCGGGCGCGGATGGTGCCAACCGTCAACTGTGCGACGTTGGAAAGCGTCATGAACGCCCCGCTGTTGTTCTCCTCGCCTCCCTGGTTAGCAAACGCCATCACGCCGGTGGTGTCGCACTCGATCAGCTCAATGTGGCCGCCAGCCTCCTCGTTGACCATGCCGCCCACGTTCTCGCCGTGGTAGTGGATGGCGCGATAGCCGTTGTTTTCGCCGCGCCAGCGCCCGATCCGGTCGTTGTAGATCTTGCCCACAGCGATCAGGCCGTGATACCGGGTGTTGCGGCCACAGATGCCGTCGATGGTCCAGTCGCTGCAGTTGACGATGCGCAGGCCGTTGCCCATGTTGTCCTGCGCGCTGGGGTGGTACGGGTACAGGCCCGAGCGGTTGCCGTCCAGGTAGCCCCAGCCGCCCGCCCCACCAGTGGTCAGTGACCAGTTCGTCACCGTGTCGGCGGTGATGACGTTGCCCCGGAAATAGAACCGCAGCGTCTGCGCACCGCTGCCGGTCAACGGCGCCGAAAACGTGATGGAGCCGGTGCCCACCGCAGTGACGCGCAGATCAGCCGGGGTGATGCCCAGGCCGTTGCCCGTAGTCAGGTCGGCCGAGGCGTCGAGTACGTGCATGCCGAAACGCACGCGCGACAGGTCGGCCGCGGTGGTGACGGTGTTGGTGCTGGCCGCCGTTACCGCGATGTCGAAATAGCTGTGCGGCTGGATCACCGCACCAGGCGCCATCGTGATGTGCAGCCCCGTCGCCATCTGCACGTCGCGGTTGATGACGTAGGCCGATTTCGGCACGCGCAAGCGGCCATTGCCCAGCAGGGCCAGCGTGATCGCGGCCTCGATGTTGGCGCTGTCGGTCGCGCCGGTCAGGTCGCCACTCGGCGCCGGCAAGCAAATCCCAGCATCTGACACCAAGGCTTGCAACGCAGGCGATGGCCAATCCATGCTGTTGTCGGCATCGGCCGTCGCCCTGCCATCGGCAATCCACTGCCGCGCAATCTGCGGGTCAACGTCAGGATTCTGTCCAGCCACGTACTCCCGGCCGCCAAACGCAAACGAACGTGTGATGTTGACGAGCATCTAGCCCTCCGTCAGAAAGGGGCAGGCATCACGCCGCCCCGGTGTAGCCGCTAAATGCCCGCATCACATCGTTGGCCGCATTGCCGGCACCCATGCCGGTCTGCACGCCGCCGAGCTTTTGCATGGCGCTGGCCGCTTGCTCGGCTTGCGCCGTCTGCTGCATGGCCTGTTGTTGCTGGGCGCGATGGTTTCGGATCAGCGCCACCTTGTCGTTCGACACCACCATGCGCGGGTCAACGCCCAGCATGTCGGCGTACTCGTCGGCCCAGTGGTCAGCGTCGAACTTGTCCAGCACATCGGGCTTGAACGCCGCGATCTGGCCGAGGTTGGCCACGTAGCGGTCAATGCCGTTGGTTGCGATGGCGCGCTGGGCCTGGGCAAGCATGGACACGAACTCGACGTTCAAGTCCACGCCCTGCATCTCGGGCGGCGGCGGCGGCACGATTCCAGCGGCCACCATCTGCGCAAACGTGGACTCCACCAGCGGGTCCAGCAGCTCGTTGTGCAAGCGCTCCAGCACCGGCCCGAGCATGAGCAGCTTCTCCTCATGGCGCTCGGCCACCTCGGTGGCGGTCATGTTGGTGCGGTTCGAGTTGGCCAGCATCAGGAACAGGTCGGTGTAGAAGCTCTGATTGATGCGCCCGCGCACATCCTGGATGTCGGCCAGCAAGTGGTTCAGCTCCAGGCGCACCTCGAACATGGTCTTGACACCGCCCGAGGGGTTGGCCATGTCCCCGTAGGTGGCGCCACCGGGCAGCATGTCGATCTCGCGGTTCTTCATC
>ERZ650308.913-NODE-913-length-15817-cov-45.134247_pt1 | contig 15817 bp, 14 predicted proteins | sample MGYA00376244_ERZ650308 | MGnify/ENA primary metagenome ERZ650308 (study PRJEB26733, sample SAMN07839295) | wastewater metagenome | biome: small river; feature: stream; material: water | place: USA: North Carolina | collected 2016-04-26 ... | reverse complement strand
AAAAAGAAGCAACTAAAGCAGGTTTGTATGCTAAAAGTATCAATGGAGATGCTTTCTCTAACGAAGTAAAGCAACATGCAATTGATTTAATCAAAGCCGATATGGGTCAGATTGATTTAGTAATCTATAGTTTGGCTTCTCCAGTGCGTATGCATCCGGGAACCGGTGTATTACATCGTTCCACTTTAAAACCTATTGGAGGAACTTTTACCAATAAAACGGTTGATTTTCATACTGGAAATGTGACTCAAGTTTCTATCGAACCGGCCAACCAAGAAGATATCGATAATACGGTTGTGGTTATGGGTGGTGAAGATTGGTCGATGTGGATGAATGCCTTGAAAGACGCTAATGTTTTAGCAGAAGGCGCTACAACAGTTGCCTATTCTTACATTGGGCCAGAAGTGACTGAAGCTGTATATAGAAAAGGTACAATTGGTCAAGCCAAAGATCATTTGGAAGCCACTGCTTTTGAAATTTCAAAAGACTTAGCTTCTTTGAATGGAAAAGCTTACGTATCTGTAAACAAAGCATTAGTTACACAAGCAAGTTCAGCCATTCCAGTGATTCCATTGTATATTTCATTGTTATACAAAATCATGAAAGCAGAAGGAATTCATGAGGGTTGTATCGAACAAATTCAACGCTTATATGCACAGCGTTTATATACTGGAGATGCAGTTCCAACAGATGACAAAGGAAGAATTCGTATTGATGATTGGGAAATGCGTGACGATGTGCAATCAAAAGTTGCCGCTTTGTGGAAAGAATCTACTACTGAATCCTTGCCAGAAATTGGTGATTTAGCGGGTTATAAACAAGATTTCTTGAACCTATTTGGTTTTGGATTTGAGGGAGTAGATTATTTGGCTGATGCCAATGAAATGATACATGTGCCAAGTATTTCATAATTCTCGATCTCATTAAAATTGAAATGCGCCCAATGTGGCGCATTTTTATTTATCCCTTGGGAACTATTCTTTATTAATAGTATATTTGTGAATCAATCCAAAAGGAATCACAATTTTAACTTTGAATATGCATTTTTCTCTTATTATACCAGTATATAACCGTCCTGACGAAGTAGATGAGTTATTAGAAAGTCTAACTAAAACCACCTATCAAAATGATTTTGAAATAGTGATAGTAGAAGATGGGTCTACAATTCCTTGTGGTGAAGTAATTCAGAAATACTTATCGCAGTTGAATATATCCTATTATTATAAAGAAAATTCTGGGCCAGGTGATTCACGCAATTACGGTATGGCAAAGGCTAGTGGTGATTATTTTATCATTTTTGATTCGGATTGCATTATCCCTTCTCAGTATCTGGAAGAAGTTGATAAAGCTTTGAAACAAGACTATGTAGATTGTTTTGGAGGTCCTGACAAAGCTTTGGATAGCTTTTCAGATATTCAAAAGGCCATCAACTTTGCGATGACTTCTTTCTTAACTACTGGCGGTATTCGCGGCGGCTCTGAAAAAATAGGAAAATTCCAACCCAGAAGTTTCAATATGGGATTGTCTCGAAAAGCTTTTGAAGCCTCTAAAGGTTTTGGAAATATTCACCCAGGTGAAGACCCAGATTTGTCTATTCGTTTGTGGAATTTAGGTTTTGAAACTCGATTGTTTTCAAAAGCATTTGTTTACCACAAACGCCGAATTGATTGGGATAAATTTTCAGTTCAGGTGAGTAAATTTGGTAAAGCCCGTCCTATTTTGAACAGTTGGTATTCAGAACACAATAAGTTGACTTTTTTCTTTCCAACAGCATTTATTGTAGGATTTTTTCTTTCGGTTGCCTTATTGCTGCTAACATTCGATTATTTTTTACAACTGTACATGTTGTACTTCTTTATTTTGTTTGTAACTTCAAGTATTCAAAATAGAAGTTTGCGCATTGGCTACTTGTCTATTGTTGCAGTTTGGAAACAGTTTTACGGTTATGGGTTAGGTTTTTTGGAATCTTATATCAAAGTAATTGTATTGAAAAGACAACCCGAACAAGCTTTTCCTTATTTGTTTTTCAAAAAATAATCAATGGCATATATTATAGGTTTAACGGGTGGAATCGGAAGTGGCAAGACAACACTTGTCAACCATATGGAGTCACTTGGAGTCCCTGTTTTTATAGCTGATGAAGAGGCAAAAAAAGCAATGCAATCTCCGCATGTTTTGGAAGAAGTTAAAACTAGCTTTGGTAATTCAATTTTTGAAAACGGTCAATTGAACCGACAACAATTGGCTTCAATTGTTTTTTCGAATCCTGATAAATTAAAAGAACTTAATAGTATAATTCACCCGGAAGTTAAAAGGCTATTTGCAATTTGGCTTAACCAACATAAGACAGTTCCTTTTGTTGTTTACGAAGCGGCTATTTTATTCGAAAGTGGGAGCTACCAAAATTGCGACTATATCATTACTGTTACTGCTCCTTTAGAAGATCGAATTACACGTGTGATGCAACGTGATAACTGTTCTCGAGAACAAGTACTTCAACGTATCAATGCCCAATGGACTGATGAGGAACGTGCAGCTAAAAGTAATTTTGTTATTGATAATACAACTGCACAATCGGCAAAAAATGAAATTGATAAAATTCTTAAAATTTTAAAGAATTAGCAATATTGTTGCTGGATGTTAATATTTGGTTAATGTATTATTTACTATATTGTTAAAATACTAAATTTGTTTCGATGAGTAAGTTATTCTTTAGATTGTTGGTTTTGTTAATGAGTTTGTCCCTAATTGGGATTATACTCGTTCAAGTCTATTGGTTCAATACTTCATTGGAAAATAACGAGGAACAATTTAAATTTCATGTTAAGCAAGTTTTAGGCAATGTAGCAGAAAAATTGCAAAAACAAGAAGCTTACAGTTTTTATGATCGATATAATAAATTAAAAGACAGTACAGGTAAAATTCCTAAAAAAGACGACCTACTGCAATTTACTTACGTTCAAAAAAACTTAAAAACAAATAAGACTATTGTATATTCCAATAGTATTATTGAAGAAGATTTTAATATTAAGTCGTCTTTATTTGATAAAAAATCAGATAGCTCAAAACTATTTAAGAGTTTTAGTTCCAAAAGAGTTACCGAGATTTACAATTCGAAACCACTTGAAAATTCAATGCTTTCGCAAAGTTTGATTCCAGATGTGCGCATTGAAAAATCAGGAAGTTTAGATGTTTTAGATAACGCCCAATTTGAGATTTTTTATAAAGATATCGCTTCTGCAATGCCTTTGCAAGAACGTGTTACAGCTGAGAATATTCAAAGTTTAATTAAAAAAGAATTAGAAGAATATGGTGTAAAAACTAATTTTGAGTTCGGAATTTACAGTAATGGTATAGCAACTAAAGTAGCATCTAAAAATTTTAGTTACAATCCGAAAAATAGTTATTCCATACCTATTCTAACCGATAATGAGGAGCACGAACAATATAAATTGATGGTGAGTTTTCCTCATAAAAAACGTTTTTTATTGTCTGAATTAGTTAGTATTACTATTCTGTCCATAATTTTCACACTCATAATTATTATTGCCTATTCGAGTGCATTAAGTCAGCTGATCCGTCAACGTCAGATTTCTGAAATCAAAACGGATTTCATTAACAATATGACCCATGAGTTTAAAACACCTATTGCTACAATTAATTTAGCTTTGGATGCAATTCGAAATCCAAAAATTATTGATGATAAAGAGAAGGTATTACGTTATTTAGCGATGATTCGAGACGAAAATAAACGCATGCATGCTCAAGTTGAAAATGTTTTACGAATTTCTAAATTAGAGAAAAAAGAGTTAGAAATTCAAAAAGAATCCATTTCGATAGAAGATGTAATTAATGATGCGATGGAGCATGTAAGTTTGATTTTAGAAGATAGATCTGGATCAATACTTACACATTTCAATGCTACAAGAACTACAGTTTTGGTGAATGATAATCACTTTACAAATGTACTAGTGAATATTTTAGAGAATGCAATTAAATACTCACCAGATGCACCACAAATTGATATTTACACAGAGAATATTAAAGACATGGTGTTGATAAAAGTGCAAGACAAAGGTTTAGGAATGAGTAAAGTAGCTCAAAAACGAATCTTTGAAAAGTTTTACAGAGAACACACCGGTGACATTCATAATGTGAAAGGCCATGGTTTAGGTTTAGCTTATGTAAAACGAATTGTTGAAGACCATAATGGTCAAGTATACGTAGAAAGTGAAAAAGGCAAAGGAAGTACCTTTACTATAAAATTACCCTTAATAAATTAGATTATGGAAAATAACAGAAAAATTCTTTTGGTAGAGGACGATCTTAATTTTGGAGCAGTATTGAAAGACTATTTAGTTCTCAATGATTTTGATGTCACATTGGCAAAGAACGGGATGGAAGGTTTTGAAAAGTTCAAAAAAGATCATTACGATTTGTGTATTTTGGATGTGATGATGCCCTACAAAGACGGTTATACTTTAGCTAAAGAAATTAGAGAAAAAAATGCAGAAGTGCCTATCATTTTTCTAACGGCTAAATCTATGAAAGAGGATGTGTTGAAAGGGTACAAAGCTGGTGCAGATGATTATTTGAATAAACCTTTCGATTCCGAGGTTTTATTAATGAAAATCAAGGCGATTATTCAAAGAAAATCATCTGATGTAAAAACAGAACAAGTACAGTTTGAATTTAAAATTGGTAAATTTCATTTGAACTCAAAATTACGTTTCTTGACTTTCCAAAATGATGAACCTATTAAATTGTCTCCAAAAGAGAATGAATTATTAAAAATGTTAATCCTTCATGAGAATGATTTGATGCCAAGAGAATTGGCTCTAACAAAAATTTGGAGAGACGATAACTACTTTACTTCTCGAAGTATGGATGTGTATATTGCCAAATTGAGAAAGTATTTGAAATCAGACGAAAATGTAGAGATTTTAAACATTCACGGAGAAGGTTTCCGATTGGTGGTTAAAAAATAATATTCATTTTTAAATAAAAAAAGCTCCAAGAAATTGGAGCTTTTTTTATAAGAATATTTGAATTAAAAGGAACGTTTCATTTTGTCTTTTATAGCATCCAAACACAAATTATTGATACTTCCTTCGTGGGTGTGTTTCGTAGCTTTTGGGGATTGGAAGGTGCCATTTTCCAACTGCTCAGCAACTGTTTTGTATGCATCTCTAAATGGAATACCTGCAACTACCATTTCGTTTAATGAATCAACAGTAAAGAGGTAATCGTATTTTTTATCGTCTAGGATATGTTCTTTTACTGTAATGTCTTTTATGGCGAAAATGGCGATATCCAAACAAGCTTTTAAATTTTGAATAGCTGGAAACAATCCTTCTTTTAGCAATTGTAAATCCCTATGATAACCACTTGGCAAGTTATTAGTAATCAATGTGATTTCATACGGTAATGCTTGAATTTTGTTGCATTTGCCACGAATCAATTCAAATACATCCGGATTTTTTTTATGTGGCATGATGCTAGAACCTGTGGTTAAATGCGATGGTAAACTGATGAAATCAAAATTTTGACTCATGTATAAACAAACATCCATTGAAAACTTAGCCAAAGTAGCTGCCACGCTACTCATGGCAAAAGCAACTGTTTTCTCTGCTTTACCACGACTCATTTGTGCTGCCACAGCATTGAATTTCAAAGTTTCAAATTGCAATTCTTGAGTGGTAAACGTTCGGTTAATTGGAAAGGAACTTCCGTAACCGGCTGCTGAACCTAATGGATTTTGATCTACTACTTTTAACGCTGCATTCAACATCGTAATATCGTCAATCAAACTTTCAGCATAAGCCGAAAACCACATGCCAAAAGACGAGGGCATGGCAATTTGTAAATGCGTATAACCTGGCAGTAACACATTTTGGTGCTTATCTGCCGATTCCATTAACAAATCAAAAAGGACTTTTACCTGTTCTTTTAATTCTTTGACAACATCTTTTAGATACAAATGAACGTCCACTAAAACTTGGTCATTACGAGAACGAGCGGTATGAATTTTTTTACCAGCATCTCCTAATTTGATAGTGAGTAGGTATTCAATTTTAGAATGTACGTCTTCAAAGCTATTTTCGATTTCAAATTTACCAGCTTCTACTTCTTTGATGATTTCTTCCAAAGCAGTAACCAATGAAGTAGTTTCTTCAGCAGTTAACAAACCAATTTGTCCTAACATTTTAGCGTGAGCTATAGAACCCAACGCATCGTATTTGGCTAAAACCAAATCCAATTCGCGGTCATTTCCAACAGTGAAATGTTCGATTTGTTTGTCGGTTGCAATTCCTTTTTCCCAAAGTTTCATAGTTCGTATTTTATTGTTTAAAGAAATCAGTTAAAATTTTGATATACAACTGAATACCTTCTTCTATTTCATTAATAAATATAAATTCGTCAGCCGAGTGGGAGCGAAGTGTTTCTCCTGGTCCTAATTTTAAGGATTGGCAACTCAAAACCGATTGGTCGGAAAGTGTTGGCGAACCATAGGTAGTTCTTCCTAACGCAATTCCAGCTTGTACCAAACCGTGTTCTAACGGAATAGACGAAGCGTTCAAGTGCATCGACCTCGGATTGACTTCTGCGTTAACATGACTTTTTACCGTCGCTAATATTTCGGCATTGGTATAACAATCAGTCACTCGGATATCGACAACCAAATGACATTCGGCAGGAACTACATTGTGTTGTTTTCCTGCATTCACTTGGGTTACAGTCATTTTTACGGGTCCTAAAACTTCTGATATTTTTTCAAATTGATAAGTTTTAAACCAATCAATTACATTCATTGCGTTGTAAATTGGATTATCTTCATTTTGGTGTGCTGCATGACTAGCAGTTCCTTTGACAACAACATCTAACACTAATAATCCTTTTTCGGCTATAGCCAATTGCATTAGTGTAGGTTCGCCAACAATCGCACAATCCAATTCAGGTAAGTGTTGTAAAACACTATTCAAACCCTTTTTACCACTACTTTCTTCTTCTGCAGAAGCCACCATAATCATATTGTATGGTAAGTTTTCTTGTTGGTAAAAGTGAACAAAAGTTGCTAATAATGAAACCAAACAGCCCCCAGCATCATTACTTCCTAAACCAAATAATTTACCTTCTTTTTCAATGGCTGTAAATGGATCATTGGTATAACCTTGGTTAGGTTTGACAGTATCGTGATGTGAATTTAATAATAGTGTTGGTTTGCTTTTGTCAAAATGGTAATTGAATGCCCATACATTATTGTTCTCTCTTTGAAACGGAATTCCATTTTGGGTAAACCAAGACTCGATTAAAAGGGCAGTTTGATCTTCTTCACTCGAAAAGGAAGGGGTTTCAATTAGTGCTTTTAATAAAGTAATAGCTTCTTGTGTAAGGATTTCTATAGTCTTCATAAAGTAATTGTCGTGTAAGTAGCCGTTTTGTTTTGCAACATACGGTGGTGTCCAATTTTAATTTGTTTCACTCCTTTGGATAAACTATTGAAACAGTTGTCTAATTTAGGAATCATTCCTGAATGAATAGCTTGCTCCTCTTTTAATTTGGCATACAAATCAGGATTAATAGCTTCAATCACCGAAGAGTCATCTTCTGCATCAAATAAAACACCTGGTTTTTCAAAGCAATAGGTGAGTGTAACATCATAAACTGAAGACAAAGCGATCGCTAATTCGCTTGCAATTGTATCAGCATTAGTATTTAATAACTGACCTTTTCCGTCGTGAGTAATGGCACAAAATACTGGCTTAATTCCAGTTTCCAATAGATTAGATAACAAACTCGTATTCACTTTTTTTACATCGCCCACAAAACCGAAGTCAATCGTAGGGTGATTTCTTTTTTCGGAAAGAATTAAATTTCCATCCGCCCCCGAAAATCCTATGGCATTGGAGCCGTTAGCTTGTAATTGCGCCACGACTTCTTTATTGATTTGGCCTGCATAAACGCCAACCACCACTTCAAGCATGGCTGCATCGGTAATTCTTCGTCCATCAATCATTTGGGGAACTAATCCCATACTTTGGGCTAATTTAGTGGCTGATTTTCCGCCACCATGAACCAAAACAGTATTGCCTTCCAAAGCAGCAAAATCAGCTAAAAACAAAGTTAGTTCTGCAGGATTATCAATAATATTCCCTCCAATTTTTATAATGGATACCGATTGTTTATTTTCCATCTTTCAATATTTTTTGCAAAACTAATTGCGCTGCATACGTACGATTGTTAGCTTGTTCGATTACAATTGAATTAGCGCTGTCAATTACTTCATCCGCAACAATTACGTTACGTCTAACGGGCAAACAGTGCATGAATTTCGCATTATTGGTCAACTTCATTTTTTCCGCCGTAACGGTCCAGTTCGGATCTAGATTAGTTACTTTGCCATATTCCTTGTAATTACTCCAGTTTTTGGTGTAAATGAAATCGGCATTTTCAAAGGCTTTATTTTGATCGTATTCAATTTTCGAGTCTTTGGTGATTTCCGGATTCAATTCGTAACCTTCTGGATGGGTAATCACAAAATCAGCCTCTTGCAATTGCATCATTTGGACAAACGAATTCGCAACGGCTTGAGGTAACGCTTTTGGATGTGGCGCCCATGACAAAACTACTTTTGGACGGTGCGCTGTCTTGTGCTCTTCCATTGTGATGGCATCCGCCAAAGATTGTAGAGGATGTCCTGTTGCACTTTCCATGTTCACGATTGGCACTGTGGCGTATTTCAAAAATCCTGAAAGTACAGTTTCTGCATTGTCTTTTTCTTTGTCGGTCAATCCTGCAAAAGCTCTAATCGCAATAATATCACAATATTGTGAAACGACTTGAGCCGCTTCTTTGATGTGTTCTGAAGCACCTTGATTCATTATGGCACCATCTTCAAATTCAAGTGTCCAACCTTCATTAGTAAAGTTCATCACCATCACATTCATTCCTAAGTTCAGTGCCGCTTTTTGCGTACTCAAACGCGTTCGTAAACTCGGGTTAAAGAACAACATTCCTAAGGTTTTATTTTCGCCTAAAGATTTATGTTGTAATGGATTTTTTTTGATGGCAATTGCTTCTTTTACCCATTCTTGAAGCGAATCTATTTCTTGTATGTTGATGTAATTCATAACTTTAAGTATATTTTTTAATTGAGTTATCGTTTATTCGTATTCAATAATTGGATAACTCGCTTGTGTTTTATTTAATCTTCGTAAATGGAATCTTGTTTTCTAATGCATTTAAAATAAAATTATCTTCTAATCCGTTGACTATCCAGGTTTCTATATTCGCTGCTTTAGCAATAGCCGCCGAATCAATTTTAGATTGCATACCGCCTGTTCCATGAGAGGATTTAGCCTCTCCAATTTCATTTTCTAAAGTTTGTAAATCGGTTACCAAACGAATCGTTTCTGGATATTGATCTTTGAATGATGCTTTAGTGTAAATTCCGTTAGTATTAGTTGCAATGATCAATAGATCTACATCCAATAAAACCGCAGTCAAAGCGGCTAATTTATCGTTATCTCCAAATTTGATCTCATCTGTTGAAACCGTATCATTCTCATTGATAATGGGGATGTAACTGTTTTTAACCAATACATCAATCGTGTTGACAATATTAACTTTAGTTTCGGTTTTTTCAAAATCAGAATAGGAAAGCAAACATTGAGAGGTATGCAATCCAAGATCGCTGAAATTCTCATGAAAAATCCGCATCAAATGAGGTTGACCAATAGAAGCCAATGCTTGTTTGACAAAAATTTCATTGTCGGGCGCTTCTAATTTTACAAACTGTTTCGCAGCAGCAATTGCCCCTGAACTCACAATTACAAATTCGTAATCGTCTTTCAATGCTGCAATTTGCATCCCAATGTCTTCAATCTTTCCTCTCGAAATATGATTGGTTTCTTTGGTGAGCGTATTGCTACCTATTTTTAATAATATTCTTTTCTTACCTGATTTGTCCATCTCCGTATATGTACCATTTGTTTGTCACCAAATGCTGCAAGCCTATTGGGCCGCGTTGGTGTAATTTATCTGTGCTTATTGCTAATTCGCCTCCCAATCCAAATTGTCCACCATCAGTAAATCGGGTAGAGGCATTGTGATAAACGGCTGCCGTGTCTACATTGTCCATGAATTCTTGAGCAGTAACTTCGTTTTCTGTAATGATGGACGCTGAATGCCCGCCGCAATACTGATTGATTTTAGTAATAGCTTCTTGGTCAGAATTGACTGTACCAATCACAATTTTATAATCCAAAAATTCTTCGTACCAAATTAAATCCGATTCAATTTGAGGAATACCTGTTGCGTCTGCTACTTTTTGATCGCCCAAAACCGTTACATTGTATTGTTGTAGTTTGGCTACTATATCTTGAGCAAATGTCTCCCAATTATCCAAATTGGTATCGATTAGCACTTTGTCCAATGCATTGCAGACCGAAATATTGGATGTTTTTCCGTTAATGATAATATCCGTTGCTTTTTGTATATCCGCTTCTTGATTGACATATACAAAATTATTACCACGACCACTTACAATTACAGGGCATGTGGCGTGTTGTTTTACAAAAGCAATCAATTGTTCGCCGCCACGAGGAACTATTAAGTCCACACGCTGTGTTGGTTTTTCAAGGAAATCTTGGGTTTCGTTTCGATTGTAATTCAAATATTCCACCCAGTTGGCATTAACTTCGTTATCTTTTAAGGCTTGGTGCCAAAGGGCAACTATTTTCAAATTAGAAAGCAAAGATTCTTTTCCACCTTTCAGTAGAATTTTATTTCCTGATTTGAAAGCAATGCCACTTGCTTCCACCGTAACGTCAGGACGTGATTCGTAAATAATCATTACCGTACCAAAAGCTGCGGTTTTGTTGGTGATTTTCATTCCTTTTTCATGAACAAAATGAAAACGTTCTACTCCAATAGGATCTTCTTGACTTGCCAATTGTTGCATCGATAAAATCATTCCGTCAATTTTAGCATCATCCACCATAAGGCGTTTTTCCATAGCTAAATCGGCACCCGAATAATTATCCAAGTCTTGTTGGTTAATGCTTTTAAGACTGGCTCTTTCTTCTTCAAGAAGCGTGGCCATTCGACTTAAAACAGCATTTCGTTTTGCTATTGACAGTAGGGTGCTCATGAAATTAAGATTGAATTTCTTGTAAAGCTTCTTTTAAAGCAATGATAAAAGTATCTATGCCTTTTGTATTGATTGTCAGTGGCGGAAGGATTCTTAATAGATTTTTGTTATTGGCATTTCCAGTAAAAATATGCTTGTCAATAATCATCTTTTTACGCAGTTCATTAATTTCAAAATCAAATTCCACACCCAACATCAATCCTTTTCCTTTTACCTTTTTTACTTCTGGAATTTGTTTGATGGCGTTTAAGAAATACGCATATACCTCGTTCACATTGTTCATTAACTTTTGTTCTTTGATCACATCCAAAACGGCAATTCCTGCAGCACAAGCCAAATGACTTCCGCCAAAAGTAGTTCCTAATAAACCATAACTCGCTTTGAATTTAGGTGAGATTAAAATACCACCAATTGGGAAACCGTTCCCCATTCCTTTAGCCAAACAAATAATGTCTGCTTTGATATTGTGGTGTTGGTGTGCAAAGAATTTTCCAGTTCTTCCGTATCCCGACTGTACTTCGTCTAGGATTAAAACTACTTCGTATTGTGCGCAAATTTTTTCTAAGTCTTGGAAGAATTGAGTTGTTCCTTCGTCCAATCCACCTACGCCTTGAATTCCTTCAATAATGACACAACATACATCGCCTTTTTTCAATTCGGTTTCAACCAATTCAATTTGGTTTAAAGGCAAAAAAGTAACTATTTGTTGCGCATTCAATGGCGCTACAATCTTTTTGTTATCGGTTACAGCAACAGCTGCTGAAGTTCTTCCGTGGAAGGAGTTATCAAAAGCAATTACACGTGATTTGTCGTTGTGGAAAGAAGCTAGTTTGAGCGCATTTTCATTGGCTTCGGCCCCAGAACTACACATAAATAAACTGTAGTCTTCATAACCTGATAATTTTCCTAACTTTTCAGCTAGTTCAACTTGTAATGGGTTTTGAATAGCATTGGAATAAAATCCAATAGCATCCAATTGTTCTTTCAATTTGGACACATAATAGGGGTTGGTATGGCCAATTGAAATTACGCCATGCCCACTATATAAATCTAAGTAGTCAATGCCGTTACTATCTGTAATGGTGCAATCCACCGCTTTTACTGGGGTGATATTGTATAAAGGATAAACGTCAAATAAATTCATTTCAAATGATTTAAAGATTTTGAGATTTAAAGATTTATAGATTGTATTTTTTAAAGTCTGTACTTAAGGCTTTACTAATTTTTCAACCATTTAATTCTTTAATCTTTTAATTATTTTTATTAAAATCCACAAGGCTTTAAATGCAATCCTGTAGTTTCGTCTAATCCAAATACCAAGTTCATATTTTGAATTGCTTGTCCTGAGGCTCCTTTGGTTAAATTGTCAATTACTGAAGTTATTAAAAGCCGGTTTCCTTTTTTCATTAAGCTGATAATACACTTATTGGTTTGTACTACTTGCTTCATGTTGATATTAGTGGTTGTAACCGATACAAAAGGTTGATCAGCATAATAAGCCTCGTATTTGGCTACAATATCTTCTAAACTATCAGATACAGTAGTGTATAAAGTGGCAAAAATTCCTCTAGCGAAATCCCCTCTGTTGGGAACAAATAGTAATTCGTTAGGATAACCTGCCTGTAATTGTTGGATACTTTGATTGATTTCGCCCAAATGTTGGTGTTCAAAAGCTTTGTAATGCGACATATTATTGTTTCTCCAACTGAAATGAGTAGTTTCTGATGGACTAACTCCAGCTCCTGTACTTCCAGTGGTTGCGTTGATGTGAACATCTTCGTTGAGTAATCCATTTTTGGCCAATGGCAATAAAGCCAATTGAATTGCCGTAGCAAAACAACCTGGGTTAGCAATATAATTTGCAGATTGAATGGCAGTTTTGTTCAACTCCGGTAAACCATACACAAACTGCTTTCCATCAAATTCAGCGTCTTTAGTCAGTCTAAAATCGTTTCCTAAATCGATGATTTTAGTATCTTTTGAAAATTGGTTTTGTTCTAAAAAAGCTTTTGATTTTCCATGACCCAAACACAAGAAAACCGCATTCACATTGGGGTTGACTTGATTAGTAAAATTCATTTCAATATCGCCCATCAAATCGTGATGCGCAATGGATAAAGGTTTGCCAGCATTAGTTGTACTGTAAACAAAATCCAAAGTCGCATTGGGGTGAAACATCAAAATTCGGATGAGTTCCCCAGCAGTATAGCCTGAACCTCCAATTATTCCAACTTTAATCATGACTCAGTTGATTTACAGATGAAAATATATTTTGTGCATTGCCTAAAATCTTAATGAATCCTTTAGCATCTTCCGATGTCCAAGCATTATTCATTTCGCCATATTGTCCAAATCCGGTGTTCATTAAATCGTTTTTAGATTCGATTCCGTCCAATGAGAAATGATAGGGTTTTAGGGTTACCGTCACCGTTCCATTCACAGTTTTTTGAGTGTCTTCCAAGAACGTTTCGATATTACGCATTACTGGATCTAGGAATTGCCCTTCGTGGAATAACATGCCGTACCAGTTGCCTAATTGTTCTTTCCAATATTGTTGCCATTTACCCAAAGTATGTTTCTCTAGTAAATGATGTGCTTTGATAATAATTAGTGGAGCTGCGGCTTCAAAACCAACTCGTCCTTTGATTCCAATGATTGTATCTCCTACATGAATGTCTCTACCGATCGCATAGGCGTTTGCCAATTTTTCTAAAATTACAATATTGTTTGGAGGTGTATCTTTTTTTCCATTTACAGCAACCAATTGTCCCTCTTGAAATTCTAATACTACTTTTTCTTCTCCTTGTTTTTGCAATTGCGAAGGGTAGGCCTCACTTGGTAAGGCTTCGTGAGAAGTTAGGGTTTCTTTTCCACCCACGCTAGTTCCCCAAAGACCTTTATTTATTGAGTATTGTGCTTTTTCCCATGAATAATGAACACCATTTTTAGCCAAATAATCTACCTCTTCTTGACGTGATAGTTTTAAATCACGAATAGGCGTGATGATTTCAATTTCAGGAGCAATGGTTTGGAATATCAAATCAAAACGAATTTGATCGTTTCCAGCACAGGTACTTCCGTGAGCAATAGCATTGGCACCAACAGATTTAGCATATTTAATGGCTTCAATAGCTTGAAAAACACGTTCAGCACTTACAGAAAGAGGGTAGGTGTTGTTTTTCAATACGTTACCATAAATCAAATATTTAATTGCTTTATCGTAGTATTTGTCCAGAATCGTAAGGTTAGCATGTTGTGCGCTTCCTAATTCATAGGCTCTATCTTCGATAGCTTGTAACTCTTCGTCATCAAATCCCCCGGTATTGATTAATACAGTATGAACTTCGTATCCTTTTTCGTTTTTCAAATATTTTAGGCAATACGAGGTGTCTAATCCACCGCTATAGGCTAATACAACTTTTTTCATGGTATAATTATTTTTTTAAGAATAAAGCTTCTTTAATTTTATTTAATCGGTTGAGAACTTTTACGTTGAATGGATGTCTTGGCGGAATCTTTTGTTTTTCTTTTGGATCGTACAACATTCCGGTACACAAACACATTTTGTTGTCTTTGCTTTTTAAGATATCATAATTGGTACAGGTTTGGCATCCTTTCCAAAAACTAGGATCGGTAGTCAATTCAGAGAACGGAACTGGTTTGTATCCTAAATCTGAATTGATTTTCATTACTGCTAATCCAGTTGTGATTCCGAAAACCTTAGCGTCAGGGTATTTTTTTAGCGAATAATCAAACACTTTAGATTTGATTTTTTTGGCTAAACCATGATTTCTAAAATCGGGATGCACGATTAAACCTGAGTGAGCAACGAATTTTCCGTGTTGCCAACTTTCAATATAACAAAAACCTGCGAATTTACCATCGACTAAAGCGATGATAGCATCTTGGTTTTCCATCTTTTTTTGAATGTAATCGGGTGTTCTTTTTGCAATACCAGTTCCTCTCAATTTGGCAGAGGTTTCTATAGTTTCACAAATTTCTTCCGCAAATTGATAATGCTCTTCTTGAGTTACAACAATTTTAATATTCATTTCAAGAGTTAATTTTAAAATTAAATGAAACAATTGTGATTGGAATACAATAATTTAAATCCAAAACTGGTACTAACAAATAATGAATTTGATTAGTAATTGGTTTTAAGCGATTTAAAAGAAAATTATTTGGAATTAAATATCCAATGTAAAACGAAAATGATTTCAAAACAATAAGTTGAAAAATGAATAAAAGGTTAAAAACACAAATGGAAACTATAGCGATAGTGTCCGTACTTCGGGAGAAGTCGAATGTGAATTTATCCGTGATAAAGAAGTTATATGTAAACTGATTTTATTCATCGGCAGCAAAAATACAACTTTTTTTATAACAAGGCGTTATTTCTGTGTTTTCTAACATTTTTTCCTAGCAATGTTAGGATGTGTAAATGAATTTATCTTGCCAATTTTCAAAATTTAGTTTTAGACTATGCAAATGATGGGCAATTAGGTTCTTTGAAAACAGAACCGGTTTGTTGTTAATTAGTTTGTTAAAAACTACTACGTCTTTTATAAAGACAAGCTATTATTTAGCCGACGTTTTTTTGTATTTTTGCCTCAAATTAACAAAAACTACACAAATGCAACGCGACGAACAAATTTTTGACCTTAT
>ERZ650308.912-NODE-912-length-15838-cov-4.468859_pt1 | contig 15838 bp, 14 predicted proteins | sample MGYA00376244_ERZ650308 | MGnify/ENA primary metagenome ERZ650308 (study PRJEB26733, sample SAMN07839295) | wastewater metagenome | biome: small river; feature: stream; material: water | place: USA: North Carolina | collected 2016-04-26 ... | reverse complement strand
GACTTGAACCCGTGACCGACGGATTATGAGTCCGCTGCTCTAACCAGCTGAGCTAACTCCCCCCGCTTGACGAGTCTAGGCGAGCCTAGTCGTCAGACTTCAGACGTTCTGCGACATTGCTAACCGCAGTTTTCGCCTTCTTTACGGTTTTCTTGGCAGTCTTCTTAACCTTGGCGTTGGCCTTCTTCGCACGCTTCAGGGCGTCTTCACGAAGGTCTTCGGCCTTGTCGACGAAGTTGAGCGATGCCTGGCGCAGCGCATAGGCCTGCTTGCGCATGCGCACTACCTGAGAGTGAAGGCGAGCGTTTAGACGGCCGATCGGCTGACGGTATTGCTCGCTGTTGTCATCTGAGGTGCGCTCGGCATCTTGGTCGCCACGGTATAGACCTTCGAAGATTTTGAGGGTGCGCTCGATGTCGTGCGACTGAATCAAATAGAGCGAGTTTTCGCTAAGGCGAGCGAGCTCTTTTTTGTCTGCAGTGAGAACGCGAAGCAAGCGATCTGCGAACGCATCAACATCGTCTGGTGGAAACAGGTAACCGTTGTCACCATCGTGAACCAAGTGCGGAAGTGCCATTGCGTCGGCAGCCACAACGGGACGACCAGATGCCATCGCCTCCATTGTTGCGATCGACTGAAGCTCAGCAATCGAAGGCATGGCAAACAGAGTTGCACGCTCATATGCCTTTGGCAGCTCTTCTTCGGTGATGTGCCCCAAGAACTTGACCTGCGACTTGATGCCGAGCTCGACAGCTAAATCTTCAAGGTGCTTGCGCTCTCCGCCGTCGCCAACGATCTCAACCTGAGTGTTTAGCGATGCTGGCAACTTAGCAACTGCCTTCAACAGGTTGTGAATGTGCTTCTCGTAATCGAGGCGACCTAAGAACAAGATGCGCGGCTCTTTGTTACTTGTTGGAGTTGCGTTAGCAAACTTTGATGCTTCGATACCGCAAGAAATTGCTAGCACGTCAGAAACGCCAGCGGCTTCTTCAAGCAGTTCGGCAGCGCGACGAGTTGGAGTAGTAATGAAGTCCACTTGGCGAAGCACTCGCCCGGCATCGCGCCAGGCTAGCTTCATCGCGGTCTTCTCGAACCACTTCGGAATAATCACCGAATAGCGAATCAAGTTTTCAGGCATGATGTGGTTAGTCGCAAGCAAGCGAATTCCACGCTGCTTTGCGCTCTTGATTAGGTAGCGCCCCATGATGAGGTGCGACTGAATGTGCACGGCATGCGGTTCAACCGTCGCGATAATTTCGTCGGTCTTCTTCTTCAGTGTGAATGGCCAAACGAAACGAAGGGTTTTGTGCTGAAGCAACCGGATGCTTTTCACGCGGTGAACGGTCATTTTTGAACCGTCGTGAGTCTCAATAAACGTGCCGTGTTCGGCGCTAAATGCCGGCGCAACGATGTGCACGTCGTGGCCATGTCTGGCCAATCCCGCGGCTAGGCGCTCAGCGAATCTGGCGGCACCGTTGATGTCTGGCGGAAACGTGTCTGCGCCGATGACGATCTTTAGCGGCGGGTTTTTGGTCTTTGCAGCAGGCAATGAACAACCCTCTTTTGATAATTGACCGAAGCCGGTCTTGGCAATTTTACCGAAAACGGGGTTATTTGGCGGTCAACTCGGGGTGAACCTTTGAGAGCAAGACCACACCGGCCACGGCCATCGCAGCCGACAGACCAAAGCTGAGAGCAACGCCCACGGTGGCAGCCTTGGCCTCGCCGAGAATCACGATTGCGATGGTCACCGCCACCATTGGGTCGATGACTGTCAGGCCGGCAATAACCAGATCTGGCGGCCCAGAAGCGTAGGCGTTCTGCACGAACCACCCGCCGAGCACCACTGCTGCAACCAGAGCGATCAAACAAAGAATTGTTAGCCAGTCGAACTGAAGCTGATAAATGCGCTGAATGACGACCTTGGCCAGGGTGGCCACAAAACCATAGAGCACGCCGGCGCCGATGATGTAGGTGAGCGGCTTTGCCGAGCGACCGGCATTAAAGAACAAGATGGCGAAGACAATGAGCAGGCCAAGCAAGATAAACAGCACGGTAGCAACGTCTATGTCGGTCAATACGTTTGCGTGCGCTACCCCCGATGCCATGCCAACGAACAGGGCGATGCCAAGGGTGCAAAGCGTGATGGCGATTATGGTGCCGCGATTGAGCTTGGTTTTAGTGGTCTTCGCGTTTAGCAAAGACGTGATCACGAGAGCGATTGCTCCAATTGGCTGCACGACGATTAGCGGCGCTAGCGAAAGCGCGCCAAGTTGCAAAATCATTCCTACGGCCATAAGGCCAAGACCAGATATCCACTGAGGGCGAACGATTAGCCGCACCAGCTGCTTGAAGCCAAGACCCCCGCGGCCATCCTGTTGCTTTTTATTGTTTTCGCCGACGGCATTGTTCTGAAATTGCGCACCGAATGCGAGGGCGACTGCGGCAAGGATGGCGAGCAAAATTGCGAGATAACGCAACTGTTCTGCCGGGCCAATAATTTGCTGCATGGGTTCCTTCGTGTCACCGAATTACAGGCTACCCGCGGGCCAAGCCTTATTGCCTTAGGCAAGTCGGCTAAATTTGACCCATGACAATCAGACCAATCTGCATCTCTGGCAACCCTGTCCTGCACACTCGTGCAAGTGAAGTCACCGTCTTCGACGACGAACTTCGCGAATTGGTTGCCGATATGTTCGAAACCATGGATAAGGCCCCTGGCGTTGGCTTGGCCGCTCCGCAGATTGGCGTCGGGAAGCGCATCTTTACCTATACCTGGACAGAAGACGACGGCACCCTGAAGCGTGGCGTCGTGATCAACCCGGTTCTTGAGCTCGGCCCGATCAGCGACGAAGCTCCAGACGAAGACGAAGAGAGCGAAGGTTGCCTTAGTTTTCCTGGCTACCGCTTTCCGTTGAAGCGAGCAGACAAGGCGATTATCACAGGCGTCGATCTGGATCAGAACCCTCTGCACATCGAGGCTGAGGGCTGGTTCGCACGCATTTTTCAGCACGAGTTCGATCACCTAGATGGCACCCTCTATGTCGACAAACTTCGCGACGAGTTCAAGGGTGAGGTTGAAGAAATAAAACAGGATGAGGGTTGGGGCGTTGACGGCCTCAGCTGGATGCCGGGTAAAGACGACCTAGACGCCTAAGGCATCAACCAGCGCAGCAGCGCGGCGGTGGCGGCCGCAGCTGCAACCACAACTAAGAACGGCGCCTTGAACTTGAGTAACAAGGCTGCAACGCCCATGCTCGCGATTCGAGCGTCAAACACAATCTGACCATCTTTGGTTAGGGCTTGCGTTGCCATAAGCGCCGAGAGCAGTGCAACGGTCAGCAACGCTGCGATTCGAGAAACAACCGGCTTTTCGAGAAAACGTTCTGGCACCAGAAAGCCGAAGAACTTCCACGAATAGACGGCGGCTGAGGCGAGCAAAATCGCAATCATCATGTTCATGCCTGATCACCGCCCACATTTCGTTTCTTGAAAAGGTTTAAACCACCGACAAGCAGAGCCACAGCCGCAGCTAACAAAATCGGAATTCCTGCCGGAAGACTCGGGGTGAGTGCGACAGCAACGACTGCAGCACCAACTGCAACTGCAAGCGGTTGAAGTGAGTGAAGTCTCGGCCAGAGCAGTGCCAAGAATGCGCCAGCCGCAGCGGCATCGAGTCCATAAACACTCGGGTCGCCAAGTGCATTGCCAAGCAGCGCCCCCGCGAAGGTTAGTGAGTTCCAGAACAGAAAGACGAAGCCACCAGTAAGCCAGAAGCCTCGACGGGTGTCGGCAACGTTGTCTTGGGCAGTGCCAACGCCGGTTGATTCGTCAATCGTGATTTGCGCCGCGAAAGGCATCTTGAAACCGAGTGCCCCGAGAAGTGGCTTCATCTGCAGCGCATAAAAACCGTTGCGAATGCCCAGCATCCATGCAGAAGCAATCGAAGCGGGCAGCGAAGTCATTCCACCGCTGGCAACAACGCCGATGAACGCAAACTGAGACCCACCACTAAACATCAACAGACTTAGCACCTGGGTTTGCCAAATATCGAGACCAGACGCAACCGATAGCGCACCAAACGAGATGCCATAAAGCCCGGTCGCGATGCCAACGCCGAGCGACATTGTGTCTACCTGACGTCTAGCCATTTCTCTGTGAGTCCCTCACCAATAGATAAAACTGCTCTATGGTTGCGCACCCGAAAACTCTGAGCAAGCGATCAACCGACTCGCGAATTCGCGTTCTGGCCAAGCCTAGTTGCTCGGCAATTTGGTCGATGTCTTGCGCCTGAGCTAGCGCGTCAAGCAGCTCACGCTCGTCGTGGTCGAGCATGCTGAGCTTAAGAAGATAGCCAGGGTCGGCTATGGGAACGTATTCGTTTGAGTCGAGAAAATCCTTGAATGGCTTCAACTTCACGTCGGCCATGCTTCGTCTGGTCTTGCGAATTGCATCGAGCAATTCACCGCTTGGCGAATCTTGAGTGACGAGTTCGGTGGCACCGGCACGGATGCTCGCCATCAACAACTCAAATGTGAAATAACTGCCCGTGATGATTACAGCTGGAATTCGATCACCAGCCGAGCTGAGGTTCTCGACAATCTTCTTGGCCAAGGTGACTCCATCGATGCCTTGCAATCGGTGGTCAATAATCAGAACGTCAATCAGCAGGTCGCCCACCTCGAGCAGTGCCCCCGCTGCCTGAGACTGCTCGTAGACGACCTTCATGTCAGGTTGAGAGTCGAGCAATAGCCTGCGACCTGCCCGAATTGCAGGGTCGCCGTCTATCAGAGCGATTCTGAAGTCGTGCTCAGACATTATTCGCTGGCGGTGTCTTTGAGGTTCGGAAAGATGGCTGAAAGAGTGAAGCCAACGCCAGGCACCTTGGTGGCCTCAACACTGCCGCCATAGAGCGCGGCTCGCTCGGTCATGGCTGTGATGCCCGCGCCACGAATTGATTCGGTCAACGACTTTCGGTCTTCGTCGACCGTGTATTGCAGCTCTTCTAGCGACAACCCGCGGTTTGCAACCTCAGTGCCGTTGTCTTTGACCAGCAACTGCATTCCGGTGTTAGTCCATGAAAAGTCGATGGTCACATCGGTGCCAAGTGGGGCATTAGTGCGAATGTTTTCGAGCGCATCAAAGGCAATTCGATAAACGGCGAGCTCTGCTCCCTCACTGATTTCGAAACGAGTGCCTTCGTGTTTCAGGTAGATGTTGTAGCCGAGTTCTCTGAACGCGATCACTAGAGCATCAAGGTCGTTGATGCGAGGTGGTGCTGCGCTCACCTGGTCGAGCTTGTTGAGCATGTCAAAGAGTCGACGAAGTTCTGCGTGCGCTGAGCGGGCACTTTCGGCAGACTTCTCAAGAATTCTGGTGGCGGCACTAGGGTCTGCCTTTGTCGCATAGACGCCACCCTCGGCAATGCTGATTGCCGCCGAGATTCGTTGAATTACGAGTTCGCTGATGTCGCGGGCGATTTCAAAGCGCTGGTTTTGCTCGGCTACCTCTAGGGCTAGCTTTGCCTGCGTGCGCTCAGCCACTGCCCTGTCGAAGTTGGTGCCAACATGCTGTGAACGAGTGATCAGCAGTCGGCCAAGCAACCAGGCCAAAAGGTTCAAACTGATCAACATGGCTAAACCAAAAGTGAAGATTGAAATCTGCGCGTTGCCGTTATAGGCAGTAAATCCAAAACTATTCAGCAGGTGCTTTGAAAAGAAAACGGCATTCGCAAGCACAGCAGTGCCCGATGCGATGGCAACCAGAACTGCGGTTGAACGCTGCGCCAAAGTACCGAAGGCGCCAATCAAAACCAAAAGCAAAGTGATGATTAGGCCATTTGCACCTGGCTTCACATCGAGAGCGATGGCAACGGCAGATCCGATTGCGATCAGGGCGGTTGAAATCCAGGCATATTGGCTGGCCAGAACTATTGCGCTGGCGAAGATGGCAGACACGATGATGCTGTTGAAGTCTGAGACGAAAAGGTCGATGCCGCCGAAGAACAACAGCGAGAAGCCGGCCAATAGGCCGCTTGACTGCCAGTTATGAGATTGGATCCAACGAATCAAGTTGGCCTCCTGAATACAGTGGCTCCCCGGCTTGGACTCGAACCAAGAACCTATCGGTTAACAGCCGATTGCTCTGCCAATTGAGCTACCGAGGAATGCTTTCGCAGTCTCTAACCTTAGCAAACGAGCCAGATTTTCGCCAAACTTGCGAGCTAATAACCCAGGTTTGGATCGACTTCGCCAACCCATTGGCCGTTACCTAGCCAAGCTTTCACGTTTGCATCAATGCGCTTGCAGAACAGTCGAATTACCTGGGCATTTGTGTCTGCGGTGTGCGGCGTGATGATCAAGTTTGGCGCGTTCCAGAGCGGGTGGCCATCAGGCAGAGGCTCTGGGTCGGTCACATCGATGCCTGCACCAGCGATAATTTCACTTTGCAAAGCACGCAATAGCGCTTCGCTCGAAACCATTTTGCCTCTGGCAATGTTCACCAAATATGAAGTCGGCTTCATCAAAGCGAACCGACGTTCATCCATCAGATAAAGGGTCTCTTCGGTTAGCGCAGCTGCCAGAATCACGAAGTCTGCTTGCGGCAAGAATTCATCAAGCTTTTCGAAACCGACGGTCTCTGTTGCGCCAGACATTTCACTTGGATGCTTGCGAACTACGGTCACGCGAGTCTTGAACGGAGCGAGCAGAAGTAAGAGCTCCTCGGTGATGCCGCCGCCGCCAACAATCAGAATGTGTGAGTCATAAAGACTCACCGCGAATTTCTTGCCCCAAGTTTTAGCCAAGATTCTTTCTGGCAATTTGCGGGCAAGTGCGAGGCTGAGCATTAGTGCGTGCTCGGCAACCGGTTCGCGATATGAACCCTTGGCCGAAGTGAATCGCACCGGGTGCTTCAACACGTCGGCAAAGGCATCTACACCGGCAAACGGCAACTGCACCCATTCGAGTTGCGGGTTTGTCTTGAGCAAGTCGGCAAGTGCATCTGGCCGCGCGTAGTCTGTCCAGATCAGCGCAGCGACATCATCGCCGAAAGGTGCAAGTTCGGCGCCGGCATCGACAACCGCCTGCTCATATTCTGCGAACGACTTTGGCTCGATGCTCACCTTGAGACGGTTGACACTCATCGTGCGCCACCAATTGAGCGACGTTCGTTTTCGAGTTCAACGAGTCGCTGCTGAATCTGTTTGTGAGCATCAGGCTCGGTTGCCGGGTCGGTGCGACGAAGTGCTGCCAACAGCTCATTCTTTTCTCGGGCAAGCAACGCCGCGACTCCCCTGGCAATTACGCCCTGCCCATAGATGGTTAGCTCTTCTTCGGTGCGAGCTGGCAGGGTTTGACCGGCAACCTCGAAGAGAACTGACTGCAGCTCTGCAGGAATCGACATGGCTAGCGTTGGCAAGAACTCGTGTTGACCGGCAAGATCGATGGCCGCCTCTACGGCAGTTGCCACCGCGATGTGGGCAGGTGCACTGAATGCCGATTTGCAGATGCGCAGCGCGGTTGGCTTGTCGTAGGCCGAAGGCACCTGAACCAGAACCTCAAGCAGCTGACGCTCGAAACGCATGATTGGGTCGTTTAGATTGATGGCCGGATATGCGCTCGGCTCGGCTTCTGGGTCGTGCTCTGGCGGCACATCAATTGGCGCAGCGTTGTCGCGACGCATGGTCGATACCGATTCATTGCGAGCTTGCTTGAGCGCAACGTCAACTAGCGCCGCAACCTCGTTGCCATCTAGGCTCACCCAGCCGGCAAGTTCGCGAGTGTATGCAGGGCGAAGCGCTGCATCACGGATGCCGGCAATCACCGGAGCAGCTGCTCGAGCGGCTGCGACGCGACCTTCGATCGAGTTCAAATCGAATTTCGAAATCTTTTGCTTGATGGCGAATTCAAAAATCGGCTTCTTGTTGTCAATCATTGCGACAACAGCCTCGTCACCCTTTTGACTGCGAAGGTCGCATGGGTCTAGACCATCAGGGCCGACCGCAACAAATGTTTGGGCGTTGAATTTGTTCGAGTCGTTGTAGGCACGCATAGCGGCCTTCTGCCCTGCTGCATCTGGGTCAAAGGTGAAAATAACTTCTGCAGGTGAATCGATTTCGTTCGAAAGCATGCGATTCAGTTGCCGAATGTGATCATCGCCAAACGCGGTTCCGCAGGTTGCGACTGCCGTGGTGATTCCGGCAAGGTGACATGCCATCACATCGGTATAGCCTTCGACAACGACTACCTGTTGTTTCTTCGAGATGTCTTTCTTAGCAAGATCTATTCCATAGAGCACCTGCGACTTGTGATAAACCAAGGTGTCGCTCGAGTTGAGATATTTCGGCCCATTGTCGTCATCGAAAAGTTTGCGAGCACCGAAGCCAATAACCTGACCGGTTGAATCTTTGATTGGCCAAATCAGGCGGCCACGAAACTTGTCATAGATTCCCTTGTCACCTTTGGTGACGAGCGCGGCAGCGATGAGCTCGTCATCGCTAAAGCCATTTGCCTTCAGGTGGTTATAGAGCTCTGCCCAGGCCTTTGGCGCGAAGCCAATTGAGAAGTGGTCGGCGGCAGCCTTGTCGAAGCCGCGTCCCTTTAGAAATTCGCGACCGGCCTCTGCGCCATCGCTCATGATCTGAGACTGATAGAAGGCGGCCGCTGCATTGTTGGCCTCGAGAATGCGGTTGCGCAATCCGTGGTCGACTGAAGGGCCACTGCCCTCTTCATAGGTAAGTGTGAAGCTGATGCGGGCAGCTAGTTTTTCGACGGCCTCATAGAAGCTCAGGTGGTCGAGCTGTTGAACGAATTTGTAGACGTCGCCGCCTTCGCCACAGCCGAAGCACTTATAAAAACCGTCGTTTGGCTTAACGGTGAATGATGGCGACTTTTCGTCGTGAAATGGGCATAGCCCTTTTAGCGAGCCGACTCCGGCGGGCTTGAGCGCCACATAATCGCTGACTACGTCGGCAATGTTGATGCGTGCTTTGACCTCTTCTATGTCTCGCGCGCGAATTCTGCCTGCCATGCCAATAATCCTAGGTCTAGGCCGAACGGCCGCCGACGAGGCGGTTGTGCAGCGCGAGTGCGCTCTGGTCGGTTAGCGATGCAATTTGATCAACAATCACGCGGCGCTGCTGTCGCTCATCGGTCGCCTGCATCCATGCCGACTGGCAATAGGCATCGAGTTCTTTGCCGTTCTGTGCGAGCAGTGCATCTGAGAGTTCAAGCAAGAGCGCGCGCTGCCATTCATAGAAAGGTCTGCGCGAATCGTGTGACATCAAGAATGCCGAAACCAAACCCTTTAGAACGCTGATCTGAGCGCGCACCGAAGATGGAATCAAGAGTTGCGACTGATAGCGAGTTACCTCTGAGCCTGCGGCATCGAGGGTTCGCTTGGTTGACGCCTGAACGAACTCACCAATAAGGGCCGAGCTTAGGTTTTTTAGAGTTGCCAACTCGCGCGGTTCGCCGCTGAATTGCTTGAGCCAGAATTCGTTTGCCTCGAGGGCTGCGAATGCCTCAGAGAGTTGGGAGCGATCGAGTTCGCCACCGTTCCAGATTGAAATCTTGTCGATCAAACTCTCGCGAGCACCGCGGTCGGCGAGATCGCGCGGATTGATGAACCCCGACACGATGGCGTCTTCGAAATCGTGAACCGAATATGCAACATCGTCTGCGAAGTCCATCACCTGAGCTTCTATGCACTTCTGGCGAGCTGGCGCACCGTCGCGCAGCCAGGTGAAAATCTCGACGTCGTCTTCATAGACGCCGAACTTAGCGGTCTTGCCGGCACCGGTGTCGCGAACTGCGTCAGCAACAGTCCACGGATATTTGCAGGTGGCATCGAGGCTGGCACGTGTGAGGTTTAGACCACGGCTCTGACCATCGACGCTGAAGACCTTTGGCTCGATGCGCACGAGCAAACGAAGGGTCTGCGCGTTGCCCTCAAAGCCGCCAATCGACTCTGCCCAAGTGTTGAGCGCGGTTTCGCCATTGTGGCCAAATGGTGGGTGACCAAGGTCGTGAGCAAGACAGGCCATGTCGACAACGTCTGGGTTTAGACCAAGTTCTGCTGCCATCTCACGACCGACCTGCGCTACCTCAAGCGAATGAGTCAGTCGGGTGCGAGCAAAGTCGCCGTTGCTAGGTGAAAGCACCTGGGTCTTTGCTCCTAGGCGACGAAGAGCACTCGAGTGCAACACTCTTGCACGGTCGCGGGCAAATTCACCACGCTGGGCGTTCGACTTGCGAACCTCAGGCTCGAAGCGTTCGCGATCAAAGTCGGTGTAGCCAGTCTCTATAGTCACTTGCTATCCCCCTGACACATTCAACTCGGCCTCTAACAACATAGCCCTGTCATCCCCCATGAGTTCCTGTGACTCAAGCCAGCGATCTGGCAGCGAGCAAGTCTTTGCACCGCCGAGGCGACCGCGAGGACCCTCTGCCTCTTCACCCGGATAGGGTGCCGAGCGGTCGAGTTCGCCGAGAATTTCATCCATGTGCTGAAGGCTTTGAACCTGGGCCAGCTTGGCTCTGAATTCCCCACCAACCGGATAACCCTTGAAATACCACGCCACGTGCTTGCGAATGTCGCGGCAGGCGTGATCTTCGTTTTCGAAATATTCAACGAGCAACTCTGCGTGACGCTTGAAGGCATCGGCAACCTCGCCGAGGTTCGGCTGAATCAAATTGATTGCCGCGTCTGAATTAGGGTCGCGACGATATTCGTCGAACGCCTGCTGCAGGTCGCCGAACAACCAAGGGCGACCGAGACAACCGCGGCCGACGACGACGCCATCGACACCGGTTTGACGCATCATGCGAATTGCATCGGCAGCCGACCAGATGTCGCCGTTGCCAAGAATTTGCACATCTGGCAAAGACTCGCGCAGTTCTGCTATCGAGTTCCAATCAGCGGTGCCCGAGTAGTAATCGCTCGCGGTTCTGCCGTGCAACGCGATAGCCGCGACACCTGCATCGCGAGCAGTCTTGCCGGCATCGAGAAACGTTAGGTGTTCGCTGTCGATTCCCTTGCGCATCTTCACGGTCACAGGCAAATCGCCGGCCGCTTTGACTGCTGACTTCACGATTGCCTCGAACAGATCGCGCTTCCAAGGCAGTGCCGCACCGCCGCCCTTGCGAGTGACCTTAGGCACCGGGCAACCGAAATTGAGGTCGATATGGTCTGCCTTGTCTTCATCAACCAAGAGCTTGACCGCTCGCGAAATTGTGAGCGGGTCAACTCCATAGAGCTGCACGCTGCGAATGTCTTCGCTCTCGTGATGCCCGATGATGCGAAGCGAACCCTCGGTCTGCTCAACCAAGGCCCGCGAGGTAACCATTTCAGAAACATAGAGCCCGCCACCGAATTCGCGACAGAGTCTGCGAAAAGCGGTGTTGGTAATGCCGGCCATCGGCGCCAACACCACTGGGGTGTCGATCGCGATTTTGCCATACTGCAGTGCAGGCTGGCGGCCGGTGGTGGCGGTCATCTGACTAGCCGACCAACTTCTCTGCTAGATAGCCCTTTAGCTTGGTTAGCGATACGCGCTCTTGCGACATGGTGTCGCGCTCGCGCACGGTAACTGCCTGGTCTTCAAGCGAGTCGAAGTCGACGGTGATGCAGAACGGGGTTCCGATTTCGTCTTGACGACGGTAGCGGCGACCGATTGCACCCGAGTCATCAAAGTCGATGTTCCAGTGACCGCGAAGCTCTTGAGCAAGGTTGCGCGCCATCGGCGACAGGTCTTCGTTGCGCGAAAGCGGCAAAACCGCTGCCTTGATTGGTGCCAGGCGATAGTCGAGGCGCAGCACGGTTCGCACGTCGACGCCACCCTTGGTGTTTGGCGCTTCATCTTCTGCATAGGCATCAACCAAGAACGCCATCAACGAACGGGTTAGGCCGGCAGCCGGTTCGATTACGAATGGAGTCCAGCGCTCGCCCTTTGCCTGATCGAAGTAGCTCAGGTCTACACCTGACTCTTTCGAGTGAACGGTTAGGTCGAAGTCGGTGCGGTTCGCGATGCCCTCAAGCTCGCCGAATTCGCTGCCCTGAAAACCGAACTTGTACTCGATGTCAACAGTGCGCTTTGAATAGTGCGAGAGCTTTTCTTTCGGGTGCTCAAAGAGACGCAAGTTTTCGCGCTTGATGCCGAGGTCTAGATACCAGTTCAAGCGCTGCTCAATCCAGTAGTCGTGCCACTCTTCATCGGTTCCCGGTTCAACGAAGAATTCCATTTCCATCTGCTCGAACTCGCGAGTTCTGAAGATGAAGTTTCCAGGAGTGATTTCGTTTCTAAACGACTTGCCGATCTGGCCAATGCCAAACGGTGGCTTCATGCGCGCTGCGCCTAGAACGTTAGCGAAGTTTACGAAGATTCCCTGCGCGGTTTCTGGGCGTAGGTAGTGCAAGCCAGATTCGTCTTCGATTGGGCCGAGGTAGGTCTTCAGCAAACCGTTGAACAACTTAGGTTCGGTCCAGATGTCTTTGCCACCACAGGCAGGGCAAGCAATTTCGCTCATCGACTGTGGAGCGCGACCCTTCTTCTCTTCGAAGGCCTCTTCGAGGTGGTCGGCGCGAAATCGCTTGTGGCAAGAGGTGCACTCGATTAGCGGGTCGACGAACTCGCGAACGTGACCGGAAGATTCCCATACCTTGCGAGGCAGGATGACAGACGAGTCGAGACCGACTACGTCCTCGCGGCTGTTGACCACGGTGCGCCACCACTGGCGCTTGATGTTCTCTTTGAGCTCCACTCCAAGTGGTCCGTAGTCCCAGGCAGATCTGGTTCCGCCGTAAATCTCACCGGCGGGGAAAACGAAGCCTCGACGCTTTGCGAGGGAAATGACCGCATCTAGACGGTTTGGTGTTGCCACTTTGGACTCCATGTCTACTCCTCGCTGGATGCGGGGAGTGAAGTCTTTATTTTACCTGCCCTTAGCCGTTTTGGGCTTGTCTACAGCCCCACCGAATCTGCGGTGACGATTGCCATACTCCTCAATTGCTCGCCAGAGGTGCTCGCGATTGAAGTCGGGCCAAAGGGTCTGGTCGAAGATGAATTCGGCGTATGCCGATTGCCAGAGCAAAAAGTTGCTCGCACGCTGCTCCCCCGAAGAACGCAGAAACAGGTCGACATCTGGCAGGTCTGGCGTGGTTAGGTAGCGCTGAATAGTTTTCTCGGTAACCGCACCTGGCTTTAGCTTGCCGGCGACGATGTCTTCGGTGATCTTGTTGACGGCGTCCACGATTTCGACTCTCGAGCCGTAGTTCACGCACATCGTTAGAGTCAGGGTGCTGTTTTTTGCGGTCAGTCGTTCGGCTTCTTGAAGCTCGTTCACTACCGAAGTCCAAAGCTTCGGACGCCTACCCGACCAGCGAATGCGAACACCCCAAGAATTGAGCAGGTCGCGGCGGCGGCGCAGCACCTCGCGATTGAAGCCCATTAGAAAGCGAACCTCGTCGGGCGAGCGCTTCCAGTTTTCGGTCGAGAACGCGTAAACAGTTAGGTACTTCACTCCCGCCTGAATCGCACCCTCAACAACGTCGAGCAGAGCAGCCTCGCCTGCCTTGTGACCCTCAACGCGAGTTAGACCGCGTGAGTTCGCCCAGCGACCGTTGCCATCCATAACGATGGCCACGTGAGCTGGCACTTCGGCAAATTTAGGTACGTTCGACATGTTGTAGCGATTTTAGCCCGCGCTCGATGTGCCATTGGCTGTATGCGGCAACGATTCCAGCAGCGTTTGCCCTCGAACCCTCAGTCGATGCGTCAGCGATAGCCCAATCACCAGAGAGCAAAGCACCGAGCAGAGCCGCGGTTTCTTCGTTCATTGTCGCGGCGCCGGCCGGTTTGCAGTCGGGGCAAACGACGCCACCGAGCTGCAGCACAAAGGCGCGATGCGGACCCGGCTTTGAGCAGATCGCGCAGTCGCCAAAATTTGGCGCCCAACCGGCAACCGAGAGTGCTCGCAGCAAATAAGAGTCGAGGATCAACGAGCTGTCGTGTTCTTGGCGCGAGAGGGCGCGTAGACCGCCGAGCAGCAACAGGTACTGCTGCGGGGTCGAAACGTCGCCGGTGAGTTTCTCGGCTGTCTCGACCATCGCGGTTGCGGCTGTGTAGGCCGCGTAATCCTTGACGATTTCGGCACCGTAAGAACTCAGGGTTTCGACCTGACTAACCGTGTCGAGGTTCTTGCCCTCGTAGAGCTGAACATCGACGACCATGAACGGTTCAAGTCGCGAACCGAACTTCGAACCGGTTTTGCGAACACCCTTGGCTACCGCGCGAATCTGCCCGTTGTAGTGCGAAAGCATCGTGACGATGCGGTCGGCCTCGCCGAGTTTGTGCGTCCGCAGCACAACTGCTTCGTCACGGTATAGAGGCATTTAGGCGCGGATTGCTCGGTTGACGCCAGAGATGAGTGCCTTGAGCGATGCGGTTGCGATGTCGCCATCGATTCCGACGCCCCAAAGCGTAGTGCCAGCAACTTCGAGTTCAATGTAAGCAGCCGCCTGAGCGTCGCCACCCTCACTCAAAGTGTGCTCAACGTAGTCGAGAAGCTTGACCGAAACACCCAACTTGCCGAGGACGTCGATGAAGGCCGAGATCGGACCGTTGCCGGTGCCGGTTACTTCGGACTCGCCGGTTCCATCGCGCAGAACGACCTCGAGGTTCACGATGCCATCCATGTCTGACTCGGTGCGCATGCGCTTGAGTTCGAAGCGGCCCCACTTGTTAGTTGGGTCACTGCTCGGCAGGTATTCGTCGGTAAAGATTGCCCAGAGCGCTTCGCTGGTCACCTCACCGCCGTCTGAATCGGTCTTATTCTGAACCACGCGCGAGAACTCGATCTGAAGCTTGCGTGGAAGGTCTAATGAGTGGTCACTCTTGAGTAGGTAGGCAACGCCACCCTTGCCCGACTGCGAGTTCACACGAATAACCGCTTCGTAGGAACGTCCAACGTCTTTAGGGTCGATTGGAAGGTAAGGAACCGCCCAAACCAGGTCGTCCACGGAAACTCCCTTTTCGGCAGCTTCCTTGCCCATGAGTTCGAATCCCTTTTTGATGGCGTCCTGGTGAGAACCCGAGAATGCGGTGTAAACCAAGTCACCACCGTAAGGAGCACGCTCCGGTACAGGCAACTGGTTGCAATACTCAACGGTTCGTTTGATTTCGTCGAGGTCACTGAAGTCGATGTGTGGGTCGATTCCCTGACTGAACAGGTTCATACCAAGTGTTACGAGGTCTACGTTTCCAGTGCGCTCGCCGTTGCCGAACAGGCAGCCTTCGATTCGATCGGCTCCGGCTAGGTATCCAAGCTCGGCAGCGGCGACGGCGGTGCCACGGTCATTGTGTGGGTGAAGAGAAATCAGAACGCTGTCGCGACGGTCAAGGTTTCGGCTCATCCACTCGATGGAGTCTGCGTAGATGTTTGGTGTTGCCATCTCAACTGTTGCTGGAAGATTCAAAATCATCTTGTGCGACGGGCTTGGGTCAATGATCTCTACGACCGCATTACAAACCTCAACCGCGTATTCAAGTTCGGTGCCGGTGTAGCTCTCTGGCGAGTATTCGTAATAAACCGTGGTGCCCTCGAGGGTCGATTCGAGTTCCTTGCATTTGCGAGCCGCGTGTAGAGCGATTTCCTTGATGCCGTCTTTGTCCTGGTTGAAAACCACGCGTCGCTGCAGAACCGAGGTGGAATTGTAGAAGTGAACCACGGCCTGCTTTGAACCCTTGAGCGACTCAAAGGTGCGCTCGATTAGGTGATCGCGGGCCTGAGTTAGAACCTGAATAACCACGTCGTCTGGGATGTGCCCGTCTTCGATCAGC
>ERZ650308.911-NODE-911-length-15840-cov-4.372442_pt1 | contig 15840 bp, 8 predicted proteins | sample MGYA00376244_ERZ650308 | MGnify/ENA primary metagenome ERZ650308 (study PRJEB26733, sample SAMN07839295) | wastewater metagenome | biome: small river; feature: stream; material: water | place: USA: North Carolina | collected 2016-04-26 ... | reverse complement strand
TAAAAGGAAAGAATTTTTAAAACAGGCTCGATCATTGTTTTGTTTTGGTAAGGTTAGAATGGTAAAAAATAAGACGTGTTGTAAAATTATTTTTTATCACAATACATCTCTATACTATTTGGTCAATGCTTGTATAAATTTTGGAGCGTGGTTAAAGAGTAATGGATATAGAACATTTCATAATCCTATGATTTATGAGTAAGAAGAATTATAAATGAGTGATTTACCACAAAAAAAATAAATCAAATACGGGTACACCTCGTTTATCTAAGATTTTAACACAATCTGAAATAAATTATGATAAGAAAAATATTAAGATACCTGTTAATTGTTCAAGAAGTATCAAACGAAGAAAGACAAAAGAAAGGATTGAGAAAATTAGGTCGGGGCAATTCTAAGGCTTACAGATTTAATCCATATAATCCACTTAGTTATATAGCACTCATTTTAATATTTATTATAGGTATTTTAATGTTTGGATTTGTTGGAATTTGGAAAGAAATAGATACGCATAATCCTTTTAAATGGTATTAACATGGAACAAGAACAAATACAACAATTTATTGACAATAAAACACCTGTATTTATTGACAGGAGTTATTATTTTTTAGATAAACCTACTATTATTTTATCATTTTGCGGTAACCCTGAATTTGTAAAAGTTGAGGGATCAACAGATGCTTACGAAACTTATCGCCTGCGTCCAGCTCCTATGAGAATTACCAGAAGCAGAAAACAAAAGCAAGTTTCTCCAAACGGACTTCCTATAATTTACGTGGGCCGTCCTACAAAATGGGGTAATCCATTTAAGGTTACTGGACAAGACGGACATTGGTTCGTGATGAGTGATGATGGTCATCCGCTTGTAAACTTCGAAAAAAAGGAAGATGCTATCGCTTGTTGCGTAGAAAACTATAAGGAATACATAACCCATGAACATAATCTTGGGATTAAGAACATAGCAGACTTAATTGATAAAAATTTGTCATGCTGGTGCGCAAAAGACTGCTTATGTCATGCGGATGTATTAATGGATCTTGCAGCTAAAATTAAAAATAAAAAAATTGTTGCCATATAAGTTGGTGGGTTACGCAACTATATGCTGCTTCCAATAATAAATAGTGTTACGGCAAGCTCACTCGTTAGAAAATAGCAACCCCAATTAAGACTATTTTTGAAGTCGTGAAAACTCCTGATTAACATGGAAGCAAATGCAACAACTATGGATTTTGTTAATAAATAACATTGCCAATATTAACCAAATTTACTACTTTTGCTAATATATGCCAAATATAAAAATACAGTGGATTCTTAACGGTATAGACAATATCGGTGTTTCTGACGATGAGCGAGTATGGAGAACTCCATACGATAACGGTAAGTCTAGCTACAGTTTAAAAGAAATTAAGCCTCACGAGCATAAAAACCGTTTGTATTTCAGAATACACAAAAAGCGTTTTTCTAAAGAACGAATAAACGAATTATCTGTAAAGCTTGAAACCGAAAAAATATTTACCATTCCAGATCCAAAAGACGTACCTTTTAAACTATGACAATTACTTTCAATAATGGATTCTTTGTCGCACACTCTATTTTCGATGAAAATGAGAAATTGAAGCGTAGTGGTTTCAAGTGGGATACCGTGAAGAAAAAATGGATGAGTAACGATTTCAGATGTGCGGAAACTCTTATTTCTTATTGCGATAGCCTTGCGGTATTCCAAATCCGGTTTATTAAGGAGAATTTACAAAAAGCTGTTCAGAAAAGTGCGAGTGCTGAAGGAGTAGGAAATATTAAATTATACCATCAGCCTAATATGAAACCTTATCCCTATCAGCAAGCTGGTGTGGAATATATGTTACCCCGTCCTTCCGTTATTTTAGCTGATAGTATGGGTTTGGGTAAAATGGAGAGTATTGATAATAGATTGTTTACGCCAAACGGAAGGAAGAGAATTGGAGATGTTAAACCTGGAGATAAAGTAATAGGAAGTGACGGAAAATCTCATAATATAGTTGGAGTATTTCCTCAAGGTGAGAAAGACTTATATAGAGTTACTTTTAATGACGGATGTTCTGTTTTAGTTGGATTAGAACATTTATGGACCGTGTTTACTAGACAGGTAAATACAAGTAGAAAAATAGGTCAGAGAGATAGAACGGTTGTTTTAACTACTGGACAATTACTTGATAAAAATCTTAAATTAAAAATAAAAGGCATAGGTTGGAATGAAAAACGCCCATATGAATTTTCGACATATTATATTGAAAAAAGTGGAAATTTAAAATGGCAGATACCTCTTGTGAAGCCAATTCAATTTGAAAATAATAATACTTTATCCATTGACCCTTATTTATTAGGACTTATTCTTGGAGACGGTCATATAAGTAAAAGATCGGGTGTTCATTTTACCGTGCATAAAGATGATTATGAGGAAATATTTAGTAATTATGATGTTTCTGAAAAAAAAATAAATCCAAAAAGGCCTAATGTAAGATTCTGTTATATTACAGTGGGTATGGATAAAAAAATTGAAATATTAGGTTTAAAAAATAAAAAAGCTTTAAATAAATTCATTCCTGATATTTATAAATATTCATCTATTGAAAATAGAATTTCTATTTTACAGGGACTAATGGATACGGATGGTCACTGTATGAAGAATAAAGTAAAGGGTGATATTTTTTCCGGTACCGAATACTGTACAATCTCAGAACAACTTGCAGATGATGTATGTGAAATTGTTCATTCATTAGGTGGTATAGCGAGGAAAAAAAGTAAAATGGGTTCTTATACTAAAAATGGTATAAAGCATATTTGTAAAAAAGTATATCGTATAAACATAAAAATGCCAGAAGGTATAAATCCATTTCGATTAAAAAGAAAAGCAGATAGCTATAATCCACCAAAAAAATACAAAGTAGCTAGATATATTAAAAACATCGAATATGAGAAAAAAGGAGAAGCTGTTTGTATAAGTGTAGATTCTCCAGATAATCTTTATGTAACAGAACATGGTATAGTAACTCACAATACAGCACAAGCATTGATTACCATAAATATGAGGCATCCAGTAGAGGCGCTTATTGTTTGCCCAAGTATCTTAAAATACAATTGGCTTAAAGAAGCTCGAAAGTGGATGATCGGCCATATTACTGTTTATATTTACGAAGGTCAGAAAATTAGGTATTATAAAGCCAGAATGACTAATCATAATAAAGACACTGTTCTTCATATTATAAACTACGATATTTTAGAGAAGTTTAAAGATAGGCTTATGAATACGCCTTTTAACTTTTTTATAGCCGATGAGTCACAAAAAATTAAAAACCCGGATGCTCAGAGAACGAAGATAGCGATAGAGCTTGCTAAAAAAGCAAAATGGAAGATATTTATTACAGGAACACCTATTTATAACAAACCAAAGGATTTATTCGTTATGTTAAACCTTATCGACCCGAATATGTTTGGGGATAAGTTCCAATTTGAACAAAGGTATTGCGGTGCTTATAAAGCGAGTGGTGCGACAAAATACGGTACGGCGACAAATGTAGATGAATTGAATACTATTTTACGCGCAAACTACATGGTCCGTCGATTAACAAAAGATGTAATGAAAGATTTACCAGAGAAAGTAAAAGATGTTATCGTCATAAATGAATCTGACTTAAATGTAATTGTAGAAAAGGAGAAAAAAGTAGTAGAAGATAGCAGGATTGAAGAAGAAAAATTAGTTACTGAGATTGATAGATTGAGAGAACTATCAAAAACTAACCAAGAATACGAGGCGGATTATAAGGAAAGAGTTAAAAAACTAAGAGAAATACGATTTAAGAACTTTGGAGAGCTTTCTCGTATTAGAAAAGAGCTCGCTATCAAGAAAACGCCATATGTCGTTAACTTCGTAAAGGAAATTTTAGATAATAGCGAAGATCCTTTAAGTAAAATTGTGCTTTTTGGTCACCATACGGAAGTCCTGGAGAAATTATTTGTAGAATTAAAGAAATATAAGCCGGTAATCATCACTGGTAAAATATCTGATAAAGAAAGGCAGCAATCGATTAGTCTATTTTCCCAAAAAAATGATACTCGGGTATTTATTGGCTCTATGGGCGCAGCCGGTACTGGTGTAGATGGTTTACAAAATCATTGCAATATTGCCGTATTTGCCGAACTTGACTGGACACCATCACTTGTTGATCAAGCTGAAAGTCGTTTACAAAGAATTGGCCAAAAGGAGACTGTTTGGGTTTATCATATTGTAGCCGATGAGAGTTTGGATAGTAAAATTATCAAGATGATGATGGAAAAAGAAGCTGTAGCAAAGGAAATTCTTGATTACCGTCCTGAACAGATGTACACTTTACTAATTAACGATAAGGAATAATTATGAAAGAACAGCTTCTTAAAGATTATAAAGATGGTTTGGGTATAAAGGATGAAAATACAGCTTCCGATAACCAAAAATTATGTTTATCCTATATGGAAAAGGCAATTGACAGTTTACAGGCTGAAAAAGGAGATTTTTTCACGAAAAAGGAATTGAATGATAGGTTTCTGTCATTAAGCAAAGATGTTATCAACACCTAGTATTTAAAAAATACAACATAATTTAATTCGATATAGTAATTTTTTTTACTACCTTTAAAAAGTAATGTTTGTAAAGCTAAAAATTAAAACAATGAAAAATCTAACAAAAAAGATAGAAAAGTTTGTTTCTAACTTCGAAAATCATACTTTTGTAAGAAGATTTAAGGAGAAGGTTGATGTTCTATTTGATCACTATGATAATCTTGCTTTTGTAAAGATACTAAGGCAAAAAGGTAATATTTTAGTGAGTCATATGGAGGCAGCTGGAGGTTACATTATTATGTTTGCCGAAAAAATAGTATTGTATTACAGGAAGTTGAATAAATACATTAACGGGAGAAGGAGAATTAAGGCTTTTTTAATTAACAACATCAGTTCTTTTGAGGCTGAGCACAAGCAAATTGTTACTTTAATTGAAAGTCGTGATATTGAAGAAGTAGATAATTGGCAAAAGTATTTAAAATGTAAGAATAATGTATCTGCAATATTGAGAGCCAATCGAAGAATGATTGACTTCAAGATATTGACAACAGATGAGGAAGCTAAGTCTTATATTAACGATTATATTAACGCGCAAAGATTTTCTAAGAAGTACGAACTATCAACATAAACCCACCAATGGCAGATATTATCAAAGAAACTGAACCATATTTTAATTCAGAACCTATTGATGAAATGGTGCAACATCTGCAAAAAAAATATATTGATAAAGTTGATGAAATCATTGATTTGCCATTATATTCTGACTTAGCAACAAAAGTTTTCAAGAAACGTGAAGAATTAGAAAAATGGATTTTAGATCCAATTAATAATGTACGCGTTATTATTGCATTTTCTGGAGGTAAGGACAGTATAGCTATGGTTTTAAAAGCTCTTGACATGGGAATACCTAAAGAGCGAATAGAATTGTGGCACCATGATATTGACGGCGAGGGAGAAGATTTATTTGATTGGAAATGCACAAAGTCTTATTGCACAGCTTTTGCCAACGCGTTTGGCATAAAAATTCTTTATTCTTACAGAAAAGGTGGAATTGTCCGTGAAATTTACAAGCAAAATGAGGTTTCTCAACCTATTTACTTTCAAAAAGAAATGGGAGGAGAGTTTTTTGTTTGGGAACCAGAGGATAACCCCGTGCATCACAATACAAGATTAAAATTTCCTTCAGTAGGAGCTGATTTACAGACACGCTGGTGTTCGTATCAAGTTAAGATTGATGTTATGCAGAAGGCCATTACTCATAGTGAGAGATTTAGTAACGCTAATCTTGTTATTATGACTGGTGAAAGACGTGATGAAAGTAAAAACCGTGGTAAGTACGCAGAAATTGAAGCCTACAGAGGAAGTACTAAGTCAAGAAGAGCTATAACATGGAGATCCATAATCGATTGGAGCGAAAAAGATGTTTGGGATGCGATTGAAAGATATAAAGTTCAACCTCATCCTTGTTATGAACTTGGCTGGGGAAGATGTTCTTGCCAACTTTGTATTTTTAGTTCCGAAAACACATGGGCGTCTCTTAATAAAATAACTCCAGAAAAAGTAGCGAGAATTGCAGAAATAGAGCAGGATTTAAAAATTAAAAGTCAAGCTATCATTGAAGCTGAAAAAGAAAATCCCGAACTTATAAAGAAAGACAAGCCTTTTGTTTCTATTCCATCACTATATAATGAATTTGAAAGAGTTCCAACTGGAGAAATAATAAAAACAGGAATAAGAAAAGGTGAAGAGAAGTTTACCAAAGGAAAAAAATTGGATAACGTCTATGAGGCTAGAGTAAATAGAGGTAAATCATTTATTCCAGAAGAAAAGAAAAATCGTTGGCTAAAAGAAGCGCAAGGTGAGTTTGTTTCACCTATATTTGTTGAAAAATGGGAATTACCAGTAGGAGCATTTAATGGTGAGGGGGCCGGAGCAAATTAGGATATGATTATAAACATATTGAGACAATACGGATTTAATTTTAGTAAAATTCCTACAGATTTGCAGGAAGCTATCTCCGTTTTAAGTCAAAAGACTAACGGTTTATATGACAGTGATAACGAAAAATTAAAATTACTTGATGAAACTGTATTTAATTCTATAAAAAAACTTTTCCCTGACGATGAATCAGTTATTTTAACAAACAATATAGTTGAATTGATTGACTCAAGCATTGTGAATAATGGATTTAATACAATTTTAAAGGAAGATATATACAACGATAATACTAACACTATACAACAAATTTATGCCAAGAATGGATTGGCTTTAAACGAAGAAGATATGGAAAACAACGGTGGTATGCCAGGCGGAATGCTTGTAGGAAATTCTCACGCAAACGGAGGCATTAAAATACAAACTCCAGAAGGTCAAATCGAAGCAGAAGGTGGAGAGGTAATCGTAAACAAGCGAGTACTTGCACTTGATGAGCAATTTGAATGCACGGGCACGCCAAAGGATATTACTAGTAAGATAAATGAAATGGAAGGTGGTGTATCTTGGTCCGATAAAGGATCTTGCCGTATTGTAAAAAAAGCAGCTAACGGAATTGATATTGAATCTGATGTTGAAATAAACAGAGCCGAAGAGGGTATTGCCGTTCAGTATTCTGAAAATGGTAAATTATTTATAGTAGAGGCAGATACCGAAGAACAAGCTGAATTAATTGAAGATGCAATTAACGACTACCGCGAAGGGTTTATAGAAAAAGAAGAATTAGAAAATACTCTTCAAAGTTATATGAATGACGAACTCTCAATAGACCCTAGTAGTATTGAGGTTATCGGAGGTATAAAACACGTTAAATCTGATTTTTACCAAGGTTGGATTCCTTTGCGTAACCAAGAACCTATTCAGCTTGATAATAAAGCAGAACATGGTACGGCACTTAAAAACGGTAAGGTATCATTTGAAAATATTGGTAACGGAACTTGGGCTTTCGAATATAATGACAATGGTATTAAAGCCAATGGTATTGTGAAAAAGAATGAAAAAATAGGAGAATTTGATTATGTGATTGAAGACACCTATGAAACATTTGATAAAGACAATAGAGAAATTTCTTCTGGTATTTACAGAGAGGTTGGTTCTGCTTTCTCTAATTCAGAGAATAGATTTATGAAATCTCATAAAAAAGCAGCATGGGGTTGGAATATTTTGGGTGCAATGGGTGAAAAATCTCACGCAAAAGATGATTCATCTGAGGTAAATGCTAAATTAATTGACCTTGATGCAAAGTGGGAGGCTTTAAGAGATGAATATCGTTATGGAGGTTTCACTACAGAAGAGTATTTTGAAAATAAAAAGGAGTTACTTGCAGAATACGAACCATATATCGCTAGAGCTTTACAATTAGGTATAGCAGTTAACCAAGGAATCCTTTGGGGAGTTAAAAAAGCGGAAAGAGGAACTGAGGTAAACCCAGTTCAACCAAAGCCGGCAGACGTAAGACCTGGAATGTATAAAGTATTCTCTTTAACAAATGCTGATTATCCAGAATGGACTGGAGATGTTTACGATATTAAGCGATACATTAAAGAGTCAAGCGATTTCAACGAGGAAGATTGGGAGGATAGCCTTTATAAATTAGGTTTAACTTATTCTGAACTTCCTATCGAAGCTCCAGTTATGGCAGCTAACGGATATTTCAGAACTCAAGATAAAGAAAAGCGCCCTAGTCCTTCAATAAGTGCTAAAATTTACCCGGCAGGTTATAGAATGGAGGGAAATGATGGGAATATTTGGGAAATTTCAGTAGCTACAAATGGTGTTCATAGATGGGTTAGATCCCATAAAAGTATAGCTGCGGACGGAGTTGAGATAAACAGAGTTGAGGAAGTAGCGAAATATATTTCTATTGGATTTGATTCACCTTCTGGATATAAGCCATCAGCTTGGGCAAAAGCTAAGCGATACATGGACCAATTGGTTGAATTAGGATACATAACCAAAGATGATAGAGGCAGAGGAAAAGGCAAGTACTGGACAAACGATAAATCAGACGCGCTTAGTACAAACCTTTCTGAATTATGTGATAAACTAGCTGAAAAATTAATTGACTCTGGTAAAATTAAAGCAGAGGATGGTATCGACTTGTTTCCAGATAAAGACGGCAAGGTTACAATCATAGAGGCGTATGATACTAACGAAAAAGGAGATGATAAAGAGCAACTTTGGTTGTATTTAGGTCAGCCTAATGCTCAATTCAAAGTAGTTTACACAGTTACCGATATGGATTATGTAAAAGAGGATGTGTTATCTGAAAAAGGAACTGCCTTTGTTGCTGAAAAATTAGAAGATGTTGTTTTCACCGATGAGGATGGAAATGAAGCTAAATTTGGGCTTGATGAAGAAATTTCCGCAATGGAAGATATTACCGCTTTATTTAAAAAATACATTGAGGGCCAAACTTGGGAGGATAAACCATCTTCTGTTAAAATAGCTGATGATGAGATATTAAAAGCGGCAAACGGAGTGATTATTTCATCTTCTTGCGGATGCCAACATAAAGCGGCTAACGGTGCTAAAATACAAGATAGTGATTTTTATGATAAAGAATTTGCGAAAGAATTAGAATTAAAATATGGTAAAAACACTAGATTTAAAGCTGTAGCCACCAATGAAGAGTTGGAAAAACTATACGGTCGTAAATTAGCGGATAGCGAAATTAAAGGAAAATTTAGTGCACCATACAAAAAATATGATAATGGAGGTGGTATCGTCCTAAATGAAAATGACGATATGGAACTTTGGTTTTCTCCAGGCGGACAACATATGATGCCTAAACCAAAAGGAACTGCATTGCATCTGTTTGAAGGGCTTTTAACTCAAAAAATAGGAGCAAAGCAACTTGAGCTTACTGAAAGTAATGACCATGAGTACGTTTATCAAATAATAGGTAACATGGATAGAATTAACCAAAAAATATCTGAATTAAAGGGGTTTGAGGTTGAAACTTACGGTATGCAGAAAAGAGTGCATATTCCAATAGAAATTATTAATCAAGTTGTATTGAGTATAAGATACCCACTTATGACTCCGTACGCTGAAGGTGGTCCAGTAAAAGATTGGACAGATAATCTTGGTGTTACAAATGAGGATATGAAGTGGATTGACCAAATCGAAAAAGAGCATATCGAAGAGGATATTATTTGGTTATTTTACGAAAACTACCGTAGCGCAGAAGAAGCTGAAAATGCAAAAAGTAAAGCTGATATTAAAAAATACGACACTAAAGTTGTTGAGCATAACGGTAAATACTGGTTATTCTTTAAAATGAACTTTGGTTTAGAAGCTTTTGAAAGAGTTGCAGCTGCCGATGGTATAATGGTTGATGAAGAGGTTGAGAATGAGGAAAGAACAGAAGAATTTACCAGAGATGAGGATATTGAAAAGCACGGTACAGTATCCGTAAGCGAGTGGAATAAATACAATGATTTGTATAAAGATAAAATCAAATACGCGGAGTATGAAATTCCTGAATCTGTAGCTGTTTTTGAAGGTAAAAAACAATATAGTTCAAAGTTTTTTAAAATGTATGGAACGGTTGACCATATTAAAAAAGCTTTTGATTTCATCGAGTTTCATAATAAATTAACTAAAGATTTAGCTGATGAAAAGGACGAATATCCCGAATTAGCGAGACCTAAAGATTTAAAAGTTTATGCTTTAAATAGAGCATCTTACGTTGACGGGTACAAAGCTTACGCAAACGGTGGAACTATCGGAGCAGAACACGAGGCGTGGGTTGATCAACATTTGACTGATTATGGTTTTGATGTAAACGAATTAACTCCAGAGCAAAAATCACTTATTCTTCAACCTACAGAAGCTCCAGAGGTTTACTCTCAGGATGGCGAGATTAGGTCAGGTGAAGCAATGAGTATTTGGCTTAAAAAATTAGCTCAAATATTAAAAGGTGCTGATATCAAGAAAGCAGTTCGCGCAAACTTTGCAGCTGATGGAAAATCAATTACCGTTTATGACGAAGTGAGACCGACTGGCGAATTTCTTTCAAGTCAAATTTTAAGAAGCGCAGTGCGTATTGGAGCTATCACTATAGAACAAGCTAACTCAAATTCAAATATACGTTCAGTTGCAAGAGAAGTAGCAAACGACCATAGAGATGACGAGGAAATTGGTTCAAGCGACATGACTTTCATTCTTAAAGAATTTCTTGACGGAATTGGACTTGAAACATATTTCGGAGGAAATAGCGGAAGCTCTTTACAATTCAAGGGAGATGTTAAAATGAAGAATGGCGGCTTCATAAATAGAGAAGATTTTTACCAATGGAATAAACCAAAAGAAAGAACAAAGAATCGTCTTACAGAGATGTATGATTTAGGTATGACGGAAGTTGGCGTAGCTCAGTTCGGAATTAAAGATGTTATGTCTGGACTTTATATTGAAATGGTTTGGAGTTATACTGACGAGGAATTTAAAAGCTACATGGATTGGGTAAAATCCTTAATTAAGGAAAAAGGTTGGGTTAAACCAGAAGAAGCTGCGAATGGCGCATTTGTTAAAATGGGTGATGGACAATCTATTCCTTTAAAATTACTTAACCAAATATCTAAAGAGCTTTATAACGAAGGAAGTTACTACACATTGGACAAACACGACCATAATGCGGGAACTTTTGTTATTAAAGAAGCTAGAGCTCGTATAGAGGCAGGTGCTATTTTCAATGAAGCAAAAGGAAAGTTTCCGAATACATTGAAAAATTTAGGAGATAATTATACAGTTTCTCTTTCAGCTGAACCTAACCCTGATTACGATGAGGATACTCAAGAGGGTTCAGTGAATATCCCGGAACAATTAGTTCCCGTAAAAAGTGTTTCAGAAGCAAGAAATAAGGTAATGCAATTTATTTCAGAAAACGACCTTGGTTCAGGCAACTGGTCAGGCGGACAAATTTTTGAAAATGGTAAACCAATCGCATTTGTTTCCTATAACGGTAGAGTTTGGGAGGGTAAAATTGAAGACGGAAGCAATAAAGAGTTTAAACACTAACAACAAAACACTATGGCAGCATACGGAAAACAACCAGATAAAACATTGGTAGGTAAAAAAATAAAGCTAATTAAATTAAAAAGCTTAAAATTAGATATAGATACAACTGGAGTTATAGAATCGGTAGATAGTATTACTGGTAAAATTCATGTAAAATGGGATACAGACTTAGAATCTACCCTTACTCCAGGAGTTGATGAATATGAAATTCAATTTGCGGATGAAGACTTTAGTAAATACATGGGCACTAAAGGTGAATCGTACATAATTGATAAATCTGGCCAAGGAGAAAGAGAATTATTTTATCTAATCCGTGCTAAAAGTCCTCATCATATGGTAGATATGTTTTTTAGCTCTATGCCTGAAGCAAAGAAATTCGCCGATAAAAAAGGATTGGTTATAAAAGATAAGATTGAGGAAAAATATGTAGACGGTGGAGTTATTGGGGAGTCTGAAGTATTAACTTACCTTAAAACTAAACATGGAGTTGAGGAAAACCAAATCACTGTTGGTAAAGACAATAAAGGTAAATGGAATATCTTAATAATTGATAGCGAATTAGACCCTAAAACTGTTTCTAAATGGGAGAAAGAAGTAAATAAAGTGTTTACTAAGGGTAAAATTGTGCATAAAACCATATCTTTTGACGCAAATAACCACATTACATACTACAATGGAGAGTTAACATTCCAAAATATTAAAGATTTAACCGGGATTACACCTGTTAAAATCCAAAATATTGAATATGTGGAAATTGAAGATGTAGACCCGTTTATTAAATGGAGTGCTACTGAATTAAAAAATATGTTTGGGTATGATATTCAAAACATTATTTTCAGTAAAAAGGTATTATCTGATAATGAAATTGAAATTCTTGATGCTTACGCCATAACTGACGATGAACTTCATAGCTTTAAATATAGCCCAATGATTCACACGTGGTACAGTATTGAAGAGGATGAAAATCGTGAGAAGTATGGAAGTGATGAAGATTTCGGTAATGGTGGAAGTATAAGTAATGAATTAGAGAGTTTTGATTTAAACGACTTGGATCCATTCGAGACCATGCAGTATAATCAATTTTCTAAGAGTTTAACGAAATCAGAATCTTTACAAGTTTTAATCAATAATGTTGAGGGAGATTACTCGCAACTTAGTCCTAAATTAGCTGAATTAGCAGAAATACAAAATCCATCCGAAGAATATGCGGACGGCGGCCCTATTACGGATATGCAAACATTAAACTCTTTCCATGATTGGTTGAGATTTGATAGTAAGGACGCTGATACGCATGATGATGTATTAATGTCTTTAAAATACACTTCCCCGGTAGCTGAAAATAATTATTTACAAAAAATTTATCCTAAATATAAAGATGAATTTGAGGTTTATATGGAAAAAAATCCAGATTCTTATTATGCAAATGGCGGCGGTATCCGTAAAAATGGCGGTTCTATCAATAAACAAGAAACTGAATTAACGCTTGAAAACGGAACTGTATTTTATATAGACGAAGTTCCTAAAGATATAAAAGGAACACGCGAAAGACGTGAATCTGAATTAGTATCAAAAGGTGTTAACTTGTTCTTCCTTAAAAATATCATTGGCGCCAAAGGTACTGGCGTGGTTGCCGACACAAGTGCATTAGATGTATTAGCTACAGATTTGGAGGATATTAAACAACCTACAGAAGCGGATGTTAGACGTGCAATGATTCTTAAAATAGGTTACGAAGGTGATTTATTTTATTCTTTGAAAGCTGGAGGGGAAAGTAATTCTGATAATCAGTATTCAAGTTCTGTTACTGCGACCTTTGAGGGAACAAAGAATGGCGAGGATACCGACAGGGTTATTATTAAAAAATATAATTCAGACTTTAAAAAAGTGTTAATTACAGGAGCGGAAGTGCGTGAAATTAAGAGAATAATTCTTAAAATTAAGCGTACTAAATTAATGCGTGAAGATGAGGTTCAAGGAACAATTGATTTTATTGCTTCATCTGAGAGAAGAGGTAAAGTTGATATTAGTGATGGCGGAACACAGCCTTATACGGAAGAGTTTAGAAAAGCAATGATTGAAAAGATACTTGATCTTGCAGGTGATGATGTGAAATTGATTGCTCACTGTATTAATTACAGGGTAAATCAAGCTAGGAAAGAAATTGAAAGAATTGGTGACCAAGATTGTATTTATTTAGTTGATGATAAATACATGACACTTGAAAGATGTAAAGAGCAAACTAAAAAAGAGAAAGACCGTAATTTCAATGGAATAGAGATTTATACTAAAATTCACGCTGATATAATAGCTGAAATGCGAGATCGAAATAATTCTCCAAAAATGGCTGCGGCAAATGGCGCAAATTTACAAAGTCCTATTGAGCAGGTTTTAAGAAAGCATTTTCAGAAAACTAACCGCGAGGGAATGGGTTTTCTTGAATCTGATATTGTTGCCTGCGTAAAAGATTTAGAGTTATTATGCAGTAAACCCGTAAAGCATTCTTCTAAGGACATAGATAATTGGATATTATCACAAATGGAAAAGAAAGCTAAAATTGGATTTGGAGATAATGTTCATGTTCCAGAAATTAATAAATCTGGTATTGTGGTTGAGGTACAGGGAGAAGCCGTAAAGGTTAAATTTGTGGATGGCAGTACTGGAGAATTTGAAAAGAAAGATGTTCATAAAATTGCATCTGACGGTATTGATATTGAATTAACTCAGGATGTTATAAATTACAATAAATTAATCTCAGATTACGTAGGTAATGATGTTGAAGGTGGAAAATATGAAACTTTACAATATCACTCATCTTGGGATTGGATGATGCCAGTAGTTAAAAAGATACTGGCAACAGAACCTCCAAAAGAATCGGAAGGGTGGTATGCTTACGGAGCTATAGAGAATTTTTTAACAATGATTGATTTACCAAAAGTACATGAGAATGTCGTAATTTATATTAAGTGGCATAATTCTAATAAAGCTAAAAATGGTAAAATATTAAATCCTCCTTTAACTCAAATATCAATTGGAGAATTGGTTCCTGTTAGCGAAATAAAATCAGGGATTGTAATCGATAAACAAAATGATATTATTAAAGTTAGGTTTGTTGACGGAAGTACAGGAGAATTTAATAACAAAGATATTCAGGCATTAATAATAGATTCAATGTCTAAATTGAGATTTCATGCTCTTTATTCAGAATTAAATAAAGTTCAAAAAAAAGAAATTGACCGTTTAATTGAACATCCAGAAAAAAAAGAGGTAGGAGATACTATTGTTTTTAATGGATTTGATACTAGGGGTAGAAGAGAAAGGTCAACTGTTTTAATACACTCTATTGATGAAGACCATAGAAACTTCCAGGGTATTAATAATTTGGGTATAATAAGAACTTACCCAATAGGTCATTTAAAAGAATCTTATATTATAGGAATAAATAAAAATAAGAAAGCTAAACATGGCGCTTTACTTCACCACACGTTTACATATCAAAATACTCCTGATGAAAAATGGGAGGTTGAGTATGAAATGGACCGTGACTTCCCTATTATTTCTACAATAACTATTAATGGCCAGCAAACGGATATTGATAGCTATGATGAAGATATTATAATGAAAGTTTCTATGGAAGCTTATCAGGATTATATTGATAACTTGATGACTTCTGGAGAATATAGCCGTGAGGACTTTGCAGCTAACGGAAAAGAAGTAGAGTCTTACGAAAGTTATGATGATTTTGTAAAAAAAAACATAGGTGAAAAAAAGTTCGTAATAGTAGTAGGTAGCGGTGGAGGTCATCAATCTCTTGAGGGAGCAACGAAAGAAAGTATAGATGTAATGTTTAAAGATTTAGTGTTCCATGATTTTATGGATAGTAATTTTAAATCTAATTATTGCCCTGATGAATACGAAAAAGAATATATTGAAATTATTAAAAAGTTTTATAATGAATTGATTAACAATCCTAAAGCATTTAAGGAATTTTGGTCTAAATACATTGTTAAGTCTGGTCATTATGATGGTAAGTACGCTATTCAAAGCCCTCATTATACTAAAGAAGGTAAAAGAATTGAGTATGTTAAAATTAAAGATAAATGGATTCATGCAGTAAAATTAGATGGTGAATGGATACCTCAAGAAGTAGAGAATTACCCAGATGTTGTTTTTTATAAATATAAATCTGAAATATCTAAAGGGTTGAAAGATGCTTATTCTAAATATTTACAAGAATATGCAGGTGAAAATATTGAC
>ERZ650308.910-NODE-910-length-15844-cov-3.930268_pt1 | contig 15844 bp, 24 predicted proteins | sample MGYA00376244_ERZ650308 | MGnify/ENA primary metagenome ERZ650308 (study PRJEB26733, sample SAMN07839295) | wastewater metagenome | biome: small river; feature: stream; material: water | place: USA: North Carolina | collected 2016-04-26 ... | reverse complement strand
CTTCCGATCTCTTAAATGAATTTACTAATGCTGCTGAAAGACTTAAATTCACTAAGGATGAAGATTTAAACAAGTCTATTTATAACGCTGAGGGTGTAACTAAGTTTGCCGATTTAGTAAGTAAGGATAGATTTGATATTAGCCCGCAAAGTATTTGGGGTACTATTAATATGGTTGGTGAAAGCGTTGTGCCTTTTTTTATGGGTGCGGGCGCTGCATCGGGTGCAACTAAAGCTATTACAGGCGCAGAGAAGTTAGGCAAGGCGGGTCAATTAGGTTCTGCTTATGTAGGCTCTGTATTGTCCATGACTTCTGATAACTTAGACCATGCAAGAAATGCGGGATTAACAGGTAGAGATGCTGCAAGTGTAGCGGGATTAACTACTGCCGTGCAATCTGTTATTGAAACTGCATTTGGTTTACCGCCACAAATATTTAAAAAAGCATTACCTACACAAGAGGCAAGTCAATTGATTAGTCGTTTAGTGCAAGGTGTTGAAAAAGATGCTGAGGGTAAAATCACTGAAACAGGATTTAAACAATTGGCTAAGGAATTAGCTGCTTCTTATACTGACGTTGCTAAAAAAAGTGTTGGTAAGGAATTTGTAAAGGATGTGGCTAAAGAAGGCTTTACTGAAGGTAGTCAAGATTTTGTAGCTAAGTCTGCTGAGCAATTGTGGGATAAATTATCTGATGAGGACAAGGCTAAATTTGGCACTGATATAACAAGTCCACAAGCATTTGCATCTTATATGCAGAATGTAGCTGCGGGGCTTGTTGGTGGTGCGCCAATGGCGGGTGTTAGTTCTATGCTTGATAACTATAAAAAGCAAAGCGAAACTGCTTTTAGTGTAGTGCAGGGAGGTAAAGACAAGATAGATGAGTTTAAAGCTAATGTTTATCAACAATTCCGCCAAGGTGACTTAACTGAGAAGCAAAGGGATGAGGCATTGTTTAAAATAGATGCTTACGATAAATACGCTAAGCAGGTGGCGGATTTGCCTAAGATGACCGATGAGGATAAAAAAGAAGCATTTGAACTATCTTTTAACATCGAAGCATTAAAGAAAGAGATTGATATTCCAAAAGAAGATTTAGATAAGCTAGACCCTATTGCATTAGGTAAGATTGAGTCTAAACAAACACTTATTAAGGGATTACAAAAAGAGCTTAATCACATACTACTAAAACAGGATATTCAAACTGAAACTAAGGTAGGTGAAGATACTAAAACCAAAATGGCTAAGGATTTAGGCATTGAACCTAAAACTGACAAGGAAGGTAATAAACAACCCACTACCTTAGATGAATTAGTTAATGAGATTAAGCAAGAGCCTGCGCCTGTAAAAAAACCTAGACCAAAGATAGAAGAGGTTACCCCTGAGAAATGGGTGAAGCTATCCCGCACTAAGCCGATGGAAATTAAAGGTATTGTGCAGGAACATTTAAAGAACACCCCTAACAATGAAATGGAAGTAACTATTCATTCGGACAAGAATGGTAGGTACGTGTTTTTAGTTGACAAGGGAAAGCCTGTAAGATTTGGTCAAAGTGTAAAGGGTAGAGAGGATAGTAAAACGCCTGATTACTTTAAGCGTGAAAACTTACCTGCTACTAAGATATTTATTGAGGATAAAGGTGGTGATACTAACCCTGATAACCAAGGTGAGCCTGAGCACTACTTCCAAGAAAAAGCTATCGTTAAACGTGTTGAATTTGAAGGCAAGAACAAAGAAGGTAATACAGTAACTAAGGCGGTGCTGCCTGTGTACAATGCTCAAACGGGTGCTTTTATCGGCTTTGCTAAGGAAAGTAATGTAGGTAAGAGTAAATATGATACAAGGGAAGAGAAAGCACATTTGCGCCATATTATTAACTCTAATTTGTATAACGGTAGCTTGGCGGGATATGAGCATAACGCAGAGCAAAAAGCCCCTGTGCCTCCGCTTAGGCATATAGATGTAGCTGAATATGTGCAAGATTATATTGACGGCACATTAGAGGCTACTCCTGAAAACAAGCAATTTGCTGCAAATAATAAAGAAGCAATAAACGCTGAGTTTGAAAGAGTTTTTGAAGCTGAAAAGGCAAAAGAAAAAGAAGTAAAAGCACCTAAGTCTAAGCCTGAAAGTGTAAGAAAGCAATTAGCTAAGATTATTGGACAAGGCGCTAACACTATTGAAGAGGCTGTTATTGGCTTTCTGTTAAGTAAAACTGGAAAAATTAATCAACAAGATTTTATTAGATATACTGGCTTCGGCGGCACTTCCAAAAAGACTGGTAAAAGGCGTGCGGTAAAAGAACTAAACTCTTATAAATGGGCATTAGATACTAATAACTCTTCTATGCCTATTGACACTAGAGCTAAAGTTCTTTGGATGGAAGATATGAATAGGGGGGAAGATAGTTTTGATGAACAGGCTATTATTGAAGAAATAATTGATACTATTCTTCAGTATGATAAAAACCCTAAAACTAATTTAGCAAAAAGACTTTTTGAAATACAAAGGGAAAACGCTGAGATGACAGAGGGATATGCTTCGCCTGAAGAATTAAGATATGCTGAGCAAGTGATGGCTGATGAGGCTAGATATGAAGATGAGCAATATCAAATTGAATTAGAAAACGAGGCTGAAAGAAATCGTGTATTTGCAGAAACGGGACAATTTCAAAAGGAATCCGCCCGCAAAGCAGATTTTAATAAAGTACTTGAAAGGATTAAGAAAGTGATGCCTAAAGTGAATGTAGTGATAGATAACACTATTGAAGCTGCGGGGCAAGTACAAGGTAATACATTAAAAGTGAATCCCGATTATGCTGGATTAGATACACCTATTCACGAAGCAGGGCATATCTTAATTGATGCTATTGGTTATAAGAATAGAGTGATACAAAAGGCTATCTCTCAATTAAAAGATAGTCCACTATGGAAAGAAACACAAGAACGCTACCCTGAGCTTAATGAAGAAATGTTAGGCAAGGAAGTGTTAGCTGAGGCAATAGGTAGAGAGGGCGCTGATGTATTCGATAATCAAGTGGCTAAAAGCAAATTTAAAGCCATTTTAGACTACATCTTTGATAAGTTGAAGAGTTTACTAGGTATTAATAAGAACGTGGCTAAAAGCCTCGCTAAACAGATTATTTCGGGTATTGGCACTAAAGACTTACAAGGTACTACTGAGGCGGTACAAGAACAGAAGCCTAAGAAGCCATTAACACCTGAAGAGATGCAGGCTAAGGAACTAATGGATTATGTTAAAGAACATGATTTAGCTGAAATTCCTTATGAGAAGCTAATTAAGATTTATAATGTCATTTCATCCGCCGAAATCAGAAACAAAACTAAATACCAATCAGAACTAGAGCGTAGAATAGCGCTTAACCTTAAAGAACGTGGATTACAAAATTCACAAAAGCAAGTGGATGAAGGTGTATTAGCACACAAGGATATTAGTTGGTATGATAAGTGGTTTAAAGTGTTGTCTTGGTTTGATGAGAAATTCCCTGAGATGAAGGAATTAAGCAAGATGTGGAATACTGCTTTCTTTAATAAAATGAAGGAAGCTCGTGCTGAAAAGAACACCCACGATAAACTTGCTGAGGCTGTTGTAGACGAAAAGAATAAAAGATTAGGAATAGTAGAGAAAGGTAAATCATTACTCTCTAATCGGGCGTATAAGGCATTTGAATACCTAGACAATGGTAAGGGCAAGTTATTGACTGTTGCCGAAGCTAAGGCTAAGGGATTGTCGGATGCTCAAATTAAATACTTGGAATACGTAAGGAACTTACTTGCTAAGCAACAAGAGATTGATATTAACGAAGATATTAATAGCGTTGATATGGACGTTATAAAGCTAGATAAGGGCTTCTCAGAGGCTTTTCAATCGGATGGCTTTGTAGCGGCTGTTGGCAGCTTCTTTGGCAATAACAATGACTTATTAGCCACTGAGATTACATTTACTAATCCTAATACGGGCAAAGAACAAAGAGCAAGATTTGCCGATGTTCAAACTATCTTGAATAAGTATGGAGAGAATGGTGTAAAAGAAAAGGCTAAGGCGGCGCTGCTAATGGTTAAATATGGCAGAGAAGCTAAGAACCAATTAAGAAAAGATATTGAAACGGGTAAGACTAAAAAGGGTCGTACAGATAGAATTATATTAGACGAGAAGGGCAATTTATTAAGCAGGTTCGGCGGCGAAAGAATACAAGGCAGAGCGTATTCTAAGGACTTTTATAATGCAGTTAGCCAATACATAGATGACTCAGCGCACATTAAGCATATCAGTCCATTAGTTCCTATCATTAACTCTATTAACTTACTAACTAAGAATGGCGCTTATGTAGATGGTGAAATCATATCTGAGAAAAAACAAAATCTATCTCAGTGGATGGATATGTGGGTTAAACAACACGTATTAAGAAAACCCGATGAGAATGAGGCTGCATTAGATACTGCAATTAAGACATTAAGATTTGCCACAAGTGGTATTGCTATGTGGTTTAATGTTCCTGCAAATGTTATGAACGTAGCTATTGGAAATTACAATAATTGGCGACAAGAAAATGGGACTACATGGGCGAAAGGGAATAAGCGCTTATTCGGAAATCTTAAGTATTCGGCGGCTATTCTGAACAAGTATGTTGCGGTGTCAAATGATATTGACTCTAATCCGTTTATGGGGGTTAAAAATAAATTGTCTGCGCTTGGTTATTTAGGACAAAAATGGGGTGAATGGCAGATTCAAGGTTCAGGATTATTAGGACTAATGACTGAGGAAGAATATAACAGCTTTGAATTTAAAAAGAACCAATACGGCGTAGAAGAGTTAGTAATTAAAGATGGTGTTGATAAAAAGAAGTTAGAGGATAAAATATTGTCATTAATTGACAAGGTATCTGACGTTCAAGGTAAGTATTCGGCTAAAGATAGAATGAACGTTATGAATAACGAACTAGGTAAGATTGCCATGCAATTTAAGGTTTGGATTCCCGCGTGGGTGCATGCTCGCTTTGGCGATGAGGGTAGTTATAAGATTGCTTACCGTAATTTCCTAAAAGACGGACTAAAAGAACTGCGCGCCGATTTAAAAGACAAAGGCTTTATTAAAACCTACAAAACTAACAAGGCATTTGCTCAAAACTTGCGAGGCGCATTGACTATTGGCTTCTTAATGTCATTAGCTTATCAAGATGATGACGACAAGGAAAAATCAGCAGCCTCAGAATTTGCACAAAAGGCATTACACGATGTTTTATTCATATTCGACCCTCAGAACCTTAAATACACTTTAACGCATCCTGTGGCAATTACAGGCACTATTGAGAAGTTTATTAATGCTTTTGAACATCTAATTTACTTAGAAGAGTATAAAGGTGATAGTAAATACGGTGATAAGGGAGATTTAAAGATACAGGGTGATATTTTATCAGCCACCCCTGCGGGTAATGTAATGGATATTGTTGATAGCGTTACTGAAGAGGAATAATAAAAAAGCCCTAGAATTTATCTAGGGCCGCGCATTAAATAGAAGTCCAAAAGAGCTTATTGCAATACAAATATATCCATAAAAAGCTGAACCCGCAAATTTCTAAGCGGGTTCGCAACTCCTCCAACTCTTACACTTTCGATGGTTGGCGAGATGTCTTTAGTTTTTCTTTTGTTAAATCTTTTTTAAGTTTATGTATCTATTGCGAATTTAGTTGTTTTTTATTAAAATAACTATTGTAAAAGGATTCATTTTTAAAAGCATAATAAAAATGCCCCATCTCGGCCAATGTTCTTATATGTGACTCGAAACTTATTTCTTTAGTTCCTAGTAAAATAGAATAAGCTGCCCATTCAGATTTTTTGTCCTTTAATGTTAATTTTTTACTTAACTTTTTTGGCCTACCATATTTTTTACACCACCTTGCCCAACTAACCTGCATTACATTACCCATATCTTTTCAATCTTCATCTTTACAATTTGGTGCGTCAACCCATTCTATAATGCCGTTTTTAGATATGCTATATTGTAGTACTTTTTCAACAACTGAATCCGAATCGTTAAATCCAATTACCCTATCCACTATTCTAATGGGAGGAATTTCTTCATTGGTTACAACAAATACAACGTCTGTTTTTTTGCCTAAAAAATCTTTTGTTTCAGTTTCTACTAAAACGCTATCTTCAAAAGTGGAAATAGCTTTAACAGTGTATCCGCTATCGTTAGCATATACCTTAAAAAAATCACCTTCTTTTAAATGTTCAATAAATTCTTTTTTCCAAACTTCCATTTCGTTACTTGACACGTTTTACATTTTTAAGCCACTTAAATAGTATTATTTTCGACAAATCAAATGTAACTCCAAGTATAAAATACCCCAATACATATAGGGCTATCCAGTTATAAATATTTGATTTATCAAACGTCCAAAAAAAGACTCCTAATGCGGCGGAAATTAAACCTCCAATATGTTTATAGATAGCTTCAACTATTTCAATATTTTTGAAGTTAAAAGATTCAAGGTCGGATTTGTGGTTTTCAAATATCTTTACAGCGGCTATTTTTTCCCATCCCTCGATATTTTTATGTTTACAGTATTCTTTTTTGATTCTGCTTGATATTGAATTAATAATTTCACTTCTACTCATTTTAATTTTATTTTACTTTTGGACAAATATGTAAACTAACGCTTCTTTTTTCAGGAAAAACCCGCTAATTAAAGCGTTGGTTTCAATATACTTTTTGTTTTGGTTTATTAACATCCCGTACTCGGTTTCTTCTATATTTTCCACTTTGTAAACGACCGAACCCTCTTTTAATGAATTTATAAAGATGTCGCCAATCAATAATTGGTTGGCTAATATTTCTTTTACTTCCATTTTTTTGTTATTTATACATATTGTTTCCGTAAAAGGTTGCGGCGGAATATGTTAAAATTACGATATTTTTTATATTACTAAAAACCTTATATTTATAATCAAATTTGACCAATGGCATTAGATTTAAAAATAGAGTTGTTTACTGATGATGAGTGTGAGAACTTGTATCTGAGCGACTCGACTGGCTTATATAGTTCTGACAACACGGGCGGGTATAATAGCCCGAATGTCGCTGTTAATAGCATAGATTTAGTAGTTATCACTGTTACTATTCTAGGCACTACATTAGTGTATAGTTTAACGGTATCTGGCGGCACTATAACGGCGGCAACAGCTACATTAGGTAGTGGAACACCCGTGAACATACTTTCTCTCTTAGAAAGCACTGTATGGCCTTTTCCTGATGCTATTCCTTTTAATCTTACCCCTACTGTTTATAGCACTAATTTCCCTGCCTTTGAAGATGGTGTTTGGGATGTTGAATATAACGTGCAATATACAGGCGGCCCTGAATCATACACTACTGATGAATTGTATCTTAATAAATGTGCTACGTGTTGCTGTATAAGTGATGCTATGACATCTATTAACATTCATAACAAGGAAGAATTAGTGGGATGGTTATATCCAAATGCTCTGTTAACTGTCGCTCAGTATGCAACAGATAATGGTAATGTAAGTCAAGCAAATTCATTTTTAACTAAAGCATCAGACATTTGCAGCGGGGCTTCCGACTGTAACTGTGGATGCTCATAAACATTAAGAACTATGTGTAAATGTACAGGTAGAAGGGGTGAACAAGGCCCTGAAGGCCCACAAGGATTAAGCGGTGCTGCTAGTTTCACTAAAGTAAGGGTGTCTAATACAAGTGTTGGTTCTCAAACTGACTTAGCAATTGTGGCAAGCGCAACAGATACAACTAATATTGTTTTTTTTGGTCAATTCACGGCCGCTTCATTAGGGGCTATTAATTACACTTTATCAGTGTTAGTTAATGGTAGCGTTGTTTCAAGCACTAATGTAGTAGCTACTGGCCCTGCCGCCGTTGCAGGAACGTCTTATGTAACACTTCCTATTAGTAATATTGTTGCTATAACAGCGGGACAAGCATTTGGGATTAGGGTAACGCTAAGTGATTATACACAAACTACTACTATTGAGGGTACTATTCAATACGCTTATCAATAATGACTACATATCAGCAAATAAATACAGCTATTACTAAGGGTAAAACACTTGCTATAACATGGGCAAGTACATTTATTGCTAATGATAGCTATGGAGAAAAGAATGGCTGTGGCCCGCTGCAATTAGTTGTATTAACTGAATGGATAGGGATATTAGAAGATTATGTTGCTGAGAATTTTGATAGCGATGGTAATGCTCAAGCGGCCGCCTATGACTGTTTAGATTTAGATAAAGCACTGTTAGTAGTGTCTAAGATAAATAACCTCACTTGTTAAAAGAAAAAGCCCCAATTAAGGGGCTTCTTTGTTATTTTACTACTCTAATTTTACCTTTTGTTTTGTCTTTCGACTTATCCTTTTCGTTTTGAAACCTTTTGCTTTCAACCTTAATGGCATATTTCTGTCTTTCAATTCTTTTCTTTCTGCCCATTTCTTTGTCTGACTTCACTCCGTTATCAACGCGGGTGGTGAGGTCGGGAACAATAAAGAATACTGAGAACTCATCCATCTTCTTGTAGAATTGATTTTTGTGGCGGAACTCTGTTTTAGCTTCTGCGCTGTAAATACATTTAAGCCCTACACGAAGGAATGGTGAGCAAGCGGGGCCAACGGCGTAGATAATACCCTCGCAAGTGTCATTAGTGTTTTCTCCTTCTGCTGTTAATATCCCGCTTGTAAGTAGTTCTACTTCGCGCTTAATAGGTTTTACAATCACTCCGTATGATAGCGGTAATGGCATATCGGGTACGGGGACGTAATCGGGGTGCGGCGGCAAAGAGAGTATCTTCTGCCCTGTTAATTGCGCTTCTGTTAGCTGCATTTCTTGTTTTGTTTCTTGTTTCATAGTTGTTATTTATCGTAAAAATTTGGTTCAACGTATTTTTGTTTATTGCGGGCTATCCTCTCCCCTTCTATACCTTGTTTAAAAACCTCACAGAAGTATTCTCTGATGATTGCTTGTGCTAGTGGACTCTTATTATCATCCGCCATTATGCCTGCGCCTATAAGGTCTTTAATTAGCTTTTCTGAAAGGTGTTCTTTCATCGTGCTGTTTTTGTTTTAATGAAGTTTCCGTTAATTTCTTCGTATTGAAAATTGCTTTCATCCGCCCAAATGTTCCCACTCATTTTGCGGAATGTTTTTTGTTGGGTGATTGGCGGCTTTATCATTGGAATTGTTGGATTTTCGTGCGCTTTATCCCTTGCTTTTGACAATTCGCCCTCTAATTTATTTCTTACAATCTCATACAAATCATTGTACTTCGATATTAATTTAGTAACAGGCACATAATATTGAGTAGTATTACCTTCTACTATCACTTCACTTCCGCAAGTGGGGCAATTATGAATTTCTTTTTCCATTACTATTCTGTAATATTTTGTTAGTTGTTTAATTCCTTACAGGATTGTAATAAATTAGTATCTATTACTTGCATATATTCTAAATTTTATAGCCCACTTAAAAGGAAGTGTGCTTAATGGTACTGCAATAAGATTGTGTATGGCATACCAAAATTTGCGACGCTTATCGTATCTATTAAGTCCGTCAATCATCGCCTGCATTCGCACGGTATGTTCTAGTGATTTATTGAATGTTATCTCGTATGTATAACCTTCTAAATCATTGCCGCTAATAAAACGAAACATTCTTAATCGCATTTTCTGTTTAGATAAATCCTTTTTATTTTCCATATTGTTAATCCTTTAATTGTTCATATTCTTCTTTCAATCTATCTCTTAGTTCAAAAAGCCTTTCCCATCCTTCTCCTTTTAATTCACTATGAGGCGAATGGTCATACAACGAATGACAACCAGTTCCCTGAATGTTAAAGCAGAGTATTCGTATGTTTTCAGGCTCTAGGCGCATCTTAGGATATTTACCCTTGGCAAGTACGTGTGCCATATTATTGTGCGTTACAACTGCCACTAATTTGCCGCAAACAAAGCATCTCGTTGGTTCATCTCCGATAGTGTTTAAAGCTAGCTCACGGAAAAGCTCTCCTTCACCCGTAGCTTGTCTAACATAGGTGTATTTACCTGTTTTCTTGCCTGCTGCTTTCTTTTTAGCTTGCTTGCGGTCAAAATTACATTTGTCACAAAAGCCATCACGTACTACGATAGGTACGTTAGTTCGGGGGCAATTGACGCAATTTCCTATATGCGGGCGAAACATGATTAATATTCTGTTTTTTCAATTTTCCAACTATCTACCATTTCTTTTGATAGCGAGTCTGTGTAATTAAGTACTGCGGCAAATCCTTTCCATCTGCCTTCTGTGTATTGGAAAACGGCATACTTACTGTTAACTAAAACACATACTTTGTCATCGTAATCATCTCGGTCAAAAAAGCCATTACAATATCCAAATACCATATCTCCTACTGAGAATAATTCATTCATTTTCATGTGTTATTTCTTTAATTGCTCGTATGCTTGTAAAAAATCTCTAGAGTCTTTATTTTTTAATTCACTCTGTTGAATATAGCATTTGCCTCCCATAAAGTTAAAGGTGGTAAATGATGGCTTAAATCCTTGCGGATAAACAATTCCTGCGGCATAAGAGTTTAATTCTGCCAATAATTCGTTGTATTGCTTTTCAGGAAGATTCAACACTAATTCTGCATCTTCCATTGCTAATGATTTGTACATTTTTTCAACGAGTAAATCCTTAACTATTTCAAGTAGCTTATATTCCATGTGTTGTTAAAGTAAAATCTTAATTATTACGCCCGCTCTGTTTTTGTCCACTTGCATATCTCCAAAAAATGGCTTACCAAATCTTCTGTTATCATCTTCCCACCAACCAAAATCTGTCATTAAATCAAATACGGATTCGCCTGGCCCAAAATAATCAACTAACTGATTGGTCTTTCTGATAAACGTCATTTCTATGTTTAACGGATATTGTAGTCCTAGGGTTGCAATTGTTTGTTTAAATTCTTTGCCGAATGTAGTCCAATACATTTTGGTCAAATTCTTGTACTCAGTGTATGCCTTAGATGGGATATTAACCACCCTTCCTGTGGCTTTATTAGTGAATGTAATTCGACTATTTTTTTTCGAGGGGGTTTGGTAAGGGATGAACCACTCCGTAACGGGCGCTACCTGAAAGTCGGGGCTATCATTCACTTTAGCCTTAACTATCATTTCTACATCGTGTACATTGCTTCCTACATTGCTTTTAGCTGTCGGGGCGAATACACCTTTCTCTATCTCCACTAACCCTCTACGCTTTAAATCTTCTTCTGTAAAGCCTTTACTTTTTGGCATAAGGAAATGTTTTAGAAAGTAATTGAAGCATTTTAGTATGGTCGTATTTAGGTATCCGCCATTTTAGTTTACCATCTACATTAGCTAATTCCCCGAAATTAATATTCACGGGGATATACAATCGAGAGCAGATAAACAATAGCTGAGTTTCAGTGAGTCCGTTCTTCACTCCTTTTTTGTATTTAGATAGGCTAGAGGGTGTAATTTTAATACCCCTTTCCTCGGCATCTTTAATAACATCCGCCTGACTCATATCTAATTCTTTAAGCCTATCAAAGACTAATTCTTTTAGCTTATCGTTTTCAGTGAGTTTCATTAATTAAGTTTTTGAGGGATTAGCTTATGAATGCCTTGTTTAATTTGGAGTTCAAGTGTTTTCATTCCTTCATCATCAAATGTGTCTGAGATAGAATTTTCTGTCACCCCTAATGGATGATGAATTGTAATAACAGTGTGTAAATCGCCTGAAAATTCGCTCTTTTTTGCGGGTGATTCATAGCTTTTAATTGACACTGATATTTCAGAACCTTGGTGCGTGAATTTAAAGTCGTGTTGATTGATAATCTTATTGTCTGTCATTTTTGATAGTATTTATTGTATGCAAGTTCAGGTGGCGGAACTGAAATTCCGTTTATTTCACAGTCCGCTATCACCTTCTCTATAAACTTAGTCATATCCTCTTTATTAAGGTCTGCAAGGCTCTTTACTGTCGTTACCTCTATGTTAGGGTCATCAGGTCTTAGCCGCTTGTAGGAAAGAAATTTAGGGGCAAAATAAACATCGTGTATTTCATCCTTGTTATCGTAAGAAGAAAACATTTCTGACTCATAGCAAAGTGGCAGGATGCAGCCCCGATAATACCCGTATTGAGATAGCGTGGCTTTTTCATGTTTTTTCTTAATTGTCATAACTACGTTCTGCCCCTCTAATTCTCTTAGTTGGTCATCATAAAGAGATGGGATGTCGAATATCAACTTCCCATTCTTTACCCTACCGTAGTGCCTAATTTGCAAGTCCATGATTAAAACGGTTCTTCGTCTGAAGCCATGCCTGAGATGATGTCGTTGGCAACTTCATTCGCCTCGTTAGCGAAATTTGTATTTTCCTCCAACTTAGAGCGACTTGCTGTGGGCTGTCCTTTTGTAACTTCCGCCTTGTCCGCCACCGTTTCAGGTTCACTTGTATCCGATGCGTTTTTATCTAGGTAAGCCTTTAAAAACTCCTGCAACTCCTTATCTAATTCAATAGCCTGAGCATTAGTTTCTTCTTTAATAGTCGGCACTACCTCAAATACAGGTGTTCTGTACACCGTCTTACCTTTCTTTTGCTCTAGGCTAGATGTTACTTTCACTGCAATTTCAGACAGCTTCTTACCCTTTACAAACTCAATCCAAGCGGTGAGGGCTGCACCGTATAATTGTAGGTTACAGATTTCTAATTTACCGTCATCACCCTTCATCGCAACATACACTGATTGGCAGAACTTAGCACCTTTAGCGGTAACAGAGTCTTTGATGTTGGCATAAAGACCTTTGCAAACAATACCTTCTTTTGTGCGCACAGTGAGGGGTTCTTTGTCTAACTTTCTCACTTCATTACTCCAAAAGCCTGAGCCTGCTGAGTCTGAATAGCCTTTGATGGTAGAGAGTGCGTCTAGCCAAAGGAATAGGAATGGCTTTTTCGGGCCGATTTCAATTACTACTTTTTTCTTAGCTTCTTTATCCCAATAGTTAAAGTTACCTTCTTCGCCTGACCATGAGATGAATTTTTTTGCGGGATTAGCTAATGAATCCTGTGGATTTGACCTGCTCATTTTGTTTTATGTTTTTATGTTTGTCCTTTATACTTGGTAAAAATAATAAAAGTTGCAAAATACTACAACTTTTTACCATAATAGTTTTTCTTTAGTTAGTTCTTTCTTTTTCCGCTGATTGCGTTTTTTGATTTTATCCTTTTTGCGGGCAGTCTTAATATTCTTGGGCAGCTTAGATTTATGTGTTCTAATAGTGCCTAATCCCTTTAATTTAACACTAAACACCCTCGCCTGAGTAAGCACTTGTGTTTTAGTATTGAATATTTGATTGATAATAGCCCTTAATTCTAACATAGTTAGCTTAGGATGCAATATCTTTAGCTTAGAGGGTATTTGTCGCCTGAATGGCATAGAGTGGTTTAAATTGACTATTAAAAGGCTTCGTAAGATAATTTCACTTCAATACTAAATAAGTCAGCAGAGCGAAGAAGTAAGCTAACTGAAACATCGCCAGCTTCCATGCTATAAACTTTCCGCCTGTCAACGCCAAGAATTTCTGCTAATTGATTTTTTGTTAACCCACTTGCGTTTCTAGCTTCGATTACTTTACTGAGTATCTCTTGGTACATCTTTTTGAACTCAGGTACATTTTCATGTACTTTTTTGGGCGTGCTCATAATCTAAGTTGTTGATTGTTAATTGTAGCGGGTATCAAGTAGTTATATACAGTTATACTAAATTACTAATATTAAGGTTTCGTTTTTACCTTCTTTTTTGCCTCATATTCCTTCATGCAGGCATCCACCATGCCTCTAGTGATTACATTTACACTTTTAGTGTCATATCCAATAGCTTTTAACATATTCACTTGTTTCTCTGTGGCGGGTAAGTTAAGGATAATCTGATTACACATTCCCTTTGTATAGTGGTCTTTCTCTATGTCATATCCTAAGTCTTTAATCCATAATAGCTGCTTTTCTGTGGCTTCTTCTCGCATTCTGATACTCTTATTCACCTTAGCTTTAGGGATGCGTAGTAATTGAACTATCTCATCTTCTTTTCTCTCGAAATTGAGAAGTGCTTTTCTCTTTCTTTCTTCTAGTAATTTATCTCGCTTTTCCGCCGAAATGAATACCCTATCTTCAGGGTCTTTGTCTTTGTCAAGTTCCCAACAATTTACTAGGTTATGTCGGGAGGTGTTATCAATGTAATCTAAGATAATACAGTTCTGCCCAAATTTATCCACCACTTCTTTGCTTTTAAGCCTTGTGCCTCGTCCGATACATTGTAATGCCTTGGTTAAAGATTTGGTGGGTGTTGCCATGCCAATACAGGAAACATCAGGAATATCCACACCCGTTGTTAATACCATACAATTAGTAAGCACTGTTAGATTTTTAGCCTTGAATAGTTTAATGTTTTCTGAGCCGTTGGGAGTAAGTTCTTCGTTAGAACTGATTGCTTTAGTTTTTACGCCCATATCATTAAACACTTCCGCCAAATTCACAGCGTGGTTTATGTCGGAACAATAGAATATTGCCTGCCGACCATTACAATACTTAATGTAATTTGATACTACTAACAAGTTACGCTCAGGGGTGTTAATTTCATTCGCCAAATCTCTTTGGTTTAATTCTCCGCCTAGCGTTCTTACTTTGTCTAGCGAAGTGGTGGTCTTAACTCTAATAGCATCTAATTCGCACAGAAAGCCATCGTCAACAGCTTGTTTAATATCGTATTGATAAACAATCTCATCAAATATATCGCCTAGCTGCGCACCATCGCTTCTAGTGGGCGTAGCGGTTAAACCTAAGAGTAATTTAGGATTGAAATAATCGGTCACTTTCGCCCAGCTAATCGCTGCTGCTAGGTGACATTCGTCTATAACTATGCAATCAAATTCATCGGGCTTTAACAGATTTAATCTATTGTGAAGCGTCTGAATCGAAGCAACGACCACGTTTCCTTGCGGATAAAAGTCAGCAGCCTTAATCACTCCCATTTTAAAATCTGAGCCTGCAAATAAGCCTCCTGAGCGCACGTAATTAATAAACCCCACTTCTTCTATGTGCTTAGCTAAAGACTCGTCAAAACGCTCTCTAATGAAGGCTAATGAACTTTGCTCGATTAAAAGTTCCGAATGTGTGACCCAAAGTATCCGATTAAATGGTTCTGTTGTTTTAACAGCAACAGTCGTCTTTCCTGCGCCAGTTGGAAGCACAACCATTTGGCGGGTAATACCCCTTGCAAGCGCTGCGTAAACACTTTCTTTCGCCTCTATTTGATAATATCGTAGCTCTTTCACTTAATATCCAAATGTTTTACTTTGTTTCCTTTTTCGTCTAATAGTTCCCAAGACTTGCCTGTTTTTAGATATTCATCTATCAATGTTTTTCTTATTAATAGTGTTTTAAATATCTCTTCTCTTCTTTTTTTTAGCATGGGTAAATCTTTCCAATGCTTAGATTTTAGGTCTTTAGAGAGAAGTGTTAGGCTGTACGTCCAAATGTTTTTTTTCTCATCCGCTGAAACGGTAATCTCCCCACCTGTGCTAGTAAATACATCGTACAGGTGGGGAGTAGTTTGTAATGGGTATTTGTAGAGTTCTGTTAGTTCCATTCCGTCCGCCTTAGCCGATTGTATTTCTTCATAAAGTCTTTTAGCATTATGCAAAGCAGTATTAAGGATTATAAAATTAGGACGTGGGTAGAACATTATGCCACTACTGATATTTCTTTAAAGAATTTGATACCGAGATCGGAAG
>ERZ650308.908-NODE-908-length-15863-cov-4.362285_pt1 | contig 15863 bp, 14 predicted proteins | sample MGYA00376244_ERZ650308 | MGnify/ENA primary metagenome ERZ650308 (study PRJEB26733, sample SAMN07839295) | wastewater metagenome | biome: small river; feature: stream; material: water | place: USA: North Carolina | collected 2016-04-26 ... | reverse complement strand
AATGAAGTACATGTACCATAAATAACATCTAAATCATTCGCGGACTTCATAATTTGTTCCATGTAAACTTTTTTCCGATCAACATTAACCAAATAAGTTTCAACCAAAATTGTTTCAGGATAGGTTACCTGTTTTTTAAAATTAAATGACGTATCAAGCAAAATCGGTGCATTATCAGCCGATGCAGAATAGTCTAAATTATATGCGCGGAGCAATTCAAAACGAGCTTCCTGAACATATAAAAAATAACTAGTATTATTCAGATGTCCATAAGCATCCATATCGCCCCAGCGAATAGCAAACTCTTGCGAGTGGAGTAATTTTTTATTGCTCATAGTTTTTAGTTAGCAGTCGTAGCTTTGCTTTTAGCTTCAGCTGCAGCTTTTTGTGCAGCAGCTTGAGCAGCATTACATTCCACTTGTGTTTTTGTTTTCAAACAATCCGTCATGGCTTGTTGTTCTGCAGCCTGTGTTGTTGCTGAAGCAGCAAAAACTGAACCAACACCCAAAACCAATAGGGACAATAGTAATTTTTTCATAAATACACCTTTTTAAAAAATATAATAATCGCTATTTTAGCACCTTATTTGTAAATTGTAAAATCTATCCACACGTTTTTTGTGTCGGAATTTGGTAAACATCAAAACGAATTGTTTTACCTGCTTTATTATAAGTCGGGCAAGGTTTTGCAACCAAGCTCTGCTGTTTATTATCACGCTTAACTACTAATTTATGTGAACACAAACTCCACGCCAAATTAAAAACAGTATCATCAGCTATATGTGACTCTTGATTAGCAATTTTTATCATTAGATCTATCAACTGCATATCTTTTTTAGCTAAAGCATTTTTACCATCAGCAAACATTGGATCAAAATAAATTACATCATGTTTGTCGGTAATGCTTTGCAAATAATCATAATTATGTGTATATATCACCTGAATATCATTTAATTGCGTTCTGAAATTAAGACATAGATAATTGAGAATAATTGCCAAATAGGGATTATTTTCAAGCATCGTAACCATAAAACCAGATAGGGCTATAAGAATAGAGTCGCGCCCTAAACCAGCGGTTAAATCTAATACTTTTATTGGCTGACTAACACTAGGCTTTAGATTAATTGCTTGTAATAAAATTTCACGTTTTAATCCTGGTTTTCGTTTCGCAATAAACTCATGATAAAAAGAATAAACATTAAAAGGCTTAAATAATAGTGAAACTACCATCAGCGATTCATTAGTTAGCAACAAATATAGCTCATCCATAGCCAATGCCGAATCAAATCGTAACACTTGAGCATCAGGAACAATCGCAGCTAACTCCAAAGCTTGTGCACGCAAGGTATCATCGCTATAATATAAATTTATGGTCATCAGAGACTATTCCCGATGGTACGGATGGTGCTCCAGTATCGAGATTGCCCGATAAATTTGCTCCAAAATAATTACCCGCACCAAAGCATGCGGAAACACCATGGTTGATAAACTAATTCTGGCATGCGCTTTAGCACGCAAATCAGGATGAATGCCATCCGCGCCACCAATGATAAAACATAGCGAGGGTACAGATAAGGCGCTACGTTCTAAAAAGCTCGCAAATTGGATACTATCATACATTTTACCACGCTCATCAAGCGCAATTACAAAACTATCCCGAGGAATAGAATCCTCAATCTTTTTAGCTTCCAGCGCCATATTTTCCATGGCGCTTTTATTCGCATTTTTATCAGCTTTAATTTCAATTATCTGGCAACTATACTTACCATGATTAATCCGTTTTAGATATTCATCGCAAGCGCTAACGACCCATTGAGGCATTTTATTGGCAATATTGATTATACTAACACGCATTAAAGAGCCTTATTTTTACGCACGATATAAATTTTATGTCCGAGATAAATAGCGGCAAATAGAATGACTGAGGAATAAATCATCACAAAATCCCAAATACCATAGTGCTCTCCCAATGTAATAAATTGTGCAGCAACAATTACCACAATCACCAGCATTGAAATAATTTGCGCCCAAGGATAAAACTTAGCCCGATATTTAAGAATCGAAAGCCCACCCAATGCTGGCAAGAATTTACGTCTGAATTGATAATGACTTAAAGCAATCCCAAACCAAGCAATAAAGCCACATAAAGAAGAAATTTGCACTATATAGCTAAAAAATGTACCATTGCCAATAAATGATGAAATAAACACCAGTGAGCCAATCAATGCCGTCGCGATTAAAGCAGGAATTGGAACACCCTTGCTATTAAAGTGTTTAAAGATGGCCGGGGTTTGCCCATGCTGCCCCATATACCATAATATACGGCTTGAAGAATACATGCTAGCATTAGCTGCAGAAATTAATGCCACCAAAATAATAAAATTCATCGCATCCGCAGCATACATACCAGCAAATTTATGAAAAATCAAGGTATATGGACTAGTTGAAATATTATTTTGATCTGCTAGTTTAGGATCATTGAATGGCAATAATAGACTAATTACGCCAATTGATAATACATAAAATAATGTTAGACGCCAAAATACCAGTTTGATAGATTTAGGAATAGTAACTTCTGGATCTTTAGTTTCACCAGATGCAACCCCTATTAACTCAGTTCCTTGAAATGAAAACCCAGCAAATAAGAAAACTGAGATAAAACCATACCATCCGCTATGAAATGGTGCATCTTGAATATGCCAATTTTGCGTTCCAAAATGTGGTTGTTGAAAAATAGTAAACGCACCTAAAATAATAAAGACGATGATTACACCAACTTTTAAAAATGACAACCAATACTCAATTTCACCATAAACTTTAACCGAAAATAAATTTACTAAAAAAATCATGCTAAAAAAAGCCAGTGAAAAATAGACTGGATTAACATGGGGAAACCAATAGCTCATAACTAATGCCGCTGCCGATATCTCCGCAGCAATAGTAATTGCCCAGTTAAACCAATAGTTATAACTCATCGCAAAACCAAATGACTTGCCAACATATGTTGTAGAATAGTCACAAAATGAACCTGAACTTGGCTTATAGGTACTCATTTCACCTAAACTAGTCATTAAAAAATAGACAATTACCGCCATTAATGCGTAGGCAAATAACGCACCACCCGGCCCACCAATAAAAATTGAATAACCACTGGCTAAAAAAATTCCCGTTCCAATTGAGCCACCAATTGCAATCATGTTAATATGGCGTGCTTTTAATTTTTTTTCTAATTGAGCCATTTCATTCCTCACCATGTAAAATAAATAGAGTTACGCATAGTACAGCAACACTTAAGTAAGAGTATATAAATATTAAATAAAAATAATATGTTGCTAAATTTCATTAAGAACTAAGTATGTTTTTGAAATTTATTGACGTTGCTTATAAAGCTTTGCGGTAGGAATAGTTATTGAGACATAGTGTATTAGTTGTGTTGTATTTGACATAGTAATCCCCTCTTTCTAATCATTCCAAACTTGTGACATAAAAGCGCCTTTAAGAGCACCATATTTGCGAGTTAGATGTAGTTTATTCATACAATATTAATCCAAAGATTTAAGAATGATTTATTTTAGCATATTTTATTGTAATACAGGTTATGATTTAATAAAGTTATGACCTGTGATAATGACGCATTTTTTCTTCGATTCTACGTTCTTTACTAAAATTATCAATCAATTTTAGATAACCAATTACACGCGTTGCGTGCCGTACATTTTTAGAAGAGCATTGCTGACAATAATCAAGCGTTAATTTATTAACCGTAGAACAATCGCAGCAATAAGTAACTTTTACATTAGTCGTCCAATAATTGCAGCCAGTTTTAGCTGCCAGATTAAACAACTTCAGATATCCTTCTACAGTTAAATAACCATCGGTATTGAGATGCAATGCCGAACCACCGTCGAGATATTGGGTAATCTCACGCCCATGCAAAATAAATTTATCGACGACATTAATTCCATCATCTTCTACTGGATAAAAATAGCTATTGTAACAATCACGATTTATCTGATAGCCAGCCTGCTTGTCCCATTTAGCGTTTTTTACACCTAAATTCTCAGCTGGTACAAATTCAGTATTAAATAAATAACCATACTCTTGGCGCGCAGCACGATTTGCATCATAGATAATTTTTAACTGCTGTTGTAAAAATTGAATATATTCGAGATTATTACCCGGAGTAATTCCCATAGATTCAGCAGCTTCAAGCATTCCATTAATACCAATAGTTAAAAATTGCTTATTAATATTTATGTAACCTGCTGAATAGACAGGCAACAAATTAGCATTTAAAAAATCTTCAACTATTTTACGATATGCAACATGGTATTTATGAATTTTGTTAATCTCAGTTAGCAAATCACGTTTTTCCAATACCAGTCGATTCATATTTAAGGTAATTACATTAATTGAACCTGTAGCCACTCCTCCTGCACCGGACGTGTTTGAAAAAGTATTATCAGTCAACTCATTACGTAACCGGCAGCATGAACTTAAACTATCGACACTCTCCGACATATAGATAAAAAATGAATTTCCCTCATGCATTTGTACGGCGCACATCTTTGCAAATTCATCATCTTTGGGCTGATTATTTTGAGTTAACATTGCTACGGTCACTACTGGAAAAGTTAAAATCGCTTTAGTTCGTTCCTGATTAAACCAACTTAAAAAAAATTCTTCTAAATTCACCACCGATGCAAAATCAGGACGTGTTCCATCCGGAAAAACAAAATCCGCAAATAAAGAGCTTAAAAAATTATTATCAAAAATTGAAATATTCCAAAAAATACTTTGATATCCGCGCGCAGCCGCTGGTTGATTTAATGCATAAACTACATGCTGTAAATGATTTTCAACTTCCGATTTATGGGTTAGCAAATAGTTATCACCATAATCCAAGCGCGCAAAATAATCAAAATACAATAAAAACTCTGGCGTCCCACAAGCCCCTGCAAATTGCGACGAAATAGCAAAAACCAAATTAACAAATGAGCCACAAAAGCTATCTAAATGTTTCGGTGCTAAAGACTCACCACCTAAAGTAGTCAAACCATTAAGCAAAAACGGGTACATGGTAATTGAAGCGCAATATGGGAAAAACGGATGCGTCTCATCATGTTTATATATTTCGTGATTTTCCAATTGGCGAATATACTCTTGTGCAAGTTCTGTACCAAATAGCTCACTGATTTTATTCGTCATCAAAGCACGATTAAGTTGAACATTAATATCTTTATGGATTTCCTGTGCTAGTGTTGCTACATTTTTTTGCGCAATATTAGCATTTGCATCCACCAAAGATACATCCGCGGCATTAGTTGGCTGAATATAGTTATTAATAAATTTCAATTTTGCGCCTAGCTGCTCTGGGCTAAGTTCCATGAATAAGCTCATGCTGATTTCCTTGAAATTGGTAATACACGTTGAAACAAATGGGTTAAATCTTCACCCGTAATTAAATTAGTAAACCGTTGATTAGTTGTTAGACTGGTTAATCCGCCTAAATCTCCGCGATAAGCCCCAGTCTTGATAAAATCAAGATGTTGATAAATTTCAGTAGCAATAATTTGCCTACCTGTATAAAGGCAGGTTTTTAGACCATGTGCATGAGCTATTTTTAATTTATCAATCAGTTCTTCAGACAGCCATTCACCGCCATAAAATAAGACACAGGAGATAAAATTTTGATACTTCGTTAATTTCTCAGAAAACAACTTATCATTTAGCTCATAACTTGGTGTATTTTGTAGCTCTTGCCAAAAACATCCTCTGCAACCTAGTTTGCAGCCTGCGATAGCAAAGGCTAAACTTATCTCATTTGGCACATCATTAAGAATCACATCACAATTATAATATTTCACCACAACCACCATATTTAGTATCAATACCGAAATTATAACACTAAATACAGCATTATCATTATTTTTTATATGGTTTTACTAATTTCCGAATATATAGATATAATTAGAATTATTCGTGGACAACATTGGCAGAGCCAGTGTAAGTATGCTATATTTACGTTCGGCTATTAATATACTTAGAGTATCGTTAATAAGTAAGTAGTTACTATAAAACATTACATTACCAATTTAGGTTAAAACCGTCATGATATTTATCTTTACTCATCATTATTTCGAGAAAAACTCCATAAATGCGGCATAAAAAAAGTCTTATTGCATGGCTACTCGACAAAATAAATTTGTCGCAACTGATTTTTATCTCTGCTTTTTTATGGGTAATCGCTTATGGAACGCTTGGCTGTTATCTACTTCGTCATCAATTTAGAGGAATAAACTCGCTCCATGATGCTTTTTATTATACGGTTGTAACTTACGCTACTGTCGGTGATAATAACATTAGCCCGATTACAGACGGTAGTAAAGATTTCGTGGTTAGCATGATAGCTTTTGGCTTAAGTAGCTTTGCAATGTTTGGTTCTTTTATCATTTATCAGGTAGTTAATCGAGTTCAAAAACTCATTTATAAAATTCAAGGTGGAAAAATCAAAATGAAAAACCATGTAATTCTTTGTGGCTATAGCGTAATTACCGAGCTACTAATTAATAAATTCATCCAAAATCAAACACCATTCATCTTATTGGATAATACCCAGCATCATGAACTAAATAGTGAGAAAGAAGGTAATTTCTTGTATGTTAGCGTCCCAAATCGACTTGAGAGTTTAATTAAAGCCAATATTGAATATTGTAAAATGGTAATCGCTTCATCAGATTTAGATAGTGAAAATATTTTAGCGGCAGTTAATGCCGATCGACTAAAAAAACAATTTCATGCGGATTTTAAAATAGTAGTTCGCGTACTTTATGAAGAAAATTTTGCCGTTGCCAAGCAAAACGGTGCGACTGATGTAATTTCACCGACTTTAATGGCGGCAAATGCCATAATTGATCTAATGTAAAAGAGATATCTAAGGCTCAATACTAAAAACCAAAATTTGCTCGGACTTCCATTGTTGTAGGCTCGCGCGGGCGTGACCTAGCGGAATAACAGTTGGACCTTTTGAATTTAACTTGCTAAATAAATCACCAATCTTATGTTGATAAAGATCGGCAGATGCTGCTCGCTGCGAACTTCGTGCGGTAATAAAGCTTAGTTCTTGAAATAATTTCATTTTAGCACTAAGCTCTGGAGCAGGTAGAGGAGCTGCTTGATCAAACACTAATTTAATACTTGCAATCTGATGCATATTGGTACGATAACCTAATATAACAAATATATTTTTCACATCCTGCAACGGATAAATATACCACTGATAACCAGCTGATTTACTATTTATTACTTCATATTTATTTAATATTAATTTCGCATTTTTAGCTTTAACAGATAACACTACCTGATGATTAAATTTTTCTTGAAATTTTGCTAAGCTAACATTAAAGTTGTTTATTTGCTTATTATTCAATTTAGCATACAAATCTAGCTTACTGGCTAATTGTGACAAATTTAAGGCTAAATTACTTTCATGCGTAGATAGTATCTGGTTTTTAAGCATCGTTTCTGATGGCGTATTATCAACGATAATAACATCATCATTTTTGACCGCTCTTAATTTAGTTTTGGCTTTGCTCTGCGTAACCACTTGACTAGCCAATAATTTATTGGAAGCTTGAGTAGCTTGAACTTGACTTGCAACACCTTTTACCACAAGCTTAGAATTTTGAACTGTTTGTACCTTAGTCACAACATTCTGGTTTGTTGAAGAAAAAAATGTACCATGTAAATAATAGTTGTAGCCAACTTTAATTACAAAGTAGCAACCCCAAGCTAAAATAACCAGAATAAGCAATTCTACACTAATTCGAAATATTTTAGCTAATAGGGGTTCCGGAGCCTCATAAAGTTGCTCATCTTGATCATTAAATTGAGGCTCATTCATTCTAACTATCCACGGTAAAAATGCTTAATTGCTGTAACAACTTTTGTTATATCAGAATTACTAACATCTAAATGAGTTGCCAGACGGAGTAAGCCCGCTTTATTCGCTGCCTTAGGCAAAACAATGCCTTGCTCGAATAATGAGGCGCGAAGTTCTGGATAGCGCACAGCAGCTTTAATAAATACAATATTGGTATTAACCGCAATTACTTCAATCTCATCTATTTGCGCTAACTCATGTGCCAATAGTTCTGCATTACTATGATCTTCTGCCAATCGTTCAATATTATGCTCTAATGCATATATTCCGGCTGCTGCCATAATTCCAGCCTGACGCATACCGCCACCGAGCATTTTACGCCATTTACGTGCTTCTTTGATTAATTCGGCAGACCCACACAGTACTGATCCCATTGGCGTACCAAGACCTTTGGACAGGCAAATTGATACCGAATCAAAATTTTTAGTGATTGACCGCAAATCAACACCAAGCTTAACTGCAGCATTAAACACCCGAGCACCATCCAAATGACTAGCTAATTTATTGTCACGGCAAAACTGTGGAATCTGCTGCAAATAATCCAAAGGTAACACTTTGCCACCAGTGGTATTTTCCAAACACAGTAGCTTAGTTCGCGCATGATGAGCATCATCCGGTTTGATTGCAAGATACACTTTTTCTAAATCCAGCGTACCATCAGCATTAAAATCAAGCGGCTGTGGCTGAATACTACCTAATACTGCGGCACCACCACCCTCCCACATATAAGTATGTGCAGATTGCCCAACAATATATTCATCACCACGACCGCAATGAGCTAAAAGTCCGAGCAAATTAGTCTGAGTTCCAGTGGGTGCAAAAACAGCTGCTGCCATTCCGCTTAACTCAGCAATCCGCTTTTCAAGCAAATTAACCGTCGGATCTTCGCCAAAAACATCATCACCAACCGATGCATTCATCATTGCATTAAGCATTTTTGCGCTGGGTTTAGTTACCGTATCACTACGTAAATCTATTAATTCCATTTTTATTTCCCCATATATACTCGAAGTATTTGGCTCTTGGGCGCGAAGGATTGATAAAAAAGACGACGCAGTGTAGACAGAGCTACATAAGGAGTCTTTTTTGAAATCCGACAAAGTCCAAGAGTCAAAGACGAAGAGTATAGTTATATTGAGCATTATTTTATCATGCTTGAACATAAATATTTTGCCCATAGCTTTATACTTAATGCTAAACTACTCAATAAAATTTTATCTACCGACGTAAAAAATAGAAAGAGGATGCTATTATGAAATCAAAACTAAGCCTTTTGTTAGGTTTTGGCTGCTATAGCTTAGCTGCTACTCAGTTTTGCTATGCAACAGAAAGTGAAAATTGTTTGTCATTTTTACCTGGTCGACTCAACCAAAACCTAATGATTGCCCAAAAAGTGGCAGAAAAGCATCAATCTACAACCTATCTTTTACCTGCTACGCCAGCAACTACGCAATGGGGAATTTTCGACAAAGATCAACCTCCTGTTCTAAGAATTAAGTCTGGTGATAGTGTTGTAATTGAAACCGATGCTGCTTCAGATAATCAAGTTGTTCCAGGTGTTAGTATCAATCAAGTTGCCAAAATGAACAATGCAGTTCCAGGACGCGGTCCACATACCATAACTGGACCGATATATGTTGAAGGTGCAGAACCAGGCGACGTAATTCGCATTCACTTTAACAAAATTATGCCACGTCCATACGCCTCAAACAATAGCTTACCTGGCAAAGGGCTCCTTCCTGAAAAATTTCCAGATGGACAAATCAGATATTTCTATTTAGATACTGACAAAATGCAAATGCAGTTTGCTCCCGGTATCATTGTTCCACTTCATCCATTCCCTGGAACGATTGGTGTAGCACGTGCTGAGTCTGGTCAATTTGATACCGTACCTCCTGGAAAATTTGGTGGCAATATGGACCTACCGCCAATTACCCAAGGAACTAATTTATACCTACCAGTTTTTGTTTCTGGTGCACTATTGGGAACTGGAGATTCTCATGCAGGACAAGGTAATGGCGAAGTTAATTTAACGGCAATTGAAACTGCATTCTCTGAATTAAATGTCACTATTGATGTGATTAAGAACAAAAATTTAGAATGGCCATTAGCCGAAACCTCTACTGACTGGGTAACTGTTGGCTATGATCAAGACTTTAATAAAGCAATTACAATTCTTGAGTCACAAACTACTAATTTCATCATGCAGAATCGTAAAGTAAGCTATGATCAAGCACAAAAATTGATGTATCGCAACTGGAACTGCCCTGTTGCTGAGGTTGTAGATGAAGTAAACGGCGCATATTGTCTGATTCCTAAAGACCCAAATGCAGCAAAACCAGCACCACTACCAATAAAAGACAATGACAAAGAATATGTGACTTATGCTAAAAATCCACAAGCCATACAAGCGATTAAGGATGCAACTTGGGAAATGATTACCAAAATATCAAAACTCAAGGATATGCAACAAATTGATGTTTACTCTTTACTTAGTCTAACTATGGATTGCAGAATAGCACCACATTACCAAGGCAGCGACTATGAAATTCATTGTATGTTACCAAAGAGTTTATGGGTAAAACAAAAATAATTTTTTAAACTCAAGGCTATTATACTCGAAATGACGACTAAGAGAAACTACTTCAGATGAAAATCCTTCTTTGCCCTGATTCATTTAAGGACTGCATGAGTGCTAGTGAGGTGTGCGACAATATGGCTGATGGATTGTTGCACATTCTTCCAAATGCGCAAATTAACAAACTGCCTCTGGCAGATGGTGGTGAGGGCTTTATCGAAACAATTTTAGCCTCTACAAATGGAAAACTGTTTAGTGTCGAAGTGAGCAATCCCATCGGTAATAAAGTAATTGCCAGCTACGCGATTATCGACAACGGAGCTGCGGCTGTCATTGAAATGGCTCAAGCCAGTGGATTAGAATTACTTCAGACGGAAGAGCGTAATCCTTTACTTACCACTACTTATGGCGTTGGTGAATTAATCAAAAGTGCGCTAGAGCATAAAGTCACTAAAATAATTATCGGTCTTGGTGGCAGTGCGACTAATGATGGCGGTGCTGGTATGTTACAAGCATTAGGCGCTAGATTAACTGATCACCATGGAAACGAGATAAAACCAGGTGGAGTTAATCTTAATAATTTACAACATATTGATTTAACATCATTAGATCAACGTTTAGTCAATACAGAAATAATTATTGCTTGTGATGTAAATAATCCTTTAATTGGCAATAATGGTGCTAGTTATATCTTTGCGGCACAAAAAGGGGCTACTTGCGAGATGATAGTACAGCTAGAATCAGCATTACGTAATTACGCACAAGTAGTCCTTGAAGATTGTGGAATTAGCATATCAAACATCGCAGGCAGTGGTGCAGCTGGTGGTTTAAGTGCTGGCTTATTATTGATAAACGGTAAAATTCAATCTGGAATTGAAATCGTGGCTAAGCTCTGTCAGCTTGAAGAAAAAATTATAGCTAGCGATTTGGTATTTAGTGGTGAAGGTGCAATTGACAAACAAACTGCTTACGGAAAAACAATTAGCGGTATTGCACAACTCTGCAAAAAACATAATAAGCCGCTCATTATTATTTGCGGAAAGATGGGCGGTAATCTGCAAGAACTATATCATAAAGGCGTCAGTGCAATTTTTTCAATCAGCAATGGTTTTGCCAGTAAAGAAGAAGCGTTTTCTGCTGCCGCGGAAAACATCAAGATCACCATGCAAAATATTGCTCGCACAATAATCTTATTGAAGCGCCAAGCCAGGAAAAAGCACCTTTAAACCTATAGCCATAAACTGAATACCAAGCGCCAATGTGAAGAGTCCAACCACTCGAGTCAGAATACTAATTCCTGTTTTCCCCATAACGTGTAAGAGCTTGCTTGAATAACGAAATACAACAAAAATCAGCAATGCTTGCAATAAAATTGCTGCTAATAACTGATAATATAAAAAATCATTACCACTTACCTGATCCGCAAAAATTGTTATCGTTGAAAAAGTTCCTGCCCCAGTAGTCAATGGAATCGCAATGGGAATAATTACAGAGGGTATAACCTTGGAATAAGTGTGCGATACACTATAACTCTCATCTTCTTCAATTGCCTTACGAGCATGAATCATATCAATTCCAAGCATTGCTAAGATCACACCTCCTGCCACACGAAATGCATCTAAAGAAATGCCGAAAAAATTTAGCAAAGACTCACCAACAAATAAGGCTGCAAGCATTACTACTAAAGATGCCAAAGTTGCATTAATGCTTAGCTGAATTTGCTCAACATCAGACAAACCCTGCGAAATTTGCAAAAATTTTCCCAAGGATTTGAAATTATTGGCAACCGCAAATATTCCCAAAAACATTAATTGGAAACTTAATAGATGATGCATGGCAAGCTCATATCACTCATTATTGACTGAAAGCACTTTACGAAATTAAGCTCATTTACAAACACTAATAACGCTTGAATAGACTTTCTAGTTACGGTGTTCAAATGCTGCTGGATCACCAGTTTGCGCTGTGCCTACTGTTGGGCTGTCTAATTCTTGATCATCTGTATTAAATGTTCCGCACCCTTGTAGCACAAAACAACTAGCAAAAATCAGAAAAATAAATTTTAATACTTTCACAAATAAATCCTTTTTTATCATGATAACACATTATTACATCACACAAACTTGATTATAACATAAACTATTTTTGATGCTGCAACTTACAGTTGTCTATCTCTAAAATCATGCACTGCAGCATAAATTTGTAGCATAAGCATAAAGTTAACAGATTCAGATTATGTTAAAATACAACCACAAATTTAACAGTGCTATTACAAAATAGCCCACATTAAAAGAGGCGGTAATAATGAAACTCAAAATGCCCAAACTTAGTTTCTGGCAGGTATTTAACATAAGTTTTGGGTTTTTAGGTGTCCAAATTGGATATTCACTCCAAGGTGGCAATACTAGTCGTATTTTATCTGCGCTTGGAGCAAATGTTGAACATTTAAGCTATTTTTGGCTGGCTGCTCCCTTTGCTGGCTTGATCGTTCAGCCTATCGTTGGTCTATCTAGCGATAAGCTCTGGACAAGAATGGGACGTAGGATTCCATTCATCTTGTTGGGTGCAATTATTTCTGCACTAGCAATGTTTTTTATGCCCAATTCTGAGCATTTTGCAGCCATTATTTACCCAGTATTTTTTGGCGCATTTATGCTTTTATTTATGGACACTGCTTTTAATATCACCATGCAACCATTTAGAGCATTAGTTGGCGATATGGTATCGGAAGAGCAACGTAATCTAGGTTATTCAATCCAAAGTTTTTTGATTAATGTCGGCGCTGTAATTGGCTCTTTGTTGCCTTTTGTCCTAAATTGGGCGGGCGTAGCAAATGTGCCTGAAGCAGGTCAAAAAGTAGCGCCTACGGTTATTTGGTCGTTTTATTTTGGTGGAGGCTGCTTGTTATTATCTGTTTTATGGACTGCATTTACCACTAAAGAATATCCTCCAGAAGAGTATGCGCAGTATCACGATCTTGATAGTGATAAGCCAAAAATTAAAACTTCATTTATGCAATTGCTAAAAGAAACGCCTCCGACAATGATCAAATTAGGAATAGTTCAGTTTTTTTCATGGTTTGCACTCTTCATGATGTGGGTTTATACTACATCTGGAATTGCGGGAAATGTTTGGCATACTGCAGCTACAGATTCGACCTCAGCGGCATTTAATGAAGCAGGTAACTGGGTCGGTGTTATTTTCGCCGCTTATAGCTTATTTGCTGCAATCTACGCTATGTTTATGACTAAATTAGCTAATAAGTTTGGTCGTAAATCGGTCTATATGTGGTCGTTAATGCTTGGTGGTATAGGACTATTGTCAATGGTGTTCATACATGACAAATACTTACTTCTGATTTCAATGCTCGGTATCGGAATTGCTTGGGCGGCAATCTTAGCAATGCCTTACGCGATTTTATCAGCAGTCTTACCAGCTGATAAAATGGGGGTTTACATGGGAATATTCAATGCCACAATTACTATTCCACAAATAGCAGCTGGTATCTTAGGTGGCGTTATTTTATCGTTAGTTGGTGGACAAGCGATTGTTATGCTTGGAGTGGCTGGTGTTTCTATGTTACTTGCTGGTTTTAGCGTGCGCTTTGTTAAGTAATTAAATATACTTACTTAAGTAAGTATATCTTCTGTGACAGATGGCTACAAATATTTTGTAGCCATCTGTCAAATAAGCGCTGGCAACTATTGGTATCAGTGTTAAAATTATTGGCTCAACCCAATATCAAAAACTAATGATAAGAATTTTTATTTGGAAATCAGTATATGGAAAAAGAAATAATTCAACAAGCTCTAGAAAAAAAATTAAACTGCCCCCTAAGCGACGCATCAGATCGCGATTTATACTATGCCCTTCTTGAATACGTAAAGCAACAAATTCCAACTCGCCCACAATTAGATGGTTCACGCAAAATTTACTATATTTCTAGTGAGTTTTTAATTGGCAAAATGCTTTCTAACAATCTGATTAATCTTGGTCTATACCATAATGTCAATAATTTACTTAAAGAACACGGCAAACATTTAAGTATAATTGAAGAAATTGAACCAGAACCATCATTGGGTAATGGCGGTCTTGGGCGCTTGGCTGCATGTTTTCTTGACTCTATTGCCACGTTAGGTATCCCAGGTCGTGGAATCGGGCTTAATTACCATTATGGTCTATTTAAGCAGAAATTTAGCAATAATTTGCAAAGTGAACAACCAAACCCATGGATTGAAGATGCTGGCTGGTTAAACAAGACAGACGTTAGCTATGATATTCAATTTACCAATTTCACAGTTAAATCTTGTCTTTATGAGTTTGATGTCGTTGGTTATCGTGGTTCTGTTAACAAGTTAAGTTTGTTTGATATTGAAGGTATTGATACTTCAATTGTCCATGATGGAATTGCTTTTGATAAAAATGATATAACGAAAAACTTAACTTTATTTTTATACCCTGATGACAGTGATCAGGCTGGTCATTTATTGCGTATTTTTCAACAATACTTTATGGTAAGCAATGCGGTTAACCTTATTTTTACTGAAATGGATGCCAAAGGATATGATTACGCAGAATTAGATAAACACGTAGTTATTCAAATTAATGATACTCACCCTACCTTAGTAATTCCTGAATTAATTCGCCAATTGCTACTTAAAGGTCTATCACTGGAACAGGCTACCGCAATTATTAAGCGTAGTATTGCTTACACCAATCATACTATCTTGGCTGAAGCATTGGAAAAATGGCCACTGTCTTATTTAGAAAAAGTTGTACCACCCGCAATTATTAATATCATTAAATATCTTGATGCCGCAGTTAAAGCTCAATACAGCGATCCGTCACTTGATATTATTGATCATGATGGACGTGTACATATGGCAAGAATTGACATCCATTATGGCTTTAGTGTAAATGGCGTTGCTGCTTTGCACACCGAAATTTTAAAGCATAGCGAGTTAAAGCAATTTAATGATATTTACCCGAATAAATTTAACAATAAAACCAATGGAATCACTTTCAGACGTTGGATAATGCAATCCAATACCGAACTAACTGATTTTCTGGCTAAAACCATTGGCAATGACTTCAAATTTAATTCACTCGAATTAGATAAATTGATGAACTATAAAGATGATAATAATGTACTGGCTCAAATAGGCGTTATTAAGCAAACGAAGAAACAACAATTTGCTGATTATATTAAGACCACAGCGGGTATAGAGCTTAACCCCCAGTCTATTTTTGATGTACAGGTAAAACGGATTCATGAATATAAACGTCAACAAATGAATGCATTATACGTTATTCATAAATATCTGGAAATCAAAGAAGGCAAGCT
>ERZ650308.907-NODE-907-length-15878-cov-3.966757_pt1 | contig 15878 bp, 14 predicted proteins | sample MGYA00376244_ERZ650308 | MGnify/ENA primary metagenome ERZ650308 (study PRJEB26733, sample SAMN07839295) | wastewater metagenome | biome: small river; feature: stream; material: water | place: USA: North Carolina | collected 2016-04-26 ... | reverse complement strand
AGATCTACACAGGCGAAGACACTCTTTCCCTACACGACGCTCTTCCGATCTATCAGGCTGTTGCGCTCGGATCGGAAAACCTCCACATCGTAAAGCGAGCGCGCCAGCTGCTCGGCCGCGCCGGGGAATCCGGCCACCTTGAATCGGTGCAGCAGCCTGGTGCGTGCTTCCCCCTGCGGATTGAAGCTGCCGAGCAGCGTCACCCCTGTGGAGGTGAGACGGCCGCCGCGCATGTTTTCACGCAGCGCATTGAACATGAAAATGTCGAACGGCACACGCTGGTTCTCAGGGTGCAACAGCACGTCTACGTCGCCGAAAATACGATGCAGGCGCACCAGATTTGCAGGCGTTTCATCCAAGGTCTTGTTGTGGACACAGCACACATTGTCCAGTGAATTGACGGTCTCCTGCGCGTCGTCTGTGTTCTGCAGACTTCCGAAAAGGTAGGCGATGCTCGTCGCGCGTGGATCGTGCACGTTCCATATGGAATTCTGCATAGCAGCGCCGAGGACTTCGGGATGCAGGTAGATCGCACTTGTCAGAGGTCCCTGCCGCCACAGACCGGCGAAGGCCACCGCGAAGTCGCGCAGATCCACACGCAGTCGCCAGGTGGAAACGGTCCGAATGTCCAGCAGAACGACGCTGACGATCTCGTGAGACTTTGAAAAATAAGGCACCACCAGGAGCGGTTTGTTCTTCGGGACCATCAGCAGCTCCCCCGGCACCATACGGTTCAGGATGCTGACAAGCTTGGTCACCTCCTCGGAGGACGCCGAAAAAATCATGTTGCTGCAGCTGTCTCTGTGCACCCCGCTGCGCTCCAGTTCAGACACGAGGGACGCCTTCTCCATTGGACCATCTGGTGCTGACAGGCCGTGAATGAAATCTACCAGATGGCGGCGGCGATAGACACCCTTCAGGTAGTCGCTCACGAAGCCCGCGGTGGTGGTCTCCGGCTGCATCTCGATGCACTTGGCGAACAAGCGCTGGATCAACGCGGCGCCGGCGGCGAAGCTTTTCTCCTTGGTATAGGCAGCGGCCACCTCGCACAGCGAGCCGGTGAGCATGGCACACGAGTTGTTGGCGCAGAGGAAACTGGACGGCTGCACCCACAGCTTGCTGCCGCATACCGGGCAGGCTGTTGTGAATTTGTCGTTCTCCTTCCAGACGCGGACGCCTATGCGTTCCAGCAGCTCCAGAGGTTTGATTTGGGATTCAATGGCGTCGGATAGATGCATACCAGGGGCGATCAGTATATGACCCAGTCCATGCGACCTGCCAAGTGAGAAGGGTTCTCAAAAATAACTCGAAATCCCTCAGGTTCGAAAACGGCGATTGTGAACTTGATAGAATCGATCGGCGCGTTGTCGTGAAAGAAAGAGATCCCCAGACGCGCAGGGCGGGAGAACGGCGCGGACAGCGGCACGTCGATGCTTGTGCCCTCTGGGATGGTCACAGAGCCGCTCAGAAGCAGACGATCGTCTGTCTCCTCCACGCGCTTGAAGCTCTTGGAGCGCACGTTGAAAGGGGTGTCCGGAACGCGCACGCCGATCTGCGCCACCTTGCCCGCGAAACTGTACCAGAGCGTGTAGTCGCCAGGCGCCAGACCGTCGGAAGATTTCACCACAAAGGCGAACTCGACACCGTCACCGGTGGGGGTTCTGTAGAAGTTCTCAGCGTTGAGATCCTTGATAGCGACGCGCGGCCCGGTTCCGTATGTGAGCCAGCCGCCGTCGCAGCGCATGCTGGCACCCGCGGGGCGCTTGGGCAGGGCAATGGCACCGTAGCCGCTCGCAAGCTCGACAGCCTGCTGCTGGCGGTCATGGACCACGATCATGCCTGGTATGGGAGTTCTCTGCATCCCTAAACAATGCTCGAAAGGCGCGGCTGCGCAACGATCACTCTACAGTCTTAAACTTTACGCACCAGCACCTGCCATTCTTTGTGGATCAGCTCGGCTGAGTCTCCCCACAAATTGAGAAAGGCATCAATGGCCGGACCAGGAGGAAGATCACCAGGCTTTGGGTTGTGCAGCTTTTCTGCGGGCAGTCCGTAGTCATCAAACAGCAGCATACCTCCCACCTTGAGCTTGTCCCAGGCAATGGCGGCGTCGGTGATTACCGCTGGTGCGCGATGGTCGCCGTCGATGTAGATGAGGTCGAACTGGCCGCTGGAGAACCGGTGTTGTACGTCGGTGAATTTGGCCTTTGTGCGATGCACCTGATCGGAACGACCTGTCAGCGCCACATTCATGTCGAACAGACGCAGGCGGGCGGCGCCACCGGTGCCATACCATGGGTCCACGCAGAATAGCTCCGCCTTGGGGTCGCTCATCAGGTTGTGAATGAACCAGCAGGCGCTGCGTCCTTCAAACGATCCGATCTCAAGGATGCGACATGGCTTGCCGTCAAACTCCTGAAAGAAATGTCCGTTCCATTGGTCAGACTTTCCAGTCACCCAGTCGGTGTTGAAATGTGCAAGCGGGTGATGATTCATTCGTCGTCCTTTCTCTCAAAGAAATATTGATATACCTCGTACATGCGGCGCAGCAGAGCGTTGTCTGTCCAGCTGATCAAACCGTCTGCACGCGTGCATAATTCGGTCGGAAGCATACCGGCAAGGCGGTCGTGGCGAGTCACCAGCTGCCGGTTCTCCCGGGATCCGTGATACTCGTGGTAGACGGCTCCGGGGATTGAGGTCATCGAGTCGCCGCCCCAGTCGCGGACTTTCTTGGCCCAGGTGTCGAACACCTTGAGCATTTCAGCTCCTCCCAGGGCGCGCGTCAGAAAGTCGCGGGACTGCACGCTGTCGGTGAGGGCGCTCATCAGGAATGTGTCGCCGGCACCGAGCACACCCCATGGATACATACCGATGTTTTTGTCCCACAGCTCCCGCTGAAAGGCGATCGCGAATCCTTGATGACCTTCCCAGTATTTACCATTGGCTTTGTGGGCGGTGACAGCGTCAACCCGGTCACGGATTTCGGCACCGCGCGGGTCAGTCCAGATGGCTTTGCTCCACGGCATTACCACCTTGTGCGTGTCGAGAGCGGCGGAAGTATCCTGCAGGAAGTTGGGATTATCGAACCACAGATCGGTGTCGCACCCCAGTACTTTGGTGAAGTTTTTGGGGAGCCTGGAGGCCAGGTAATTCCACATAGCCTCCTTTTGCCACAACATGGTTCTGTTGTTGCCCTGCGTGGATGTCCAATTGCCGTAGAGATTTAAGACTTCGCTGGCCCGCCCAGGGCTGCGGAGTTCCATCCCATACAACGCTACGCCGGTCTGCGCCATGTGGCGGCAGAACCGTCGAAGGTTTCGCAGAGGTGCGTCGAAATTGTGGTGGTTGAAAAATGACACCACAACAGCCAGATCGGAAGGCGCAGGCATTACACGAATAGATCGAGTGTTGGACACCATGTCAGGGTGCTGCTTGAACTGGCCTGAATCGTGACGGCAGGACTGATAGCACCTCCCACCGCGGTCAATGTGTAGACACAGAGGGTGCGTGTTATGGTGCCGGTAAATCCAATGTAGCAGTTGAGCATCTCAACCGTTGCCCGTCCGTCCGCCGGTGCAGAGTCGGGGTAAGTCGACAGGTTGAGCACGTCGCTGTCTACGATGGCTAATTTTTGTGCAGTGGTGCCGGGAATGGTGTTGCCCGAGGAGAAGCTCGGGTTGCCGTCCATGGAACCGCCTTTGTCCACACCCCCGGCGCCGTAAGCACCCTGCTGCACTGTCATGTTCCATCCTGACAGATTCGGTGGTTGCGAGCCATCGCTGTAAGGATGGGCTTTGAAATTGCGGATCAGAACCTTGTCGACATAGCCAGGATCGCCACCGTTTCCGCATGTCCCGTAGGCCTCTTGATCACCATACTCGCCTGCGGAAAATACATTGGCATCTCCGCCGTCACCGCCGCGTCCTGCCACGATGTTCAATTGCGAACCGGTGATGCCTTTGGCTACGAAACCATCCAGCATCAAGTTGCTGATGCCGCCGCCGAGTCCGCCGCTGCTCGCTGTGCCGCCGTCTGATACGGACGCTCCCTTTCCTGCGGCACCTCCGTAGACCCCAAGGCTGTAAAGGATGCCAGTGGTTCCGTTACCACGAATGTAAGATGGCTGGGAGAGATTTGTACCGGGGGTGTTGGCGGCAGCATCATCCACGCGCACGTTCAGATTCGCCAGTGTCAGGTCCTCGAAATTGAGGTAGAACTGATAGGCCTGATTGTTGGTGTCGAGATAGAAAGAAAGATTGTCATCGCTGTGTTCGAACACCGTGATATTGGTGCCGTCGCCTTTGACAGTCACGTTGGGGTAACGGGGCAGATTGCGAATGGTAGGCGAGCCAGACGGATAAATATAGACTCCGTCTGTATTTTTCAGACGAATGACATAGTGGTTGCCGCTGTTCTGGTTGGCCTGGACCACAGTGTAGTTCCAGGCAGTAACAAAGGACAGGAACGGCGCATAGGCAGAGCCTGCAAAGTTTGTGCCGTTGCTGGTGGCATTCAGCGCGTCCGTGTCGTTACCTCCCGCAAAGTCCACCCACACCGTGTTCGTCACACCAGCGGGGCTTTGGAAAGCGCTGGGCACAAATGACTCTGCCATAGGCGATGCTACGCCTCCGCTGCCAGCGAGACGCAAGGGGCGCCCAAGATAGGAGGTTCCGATCTTGGATTGATCCACGTAATGCGATACATGAATATATTGATGGCGATGACTTTTTAGAGAAAAGCACTATTAAAGGATGTAGACAAACAATGCCTTTACATCAAGCTTTGTTAAGAGATACATTTACTAAAACAGAACGTGAGCAGTTAGAGAATGCCATCGCCGTGTTTGGAAACGCAGCAGGAGTGACAAGGAACAGGATTAGAAACGTGAATAAACAAACAATGATTGATGTTATTCATGTGGAATGGAAATCTGTAAGACCAAGTTATTATAAGATAATGCCAAAAACACCGATGCAATTAGAATATGATGATAGCACAAGCGAAATAACAAAAGAAATACCAGCAGAAATTTACGAAAGAAACAAAGCTAAGTATGATAAAGGTGTTGCTAATGGTGAATTTAAGATTGAGACTAAATACGAAGAAGATTTATGGGAAGGCACTTGTTATGGAGGAATAATCTATAAGAGAGTACAGCGCAAACCATTTCAGATGCGTAGAGTGGATGCTCCATCGGCGATAATGGATAGTTCTTATATTGGATGTTTGTTTGGAACAACAGATGGTGTAAGAATATCTTTACAAGAATTGATTGAGAACTTTGATTTAGCCTTTGATGTTTGCGAATATCAAATAATGAAAGAATTGAATAGGGCTAAAGGTAAAGTATTAGGGTTTGACCTTGCGGCGATGCCTAAAAACAAAACGTTAGCACAGGTTATTCAAGGCATTACAGATGATGGTATATTCATATACAATTCTCAGGCAGCAGGTAATGTAGGGCAAAGGAATTTAGACTTACAACACATCATGCAAACAGAGGACATCGGATTTAGCGATTCATTTCCTCAGTTAATAGCTTTACAGAACAACATCTTAAACACATTAGATAAGATTACAGGCATTAATGAGAACAGGGAAGGTCAAGTATCAGCCAGTTCAACAGTAACCAATACACAGGGCGCTATACAAGCCAGTAGAACTATTACAGAGCCATTATTCTATCAAATGCAGTTATTTGTAGAAAAGGCGATGACTTGCATTGTAGAGGCAACTAAAGTAAGCTGGGCGTTTTATAAGACAGAAAAGGGAGAGCAAATATTAGGAACAGATAAGTTCAAATATATGCAGGTAACAAGGGAGTTGGGATATAGAGATTATGGTGTACATATTGAGGATGGCGGCAAGTATTTAGAATTAATGCAGAGAATGAGAAGCTATATTGAATTTGCGATGAATAGCAAGGAAATATCAGCTATTGATGCGTTAAGATTTGAGTTGGCAGAAACTACTGTTGAGGCAGAGAAAGTGTTTGAGGATGCATTTCAAAGAGTACAGGCTATTGCTCAACAATCAATGCAACAGGAACAAGAAGCGGCTGCGGCGATGCAACAGCAACAATTACAACAACAGTTACAAATAGCAACCGACACCCGTGAGGACAATCAGGCTGCGAAAATTAACGAGATCGTAACTAAAGGTGAAGTAGACATTAAAGTAAATGCTGCAAAAGCTCAAGATAAATTAATAGAAAACCAACAACAGCATAATAACGACTTACTAAGTGAGATGGAATAAAAAAGGTGATAAATAAGAATTAAATAACCGTATCACAAATTTATGAGCCTAACTTAAAACGTTAGGCTTTTTTTATGTTTAAAAGCCTGTTAATAAGAATATTAGCCAATTGTTAATACTTTTAATTACATTTGCCTAAACTAATTAATTTATTATGTCAACAGAAACAGTAACAACTCCACAGGAGACTGCTAAGCAGGAATTTACGTCTGGACTGGATAGATTATCAAACGATGATTTATTTAAAGGTGAAACCACCAATACAGCAACGACAACAACGGAGGTTAAAGGGGGTTCAACATTACCCAATGATATTCCAACTCAGAACATCGCCGAAAAAGCCACAGAAACTGAATTAAAAGACGAGCCAAGTTTAACTGAGCAGGAAGCTCTTAAAGCAGAGGCAAAGGCTTTAAATCTACCAGAAACAGCCACTAAAGAAGAAATTGAGGCAGCTAAAATTGCGAAACCAGCCGATGAAAAAAAGGATGAAGGTTTTGAAGAAACAGAAGCTACTCCTTTATCAGCAGAAGAAGGCACATGGAAAGCAATTTTAGAAGAAAGAAACATCCCAATTCCCGAAGACTTTACAGAAGAAAAAGGATTTGATATTGTTTTAGAAGCTGAAAAAGCTAAAATACACGAAGAATATAAGGAGCAATTAGCTATTACAGCAGAAGAAATTCTTTCGCCTTATCCACCCGAAGCCCGTCTTATTTTAGACTTAATGGCAGCAGGACAAACTTTAGAAGAAATAAACAAGCCTATTAATCAAATTAATGCCTACAAGGCGATGTCTAAAGAAGAACTGGTAAGAGAGAATCTTAAAGGATTAGGCTTTGAACCAGAGGAAATAGACCATAAAATGGAAGCTTTAATTGCTAATAATAAAATTGATATTGAGCATCAGATTTTGATGAAAGAAATCAATCAATTAGAGCAACGTATTAATACACAGAGAGAACAACAATTAAATCAATATAAAGCGGCTCAGGCTCAACTGAAAGAACAAAAGAAAGCACAAGATTTTAATGCCTTTAAAACTGCGTTGGACAGAATGCCAACCTTTATGGATAGAAAACTTGCCGATGCTAACAAACAATCCATTCTTACTGATTATAACAATGGAGCATTTGAAAGATTAATGCAGAACCCAGTTGAGAAAGCAGAGTTTATGTTATACAAGAAATATGGCAAACAAGCGTTGAAATATGCCCAAGACAGAGCGATTGAGCAAGCAACATTAGAAAAAGCCAAAAGTCAGCATAACGTACCGCCTGTTACTAGCGGAAATAGTAACAACACAAACGTTACCACAAACACAAACAAATCAGGAATTGATAGATTAGCGGATGATTTTCCAGTTAATTAAAAGAAACATGGTTGATTAAGGTTTAACTAAAAATTTAAACTCTTAAAAAACTAAAATTATGTCACAACAAAATGGTGGTCAAATTCAAGTTCGTCAAGGTAAATTCTCAGAAGATACCTGTACAACAGAAAACGACTTAATCGCAAATCAGGCCGTAAAGCCAGCAATTCGCTCTATGCTAGAGATGAAAAACAAACGTTATTTAATTACTTTGTTAACATCAGGAGCTGTAAAACAAGGTATGGGTGGTTCATATTATGTAGACCCTACTCAAAGAACACGTAAGCCTTTAAACGTAAAAGAAGGTGAAGGCATTGGTAATAACGCATACCGTTTCGACATTATTGGTCGTATTGAGCGTGCTGCTGTTATCATCCGCCAACAAGGTGCTTCTAATCCAGATGGTACTTTTACATTATTAATGCACGATCAAACATTATATCCGGGTCACGTAGTACGTTTCCCTAGTGGTTATGTTGCTCGTGTACAAGGTTATCCAACAGGTTCTAGCTCAAGCGGATGGGTTTATAACTTTAAATCAATCAATGGTACAGTATTTAGTTTTGCTACACATGTAGGTTCAATTAAATCATGTTTCCCGATGTTTACTGCCTACTCAGAAGGTTCACTTCGTGGAGATAGCCGTGATAAAAAACCAGATACTTTCATTAATCATATGACTATCCAACGTAAAACTTGTGCTATCACAGGTGGCGCTCAATCGGATGTATTATGGTATGAATATGCTGATGGTCAAAAAATCGGTTGGTTATATTGGAAATTAGACCAAGCTAAGGCTGTTATGGGCATGGAAAATGAGCGTAACAAGTGGTTAGGTGTATCTTCTATGAAAAACGCCGATGGTTCATTAAGAACTGAATCAGCTTTAGGTACTGACCCTGAAACAGGATTACCTATCCAAACTGGTGATGGTTTTGAAGAGCAAGTTGCTGGTAATAACACAATGACTGGTTCAGGAACTAATGGCGAGGCTACTGAAGATGACTTTGAAAATATGATGACTACCTTACAGTTAGGTTCAAATCAAGTTCAAGGTATTACTTGGATTGCAGTAACAGGAACAAATGGTTTTGCTAACGCACAACGTAAATGTCAAAACTTACTTGCTAACCAAAATATCCAAATGGTTCAAATCGTTAATCAAACAGACCAAGCAGGTGGAGCATCAGTTAATTCTGGATTCACGTATGAGTCATTTAACATTAATGGTAATAAAGTAATGTTTATGATACACTCAATGTTTGATGATCCAGAGTTATTCCCACAACGTGGTAATGATGGTCAATTGTTACAATCAAGTAACTATTATTTCATCGGCTTAACTGGCGAGGACAAACCAACAATGGAAGTTCTTTGTAAGAAAGCTAATGGTATTAATCGTGATATGGTTGAAGCTGAGTTACTAGGTTTAACTGGTAAAGGTGGTTTAGTACAATCAGAGGTTGACGTTAATAAATACGCAATGTTAAAAGAAGATATGTTCAATGTTTATAATACTCAAATTTGTGGTATTATTTACAAAGCGGCATAGATAAAAAAATAAAGCCGATGATTAAATTCATCGGCTTTTAATTATAAACAACTAAAAACTAATAATTATGCAAATAGAAAAAAGTACCACAGGTACAGATGTTGCAACAAAAGGTTTACCGTGGATATATATGGAAGACGGGAACGGAATGAAGGTTAAGGTTATAGACTTTGACGCAATTGGTGAAGATATAATGCCTAAATCAGGTCAAATTGTATATGAAGCCACAAAGAAATCAGCTAGAATAATTGGCGCTAAGATAATCGGTTATGGTTATTCATGTGGTAAAGATATTTTATCTGAATGTATGGTTGGTATTCCAACAGGGATTCACCCAAAATCAAAGGAAATTATTTTCCAACGCATGAGTTTATTTCCTTTAAACACTTATGATTTAAGTATTCCAATGCAAAGAAAGCAAGCAATTGTATTGCGTTATAGCTACATTGTAATTGGTTCACCAAATTTAAGTGCTAATATGGCTTGCCATATGTTTAGGGAGCATGACGTTGAGAAAGCAGCTTATTTAGATATTCAAAGAATTGAGGATGCGCAAAGAGCATTAACAATTGCTAAGGGCTTAAAAGGCGATGAATTAGCTGATATGGCTCGTAACATGGGTATTATGCCAGAAGTGGTATCATTACCTATCTTAACGGCAGAAGTTATGAAAGCGGCTGAGAAACGTCCTAATGAGTTTTTAGAGATGTACGAAAGTCCTAACAGGCAATTTGTAACTATTCTTAAAAGAGCATTAGATACAGGTTTAGTTACCTTTACTCCTATGGAGGGATATAAGTATAATGCTCAATACATCGGCCAATATGAGCCAAATGTATATGAATACTTTAGAAAATATCCAGATGTAGCTGAGGCTTTAGAAATTAAATCTAAAGACAGATTAAAAGAATCTGAAAAGGCGATGGCTAAACAAGCGCCAACAACATCAAGAAAAGATGTGGATATTGAGAATGCATTGCTTAAAAAACAGTTAGCAGAGATGCAAGCTAAGTTACAAGAAGCAAGTGCTAAGAATATTCGTACAGAACTGGCGGACGAAAAAGAGCCTAATGTAGAATTAGAACTAACATTAGAGAAGTTAAAAGTAGAAGCTAAAGAACTAGGATTAGGTAAAGGCTTACATCACTATGTGCCAACAGAGGATAGCATCGGCAAACTTCGTGCAAAGATTGAAGAAGCCAAAGCGACTGCTTAATCACAAAAAAGTGATAGAAAATTTGGCGATGTAATTCATCACAAATTTATGATACAATAACTTTTAAAAACCCTTACAATTATGTGAGGGTTTTTTATTTATATTTACACCAAACTTAAAACATTCAGGATGAACGCAATTGTTTCGCAATTAGAAATAGAATTATATAACGATGTAACCAGATCAGCTCGTTACCAAAGATATGAGATAGATAGAGTTGTTAATGATGCTATGCGTATTTTTATGGATAATGTTATAAATAACGAAAAAAATAAAAAAAGTGCATCGCCACAAGGGCAACAAATGATTTCAGATGAATTATTTACTTTACAAAAACGTCAATCAGCAGCGCCGACATTAGACATCGCTTTATATCCAACAGATTATTATAGTTTATTAGATATATTTGCTACATTAGATGGCGTATCTGTATATTGTAGACCAACAGATCAAAATAAAATTGGGCCACGTTTGGCCGATGCTTTTGACCCTCCTAGCGGAGAAATGCCATTTTATTTACAACAAACAACTGGATTTCAAATATATCATGGCACATCTACTATTACTAATGTAGATGTAGATTATTATAAAACCCCAGCAACATTTACAATAGGTACAGATAGTCAATTAATTAACGCAGGAGCGGGTGTTTTGACGTTAGCAGCAGTTTATATAGCAACAGAAGTGAGTGTTCATAATGGTGTTACTTATAATGTTGGAGCGCAATTTACAGCAGCTAATACCAATTTAACAAGCGGACAAGTAATATTAGCTTCAAATACAACTCCAATAGAATTACCTGCTAAAACTCACGAAGCTGTGTGCAAAATCGCCGTTGAGCTTTTAAGTGGTGCTGTTACAGATTATAATAAATCGGCTTGGAGTGAGAAACAGGCAGGAAAAGCGTAATAAAAAATAGCAACAAAATATGGTTAAATTGTAATAACAAGTTGCAACTAATAATTTGATAATCAAATAGTTAGTGTTAGAAACTTGTTAAAAGTTTGGCGATGAGTAATCTTATAATAAGTTACTTTTGATAAACTTAAAACAATTTATTTATGAATCAGAATCAAGAATCAGTATTGCTGAGAACGTCCCTAGCGACAGACTCGCAAGGCAGTGGTGGTAACCTAATCATCACAGGTTTGACTCCAACAAAAAAAACAAACATTAGCCAAATCGTCCAAATTAAATCTCGTTCAGAGGTTTCTCAGGTAGTTAGGATCGGTGGAACGGCTTACACTCCAACAGGTAGCACACGTTATGCTATTGAAATTGGTGACACTAACCGTATTCGTAACGGTGCAGCAGAGTTGCTAAAAGTGTATTCTTTCACCACTCCTGCTGATATTACGCAATTAGGCGCAACAGCAGCTTTACAACGTGAAGCTATACATGCAGCTTTAGTATTAGCGGTTAACGCAGATACTAAAAACTTTGTAACAGCAGCTTCATTAGGTGGTGGTACAGGTCTTACAATAACAGACAATGCAGGTTATTACCCACCATTCTCTCAAACAGGTACAGGTCGTTTAGGAGCTTCACAAGTTCTGCCGATGCAAAATCCTGATGATAGCGGCTTCTTAGCTACTAACGTATCAATTACAACAGCAGCAGTTTATGAAAGCGGTATTGGTGCTAATATGGCATTAGGCACTCCAGTAGTAGACGCTCTTTATGGCGGTTTATTAAGTGGTTACTTAAAAGGTATGCTTAATGGATTATCATGGGCTACAGTTTCAGCAACTGCGGCATTAAATAACTTACCGCCAGTTTCAGGACAGACTTATGATATTTTTATTATTAATTCATTAACAACTGCTAATGCTCATAACCAACGCGGTCAATTAGCTTATGTTCCAAAAATGCAAGCGGTTGCAGTAGATAATGGAGCAGGTACATCTACAACTAACTTAGCAGGTTTCGTTGCTTTTGAACGTGAAATGATTCGTGCAATTGCTAACGTATATGACCAAGATCAATCAGCAATTTATGATTTCTTTGATAACGGTTTAATTGCATCGGCAACTTATCCAACAACTGGAGCTGCTGTATCTACAACAGATAACGTTGTAATGGCACTTAAAAGTTCTCAGGAAAAATTTGATTGGTATGTTAATCCAATTGGAGCGCATACTTTAATCAGTCCAATTGTAGCAACAGGTGGTTTACAAACATTCTTGGACGCAACAACTCAGGAAGGTTTAGAGCTATCAGCACCTAACTTAACTCAAAATCCTAAACAATTTGTAGTAGGTAAAACAGAAGCTTCTTTTTATGCTCGTTTTAACATCGGTACAGGTGTAGCAGCAACTTCTTACAAAACTTTATCAATTGGTTTCCGTAAAAAAGCGGCTTATGCAGTTGACCAAACGGCTTATGAAGCAGCTTCTGTTGCAACAGCTTGTATTGGTATTCCTTTAGATACAGGTGTTGCTCCAGTATGGAACACAATTACAGGCCCCGGAACAGCAGGTGCTATTACTAACACTTCTACAACTGTAACGGCAACAGTTTCAACAGCATTTGATATTTTAATCACAGTTGATATTAATGGTGTGACTAAATTCTATTTAAATGGTGTTGATCGTACTCCAGCAGCAGGTTATACATTTACAGCAGGTTTAAACTTGATGCCATTTGTATCATTCAGACATGGAGCAGCAGCAGATGCAGTGCCTTTGTTAATTCAAACAATGTTCTTACCTTCAATTACTTGGAGAGGATAATCAATTAGATAATTAACTTTAAAAAAGCAGGAGTAAAACACTTCTGCTTTTTTTATAAAACTTAAAAATATGTCAACACCAAAATATGTAAACGGAAGAACCCAATTAGAGCCTAATGCAACAAGATTAGGAAATATTAATGATGCGATACTTGCCGATGAAGCAATTACTAAACGTCAATTCAATGTAGGTTCAGATACAACTGGAAATACAACAACGTCAGGTAATAACACGCATACAGGAACGGAAACTTTTACTAATGCAACAGGAGTAACAACTGATAATATTACAGCCAACTCTGCAACATTTATTAAAGCTAATAGAGCATTAGTTCAAGGTCACACAACAGCCGCAGCAAACGCAACAGCAACTTTAACAGCAGCGCAAGTAGCAACAGGTTACATTACTTCTACATCAGCAGCGCCAACAACTTTAACTTTACCAACAGGTACGTTATTAGGGGCAGCTTTAGGAGCAACGCAAGGTACGATACACGATCTGTTTATTGATAATACCGCAGGTGCAAGTACAGTAACTATTGCAGTAGCAGTAAATGGTATTATATCAGCAGCAGCAACAGCAGGAGCTGGTGCAGGAGCTGGTTTATTAACTGTTCCAAGTGGTGTAACTGGTCAGGGTTGTTTTAGATTAATGTTTAGTTCTGCAACCGCATATACTTTTAGTAGAATTGCTTAAAATTATTAATCAAATTTGGCGGATGTAAAATATTCGCCAAATTTTAATTAAATTTACATCATGGATAGTCAACAATTAGGATTATTGCTTCAGGCAATAGAAAGATTAAAAACATCTTATACATAAAAACATGGATGGTCAACAATTAGGGTTATTAATACAAGCTATTGATAGAATAACTGCAATAGTAACATCTTCAGGGGGGGGGTTATCAACAAAAGTTCCTTATACAGGAGCTAATCAAGCCGTTGATTTAAATACTCAAACATTAACATCTGGTCAATTTAGGGTAAATGATGGAACGGTATCTGGAGGTATTCAAATAAGATCATTAGTAGGCTCAGCGTCTCAGGGAGCTATTTATATATCTAAAGCAACACCAAGTGCTATTAATTTTAGTATAACAGCAGATGCTTCAACAACAGTTATTAACGATACGGGTAGTTTAGATTTTAAGATAAGCAACGTATCAAAATTTTTAATAATGCCAACATCTTACACGTTAGCTGATGCAAGTAATGTTATATTAGGATCAACAACAGGGAATAAAATAGGGACGGCAACAACTCAAAAATTAGGATTCTGGAATGCAACTCCAGTGGTTCAGCAAACGACAGCTATTGTTGGGGCGGCATTTGCCGCCAACACTTCAGGGTTAGGCGATGGCTCAGCAACTTATGGTGGTTATACAGGCGGTCAAATAGTTGCAGCTCTAAAGTTATATGGTATGTTAGCGTAAATAAATTAAAAAACAAAACAATGAAAAAGATAAAATTAATATTATTAGCAATTATAGGATTTGCAGCAGCGCATTTCTCATTTACAACAAAAGTAGCAACAGGAACATATTTGATATTTAATTCAATTGAAGCAAGTTCTCAAGTTGCATATTTTGTAACAGCAAATTGTCACAACAATAACTGGGAATTAAACAAATGGATGTCTCCAACAAACGATTGTAATAATCGTTTTGTTGCGATGAAATTTTCACCAGACTCATCTACATTTTCCCAACATCAGGTGATTTGGGATTCATTAGCAAAAATAACAAGTACATTAAATACAAATAATAAGATTTGGACAATGGCTTCTAATGGAAATATTGAACCCGTTCCTTATAATGTATTTTTATCATCAATGTCAACATCTGTAAGTATTGTATCGAGCAATCCAAATATTGTAGTTAATGGTACATCGCCAAATTTTACAGTAACTTATGTTCCATCACCACGAACAATGACAGCAGCAGTGCGTTCTTTAGTTACAAGCACAGCAGCGACAGGGTTTTCGTTATCTGCAACTCAGGATTATAATGTTAATTATTCAATATACGCTCAAGTAACAAGTGCTTTAGCGGGGACAAACACTGGAGATGTTTATTTAGAGATTAGTCCTAATAATTCAATATGGACTACAATATCACGTTCAGGTATATCAGTAGCAGGCGTATTGTCTACAAGTGGTAATACACAAACGGTAGGTGGATTTGTGCCAGCAACTTATTTTGTAAGACTTAGGACAGCAGCAACTGGAGTTAATTCAGGTAGCGCCGTGTTTACATATCAAAACGGACAAGAGAACTCATATTAATGGACTCGGTTCAACTAAATAAATTATTAAGAGCAATTGACAGGCTTAATATAGCTGAACAAGGTGGTGTTTATTTAATACCTGAAACGTTGGCTGTGTTGGCGCAGTTTACTGTACAGCCTAGTAATTTTTATATTAGGGCGATGAATACACTTATTCGACAATTGATAACTGATGGAAACTGGAATGAATTGGATAAGTTTTGTGTATTTGCAACAGAGCAACAGCAACACGCAAGAATATGTTGGAGATTTCCAACCGCTACTCCTTTAACAGAAGTTAATAGTCCAACATGGACGGCTAATAAGGGATATACAGGTGGCGGAACGGCAAGATTAGATACTAATTATGTGCCATCTGTTAATGCCGTTAGTTACTCTTTAAATTCAGCAAGTTTTGGTTCTTATAATTATACTAATGTTGCAGCAGGAGCTAAAATAACAATTGGTTGTGACAATGGAG
>ERZ650308.905-NODE-905-length-15892-cov-8.040791_pt1 | contig 15892 bp, 12 predicted proteins | sample MGYA00376244_ERZ650308 | MGnify/ENA primary metagenome ERZ650308 (study PRJEB26733, sample SAMN07839295) | wastewater metagenome | biome: small river; feature: stream; material: water | place: USA: North Carolina | collected 2016-04-26 ... | reverse complement strand
CATAAGTTACCATTTTCAAAACGATATGAGATGTTTTATCCAAGGCATTTATAACTGGTTTAACATTATCTCCTATAGCTGCGGCAGCTAAACCAAAGAAAATAGAAAAAATAACAATTTGTAAAATTTCATTAGTTGCCATAGCCTCAAAAATACTTTTGGGAACAATATGTTCAATGAAATTTTCAAAAGATAAGGTTTGCGTTTTAGCCGTAACCTCTGAAGCCGTTGTCAAATCAATATTAGACAAGTTCAATCCAACTCCTGGTTCCAAAATATTAACAAAAAACATTCCTAGTAATAACGAAATGAAAGAAGCTGTAAAAAACCAACCTAACGCTTTTCCTCCAATTCTACCTACAGCTTTGATATCTCCTAATTTAGCAATACCTACAACTAATGTTGTAAAGACTAATGGAGAAATAATCATTTGTACTAAACGAATAAAGACGGTGGCTAACATTTTTATCTTAGAACTAAATGATTGCGCAATTTCGTCAGTACAATTAGTATGAATGACAATTCCTAAAACGGCTCCTAAAATCATAGCCGTAAGAATTTGTCCTGTTAGACCTGAAAAAAAAGAAGGTTTATTGGTAGTCTTTTCCATTTTATAGTAGGTTTATGGTTAGCCCTGATGGCAGCGACATCCTGTTGCGGCGGGGTTCGCCGGAACAGATATAGCGTACAGCAGGAAATAGCTCCTGATTATTTAGTGTATGTTTTATTTATCAAATGAAAATCAGCTAAAACAATAGCTGCCATTGCTTCTACAATAGGAACTGCACGAGGAACCACACAAGGATCATGACGTCCTTTACCTGTCATTTCAATAATATTTCCTTTATTGTCTAAAGCCTCTTGTTTTTGCATGATCGTAGCAACTGGTTTGAATGCTACTCGGAAATAAATATCCATTCCGTTGCTAATTCCACCTTGAATTCCACCAGAAAGATTGGTTTTGGTTGTTCCATCTGCAAAATACAAATCATTGTGGTCGCTTCCTTTCATCTCGGCGCCACAAAAACCACTACCAAATTCAAATCCTTTAACTGCATTAATAGATAGCATTGCTTTTCCTAATTCAGCATGTAATTTATCAAAAACGGGTTCGCCCAATCCAACAGGTACATTTTGAATTACACAAGTAACCACACCTCCAACGGTATCGCCATGCTTGCGAATTTCACGAATGTATTCTTCCATTAGAGCTGCCGATTTTTCGTCTGGGCAACGAACTGGATTGCTTTCAATTTTAGAAAAATCTAAATCTTGGTACTTTTTATCTAAGTGAATATGTCCTACAGAAGAAACGTAGGCATTAATTTTAATTTCTGGCAACATTTGTTTTGCAATAGCTCCCGCTACTACTCTACTTGCTGTTTCACGCGCAGAACTTCTTCCTCCACCACGATAATCTCTAAACCCATATTTTTGATCGTATACATAGTCGGCGTGACTTGGTCTGTAATTATCTTTAATGTGCGAATAATCGTCTGATTTTTGATTGGTATTGGGAATAATAAAACCAATAGGCGTACCCGTTGTTTTACCTTCAAAAATACCTGACAAAAACTGAACATCGTCTGGTTCTTTTCGTTGCGTCACAATAGCGGATTGTCCCGGTTTTCTTCTAGACATTTCAAATTGAATCGCTTCTAAATCTATGCTTACACCAGGAGGACATCCATCAATAATTCCGCCTAATGCTTCTCCATGTGATTCTCCAAAAGTGGTAATTCTAAATAGTGTGCCGTAGCTATTTCCTGCCATTATAATTAGTTTTGAACAAAAGTACCATTTTAGTTTAAAGTTTAAAAATTTAAGGTTTAAAGTTTTTCTTGAGGTAACTAATTAATTTTCTTTTCAGTAACTACAAAACAATACTTTTAAATACAGAAATCACACAATTTATTCATTTTTGGTGCGTTTTTTGATTAAATTACATAAAAATAAATTACTATGAAAAAATTAATTGTATCAGCGGTAATGCTAATAGGATTAGGGTTTACTGCACAAGCTCAAGAAATTTCAAAAAATGCATTAGGACTGCGTTTAGGAGACAACAATGGTTTTGGTGCTGAAATTTCATATCAAAAAGGACTATCGGATAACAATCGTTTGGAAGCTGATTTAGGGTGGCGAAACAATCATGATGTGAGTGCCTTCAAATTAACGGGGATTTACCAATGGGTTTGGGAAATTGACAACAACTTCAATTGGTATGCTGGTGCTGGTGCTGGCCTAGGAAGTTGGAGTGCTTCAGGTAGTAATGGTAGTTTTGCTTATATAGCAGGTGATGTAGGGATTGAATACAATTTCAAGGAAGCTCCTATTTTACTTTCTTTAGATTACCGACCTGAATTTGGAGGACATGGTTATTTTGACAATAATTATGGATCTGATATTGCATTAGGAATTAAATACAAGTTCTAGGAAATAAATTTAAAATGCCACTTTTGTAAGTGGCATTTTTTTATTTAAGAATATTTAGCAATTGCTCTACGGTATAAATCTTCGTACAGCGGTAAAATCTTTTTAATATCAAATTTTTGGGCTGTAGCCAAAGCATTTTGCTTAAACTCAGCTAACACATCGTCATTTTTAAGTATTTTCAAGGCATTTTTAGCCATTCCTTTAATGTCTCCTACTTCGCTTAAATAACCCGAAAAACCATCACTATTTACTTCTGGCAATCCTCCTGCGTTACTTGAAATTACTGGAACTCCACAGGCCATAGCTTCTAATGCAACTAACCCAAAACTTTCCGTTTTTGAAGGCAATAAGAACAAATCCGTTTGGCACAAAATTTTATCTATTTCATTACTGTTCCCAAAGAAAATTACTTTATCTAAAATACCTAATTCTTGACATAAATACTCTGCTTTTTCTTTTTCTGGACCATCACCTACCATCATTAATTTAGCAGGAATCTCTTTCTGAATAGCATGAAATATTTTAATAATATCTGGAATTCGTTTTACTTTTCTAAAATTACTGATATGAGTAATTATTCGCTCATTCTCGTTTGCCATAACAGAACGCTGACAAGGTGTTTTTTCTTCTTTTTCAATTTGATCCAATTCAATAAAATTAGGAATCACTTGAATTTCATTTTTAATATTGAATAATTTGAGTGTATCGTCTTTCAAACTTTGGGAAACTGAAGTCACAAAATCAGATTTATTGATACTAAAGGTTACAGCTGGTTTGTAAAATGGATGATTCCCTACCAAAGTAATATCAGTACCATGTAAAGTAGTTACCATAGGAATATCAATTCCTTCGTCTTTCAGCATCTGCTTGGCCATATAACCTGCATAGGCATGCGGAATTGCATAATGTACGTGTAAAACTTCTATCTTATACAATTTTACCATATCAACTAATTTGCTTGACAAAGCCAATTCGTAGGGTTGGTAATGAAATAATGGATATTCAGGAACGTTTACTTCGTGATAATGGACATTGGGATTTAAAAGTGCTAAACGAACTGGTTGGCTGTAGGTTATAAAATGAATTTCATGACCACGACGCGCCAATTCAAGACCTAATTCAGTAGCGACAACTCCACTTCCACCAAACGTGGGATAACAAACTATTGCTATTCTCATTGATATAATTTAAGAATACGAATTTACAGAAAATAAGCTGTTAATACTACGAAGAAGTAAATAAATGAACTATTTTATAATAGCCTCTGAAATGACTTTTTGGATATCTTCTCGAATATGTTCTTTTGATAACACATTTACAGGATTTGTAGGGTAGGTTCTATTCGACATAAAGACATAGACAATCTCTGAAACTGGATCAGCCCAAGCCATAATTCCCGTAAAGCCTGTATGACCAAAGCTAGACATCGATACACATCCACAAGTAGGGCCATCGCCTTCTAGTTGTGGTTTATCAAAACCTAACCCTCTTCGGTTGCCTTCTGAACAAAAGTAACAGGTGTTAAAATCATCAAAAGTCTTGGTCGAAAAGTATTGATGATTCCCATAATTCCCTTTTTGCAAATACATCTGCATAATTTTAGCAATATCCATTGCGTTAGAGAAAACACCAGCATGTCCTGCAACCCCACCTTCCGTAGCTGCAGCCATATCGTGGACATATCCTTGAATTTTTTGATGACGGAAATACGAGTCGATTTCAGTCGGTGCAATTCGATTTTTATCAATTTTTTGCAAAGGATTATAAAAGATATTGTTCGCTCCTAATGGCTTGAAAAATTGTTCAGTAGCCAACACATCTAATGATTTTCCAGTAACTCTTTCTAAATAATTACCTAGAATAATGAATGTAAAATCACTGTATTTGTATTCTTTTTTCGTCGACAACTTACTATCTACAATCAACTTCATAATTGTATCATGATAATCATTACGAATAAATAAACTATCTGCAACCTGTTTTGAAAATTGAGCATCAGGCACTTTTCTGTAATATTTAGCTAAAGGTTTTTCTTTTGAATCTAAAGTCGCTTTGTAAAATGGAATCCAAGAAACTAATCCAGCATAATGAGATAACAATTCTTTAAAACGAACGTCTTTTTTGTCTGAAATAGCAAAAATGGGCAACATCGAACCTAAAGTAGTTTCTAAGTTCAATTTTTGTTGGTCGTATTGTTGCATCACATTAGGCAAGGTGCCTACAATTTTACTTACTGAAGCCGCATCAAATACAGTCTCATTAGTTACTTTCACATCCGAATCATAGGTGTAACTACCAAATGCTTTTTGGTAAATAACTTTTCCTTTACGAGCAACTAAAACTTGAACTCCAGGAGCCATTTTACCTGTAATTGCTTTTTGTGCTAAAGCATCAATTTTAGTTAATTTTTCAGAACTCATCCCCACATTCTCTGGCGCTGTAAATCCTAACCGATTTAGTTTTTCTGTTGAAAGACCATCGTTTACTTTGAAATTATCGTTTATAGAAACTGGTAATTTTCCTTTGGCTTCGATAGCTCCAAAAATTAATTCTGCCCCTACTTGTTGGGCAATATCATTATTTTGATACGACACAATTAATCCTTCAATTTCACTATAATTGGCTAAAGGCAAGAGCGAATAAGGCTTAGCAAAAACATCTACAATTACTCTATTATTACGTGCAATTTCTTGAAGCCAAATCAACTCATTGGAAGTAAAGTCGTTGTTCTTCCATGGTTTGTCGGCCTTATGATAGCCTACAATTACCGTACTAAACTCTTTCAATTTCACATTCAAGCTGTCAATAGTAGGAGCTGTAACCTCGGTAACATCTGCATATTTTTTTAATGTAGAGATAAAAGAAGCGTTCGTATCATCTCCTAATTTCACATAAGCAATTTTATTATTTACCAAATCTTTAATTGGTAGTATATCTCCTCCATTTTTAAGAACTGTTGTTGCATTTTCATACAATTGGTATTGCAATGCTTCATTTTCAACTGGATTAATATCACTAATCAAATTAGGAATAGCAATCGGTTTAAAATGATTTAACCCTGCTTTGAACTTGTATTTTAAAATTTTCTTAACTGATAAAGCCAAACGTTCTTCAGACAATGCATTTTCTTGATAGGCTTTTGAAATTGTTTCTACCGCTAAGGGCACATTTTCTGGAAATAATAAAATATCATTTCCCGCTAATAGCGCATCCAATTCTAATTCACCTGGCCTCCTGTATTTACTGATTCCTTTCATATTCAAGGCATCAGTAAAAATCAAACCATCAAATTCCAATTCTTTTTGCAGTAAATTGGTCACTACATTATACGATATAGAGGAAGGGAAATTTTGACGAAATTCTAAACTTGGAACATCCAAATGTCCTACCATTACTGAAACTAAACCTTCATCAAACATACGTTTGTACGGATACAACTCGACCACGTCCAAATGTTCGCGAGAGGAAGTAACGGTTGGCAATCCTAAATGGGAATCTATCGCAGTGTCTCCGTGACCTGGAAAATGTTTTCCTGTTGAAAAGACTCCTTGGTTTTGTACTCCATTCATCAAAGCAATGGCTTTTTCCGTGACATTGACTTTGTTTTCACCAAAAGAACGATTGCCAATAATAGGATTTTTCGGATTGGTATTGATGTCTAAAACTGGAGCAAAATTAAAGTGAACTCCCATTCGCTTACTTTCTTTACCCATCAATTCGCCTACTTTTTCAATCAGTTTCAAATCTTTGATGGCGCCCAAAGTCATGTTCCAAGGATAACGATACGTAGAGTCTAATCGCATGCTCAACCCCCATTCAGCATCGATTCCAACAAACATTGGGATTTTAGATTTGGATTGATAACGGTTAGTTAAATTGGCTTGACGCAAAGGCCCTCCTTGAAAGAAGATTACCCCTCCGATTTTTTGATTTCGAATTAATTTTTCAATTGCATTAGTATGCGTAGTGTCTTTATTAGAATACGCCGCCACCATAAACAACTGCCCCACCTTTTCTTCGAGCGTCATTTGACTATAAATACTATCAACCCAATGAGTTTCGGCATCCGAGTCTTTAAAAAAGTTTTTTCTTTCTGATTTAAGCTGTGGAATGTAGACTTCTTCAAAATCTGAGATTTCTGGTTTTTGAAGCGTCCCTTTGGAATGAGTTAAGAACTTACTTTTGATAATCCCACAATTGGCTACCAAAAATAATAACGACAAATAGAGTCCAGTTCTTAACAAGAAAGTTTTCATCAAATCTATTTTTTAGAAAAAACGGCTGTGCCAACTATCTGCTGCTGGAACTTCCCATGAATCATTGAATTCTTCGATGGTATTAATTAGATTATTGAAAACAATCGTGTTTTCAGTAACTGCTTTATCTTTCACCATTTTTTTAAAATCAATCAAAGGTTTGTGAGCGATATGTTCTCCTAATTTAAACGTTACGTTCATTTTGTCTAACAAATCAACGTTGTATTTTTTTTCTAAACTTTGAATAAATTCAACAGATGCATCAATAGAACAACCTGTTGCATTCTGAACTTCTTGGTTGACAGCCAAAATAATAAAACGGTTGTATTTCAATTGATAGGATGATTCTAAACTAGTTCCATGTGCCGCCCAGTTTTGAAGAAACGCTTGTAAAGCGGTTTCGATTTCAGTCATTTCTTCATCTGAGAATTTTCTATTGGATTGGTAAATCCAAATTCTTGACTCTTCTGGTAAACTTTCAAAAGGAACGTACATGTTTATATGTGTATAAGGTTAATTGTAATTAATTTTACAAATCTTGAGCATTAGCAATAAGTTCAGCGATATCTAACACTTTTACATCGCTTTCTTTTTCTTTATTCTTAATTCCATCGGTTAACATCGTATTGCAAAACGGACAACCCGCTGCAATAATATCCGGTTGTGTTTCTAGAGCATCTTCCGTTCTTTCAATGTTAATCTCTTTAGTACCTGCTTCAGCATCTTTAAACATTTGCGCTCCTCCTGCTCCACAACACAATCCATTCGCTTTAGAACGTTTCATTTCAACTAATTCAACATCTAATTTTTGGATTAACTCTCTAGGAGCTTCATACACTTTATTGGCACGACCTAAATAACAAGGATCGTGAAACGTAATTTTCTTCCCCTTAAATTGTCCGCCTTCAATAGTCAAACGCCCTTCATCTAACAATGATTTTAAAAATTCGGTATGATGAACCACTTCGTATTGACCACCTAATTCAGGGTATTCATTCTTTAAGGTATTAAAACAGTGTGGACAAGCAGTAACAATTTTCTTTGCTTCATACGCATTTAACACCTCAATATTCATCATGGCTTGCATTTGAAACAAAAATTCGTTCCCTGCTCTTTTCGCGGGATCTCCTGTACAGCTTTCTTCTGTTCCCAAAACAGCAAAAGACACATTGGCACGATTCAATATTCGCACAAAAGCTTTAGTAATTTTTTTTGCTCTATCATCAAAACTTCCTGCGCAACCTACCCAAAATAAGACTTCAGGTTGTTTCCCTTGAGCTAACATTTCGGCCATTGTTGGCACAACTAAATTTTCTGACATGGTTTAGATTTTATATTGATAGTCCTCCTACTTTAAAGTAGCATTCTCTATTTATTCGTTTTTCCAGTTCAATCGGTCTTGTTGACTGTATTGCCATGGCGCACCATTGTTTTCAATATTAGTCATCATCGTATTCAAAGACATTGGAGCAGCACTTTGTTCCATTACCAAATAACGTCGCATATCCATAATTATAGAAAGCGGGCTAATATTTACCGGACATTCTTCAACACAAGCATTACAAGAAGTACAAGCCCAAAGCTCTTCTGGAGTAATATAATCGTTTAATAAAGACTTATTATCTGGAACAAAAACACCTTTATTAGCATCTATATTTTTACCCACTTCCTCCAAACGATCCCTAGTATCCATCATGATTTTACGAGGAGACAATTTCTTACCGGTTTGATTGGCTGGACAGGATGAAGTACAACGTCCACATTCAGTACAAGTGTAGGCATTTAACAATTGGACCCAATTCAAATCTTGAACATCACTAGCACCAAATTTTGCTGGAGTTGTAACTGTTTCAGGAGCTGCCGCAAATGGATCGGCATTGGGATCCATCATTAGTTTTACTTCATTGGTAACCGAAGCTAAATTATCAAACTGACCTTCAGGATTTAAATTAGCAAAATAGGTGTTTGGGAAAGCCAACAAAATATGTAAATGTTTAGAAAAATATAAATAATTCATAAACACCAAAATTCCTATAATGTGTAACCACCAAAACAATTCCGATAAAAGCATTACCAATTCATTAGACAAACCATTAAAAAGTGGTTCTATAAACTGACTTATTGGGAATGAACCTGCTTGTATAAAGTGAGAAAAACCTCCAGGCACATTTTGTAAATGCAAATCAGAGGCATTCATCAATAAAAACAAAGTCATCAATACCACTTCGAAATACAGAATATAATTGGCGTCTTTTTTGGGAGAGCCATTTAAATCAGAGCTAATAAAACGCTTCAACTGAATTATATTTCGTCGAGTCCAAAACACAAACACCGCCAGTAAAACCAATACCGCTAGTATTTCGAAAGAAGCAATTAAGACATCATAAATACTACCTAAAAACGCAAAAATTCTATGCGTCCCAAATAGACCATCAATAATGATTTCAAGCAATTCAATATTAATAATCACAAAACCAACATATACAATAATATGCAATAATCCTGCTACTGGACGTTTCACCATTTTGGATTGTCCTAAAGCAATCATAGCCATATTAATCCATCTAGCTTTTGGATTATCGGTCCGATCAACTTCAATACCTAAATTGATATTTCGAATAAGTTTCTTTATATTCAAATAAAAATAACCAAAACCTAAACCGAGTACTATTGCAAATAATATATTATCTAAATAGCTCATAAATACTATTTTTTTATTTTAGAATTATCACCTTTGGTGGGACCTACAAAAATTGAATCTTGAACAGGAACCACATACGGTTTGTTTTTTTTACCAAAAACAGAAACATTAATATAACGTGTAGGAAACAAACGTACATCTCGTAATAACAATTCCATTTCTTTTGTTGTTGTTTTCAAATTAGAATACAAAGCGTCATCTTTTAACAACTTACCTGCAGACCCTTTCCCAGCTTCTAAATCCAATAAAATAGCATCTACTTTAGCCAGTGAAGTATTGAAACTTTTCACTGTTTTTCCTAAATCGGCTTTATTAAGTGAATCAGAAATTTTGACAAAATCAGTGGATACTTTCTTAAAATTAGACACAACTCCTTTTAAATCGGATTTGTTATCTGTTAAAATGGAATTCACATTGGCTGAAGCAGCATGAATTTCAACCATTGTATTACTTAACTCAGCTAAAGTGATTTTAAGATTTTCTTGCGATTTTTTATCCAAAACACTATTAACACCTTTTAACAATTGTTCTACTTCCACCAAAACGGTTTCAAATTTGGCTTGCAATGGCACTAATTTTTCTTGGATAGATGCAGTCAAACTTAATTTTAATTCACCAGGCAATTCCTGTCCATTCTCTGCCAAGGTTTTATTATTGAAATCGGGCTCAATTGCGATTTGTTTCCCACCAATAAATCCCGGCTCATATAAAACTGCCGCACTTGTACTTGAAATTGGAAAGTCCGATGTAATTTGTAATTCAACTACAATTGATCCGTTAGTCTCATTGATTTTAATGTCGTTTACTTTTCCAATTGCTAATCCGTTCAAAGTTACAGGCGCAGACTTAACAAGTCCTTCCACATTGGTATAGGTTACATAAAAAGTTTTATAATTGGCAAAAATAGCTTTACCCTTTAAAAAACTGTATCCCCAAATAAACAATACAATTGAAGCAATTACTAAAATCGCTGTTTTGATTTCTCTTGATAGTTTCAAAATTTTATTATTTTTTTACAAAATTAACACTAAATAATTGACTTGCCTATAATTTCAATGCTTCTTGAATACTAATTTTACTACCATTGTTAAAAGCTACTATAAACGCTGAGTTATACCCTTTAGACTTCGCTTCTTTCAACAATACTTTAGCTGCTTCAAAGTCTGATGTTTCTCCATACATATAAATATAGGATTTTTTTAAATCCGTTTTGCTTATGGGCTCTAATCCTTTGAAGTTTTTAGCCTCTAAAGCTACTTCTTTGGGGCTAACCCCTATTTGAACTTTATACACTAATGATGAACTTTTTTCTTTAATGGGTTCTGTTTTTTTGATTTCTTTTGTCTCAATTTCAACCTTCGTTTTCTCTTGATTTAAAGTATCTTTAATTGGCTTAGGCAGGATTCTTTTTGATGGCTTCAACTCTTTAAAAGGAATTACACCATCTCCAAAAAATTCATTTCTATAACTAATAATGGCGTTGGCAATTGCCTCTGCCAATTCATATTGCCCTTCTTCTGAATTCAACAAATCTCCTTCTACTGGATTGGATATAAATCCCATTTCGACTAAAACTCGGGGCATGTAGGCTTTATGCAATACCATAAAACGTTCTTGTTTTACACCACCTTGACGTAATTTTTTTCCTAATTTACCAAATTGTTCTTCAATTTTACTGGCAAGAATAATACTGTTATCTAAAAACTCTTCTTGCATTAATGTAAAACCTAGTAATGATTCTGGCGAATTTGGATCAAATCCATCATATTTTTGCTTGTAATCCTTCTCTTTGGTAATTACAGAGTTTTCCTTTTTAGCCACTTCTAAATTAGAGGCTAATTTACTTAAACCCATTACATAGGTTTCAGTACCGTCTGCAGCTGTATTTTTATTGGCATTGCAATGGATGGACACAAAAATATCAGATTTTGCACGATTTGCAATATTGGCGCGTTCAATTAAATCGATAAATACATCGGTTTCTCTAGTATACACTATATCAATCTTATTAGTACGCTCTAAAATTCTACCTACCTTTAATACAACTGCCAATGCGATGTTCTTCTCTATTCGGCCACTGTAAACCGCTCCGTAATCATGTGCGCCATGACCTGCATCTAAGGTAACTTTGAATTTAGGATTCTGGGCTAGAATTGGCATTGAAAACACCAATAAGAAAAAGAAATAAAAACCTATTTTATTAGTATTAAAAGACATATATCTGAATGTTAATTTTAATTAAATCTAGATGGTTTTAAAATATTTATTTGACTATTTTTGCCGAAAATAATATGTAAGTTTGGCACATCAAAAAACAAACCATATTTTTACAAAAATAGCATTTAAACCTTTGCGTACAAACTTATTTCATATCGTTTTTCTATGCTTTTTCCTAACAATTGGATTGGGTGACATATATGCACAAGATATCAATAAAAAAACGACTCAAATAAACCCTGTAAGCACTGTAAATACCCCCAAAACTAATCCTGATAAATCTCTTGTTGCCGTTTCAGCTAACATACAAGATTCAATAAAAAAAGATAGTAGTACAACTAAAAAAAAGGTGTTTTTAGATGGAAAAGTAAAATACAAAGCCAAGGATTACACCAAGATTGACCAAAAGAAAAAGCATATTATCCTATATGATAATGCAGAGTTATATTACCAAGATGTCGAATTAAAATCCGGTATAATTCTTTTAGATTACGAAAAAGACGAAGTCTATGCTGGAAGAATTAAAGATTCCACCGGAAAATACACTCAATTCCCAAATTTCAAACAAGGAGCAAACGTAGTTGAACCCGATTCGATTCGCTTTAATTTCAAAACTAAAAAGGCGATTATTTGGAATTCTCGTTCAGACCAAGGAGAATTCAAAATAAAGGCTGCCATTACCAAAAAAGAAAATGATTCTGTCTATTTTTTAAGAGGTGCCCGATTTACTACCTCTAAAGATGTCGATAATCCAGAATATTATTTCCAAACCAATAAAGTAAAATTTGTTCCAGGTAAAAAAGTAGTAACAGGTGTAACCAATATGGTAATTGCAAATGTTCCAACGCCAATAGCTTTACCTTTTGCTTTTTTTCCAATGTCAAAAGAAACTAGTATTTCAGGAATTCTTTTACCAAGTTATAACGATTCTAACACAAGAGGTTTTTCCTTACAAAATGGAGGGTATTACTTTGCGTTAAGTGATCAATATGATTTAACCATTTTGGGGGATTATTATACTAATGGAAGTTATGGAATGCGTTTTGAGTCCAATTATGCCAAACGTTATAATTATCGTGGTAATGTGAATATTCGTTTTGAAAATTTAATTTCAAGTGAAAGAGGATATCCAGATTACTCCAAGCAAAAAATTTACAATATACAGTGGTCCCACTCTCGAGATAGTAAAGCCAATCCAAATGCTAGTTTTTCTGCATCAGTCAATTTAGGTAGTAGTAAATATTTCAAGCAGTCTATCAATCAAGTAAATATTGGTTCGAATCTTAATAATACATTGAGTTCCTCAGTATCGTACACAAGGAATTTTGTAGGTTCAGGGCCCCAATCCAGATTATCTGTTACTGCGACACATTCGCAAAATACTCAAACAGAACAAATTGACATGACGTTGCCTACACTCCAGTATAGTATTGACAGAATATATCCTTTCGTAAAGAAAGATGGTGTGAAAAAAGGTTTTTTTAAGAACATCAATTTACAATACGATTTGAGTGCCAAAAATAGCATTACCACTACCGATTCATTATTTTTTAAACCCCAAATGTTTGAAAATGCAAAAGTAGGATTACAACACAGCATTCCCTTGAGTACAAATTTCAAATTATTCAAATATTTCAGCGCTTCCTCTTCTTTAAATTACAAAGAAGTTTGGTATACTAAAACCATCAATAAAAATTTTGATGCCACTCAAGGAAAAGTAGTGGATACAGAAGTAAAAGGATTTGATGCCTTTAGAACCTATTCTTTTTCATCAAGCTTAGGAACTACAATTTACGGTACCTTTAATTTAGGAGCAAATAAAAAAATTCAAGCCATTAGACACGTAATGCGTCCTTCTATATCGTATGGTTACACACCCAGTTTTGAAAAATATTACGATACATATGCTGCTGATGGTAGCGGAACAATGCTAAAAGAATACTCCCGATTTGAAGGAGGAATTTTTGGCGCTCCAGGAAATTCAAATTCAAATACTTTAGGATTTGATTTAAGCAATACTATTGAAGCGAAGGTTACTGATAGCGATAGCACCAAAACCGAAGCTAAAAAAGTAATGTTACTAAACAATTTAAACTTATCTACAAGTTATGATTTAAATGCAGACGGAGTAAAAACATTAGCTTGGTCACCTGTACGTGTTAGTGGTGGTACACAGTTTTTTGACAATAAGATGAATGTCAATTTTGGCGCCACTTTAGACCCCTATGCGATTGATAATTCAGGACAACGAATCAATGTGTATAATATTGATAATGGTGGTAGTTTATTTCGCATGACTAGTGCCAATATAACTTTAAATTATTCCATTTCTAGTAATAGCGACAAGAAAAAAGAAGATGCACAAACCCAACGAAATGGAGGTCGTGAAGATGATTTATTTGGAAAACCAAATTTGGGAAATGAGCAAAAAAGTTTATTTGACGACAAACCTAAATCAGATGAAGATGCCGTAACTGAATTTTTTCGCTCCAAATTACCATGGGATATGACCTTTGCCTATTCGTTAACCTATGGCAATAACAATCGAGAAAAGCAAATTATTGGTAATTCAATAATGGTTTCAATTAATGCTGATTTAACCCCTAAATGGAAAACCGGAATCTCTACTGGTTATGATTTTGTTCAAAAGGGAGTTACCTTCACACAAATTCGTTTTGAGAGAGATTTGTTGAGTTGGAGAATGGACTTTAACTGGTCGCCTTTTGGAACTTATTCTAATTGGGGATTCTTCATCGGAATAAAATCAGGAGTTTTAAGCGATATTAAATGGGACAAACGAAGTACCTTAAGCAGATAAATACTATAAAACTATGAAAAAAATAATCTTTACAGAAAAAGCACCCGCTCCTATTGGACCCTACAATCAAGCTGTTTTGATTGGAAACACGTTGTATACTTCAGGGCAAATAGCTATTAATCCTAGTAACGGAGATTTAGTTTTAGAAACTATTGAGAAAGAAACAAAACAAGTAATGGAAAATATGAAGGCGGTTTTAGAGGCTGCGGGAATGACCTTTGAGAATGTAGTTAAATCGACTATATTTATTTCAAACATGAATGACTTTGGCGCTATAAATACTATTTACGGCGGGTATTTTAACGAAAAAACCGCTCCAGCTCGTGAAACGGTTCAAGTGGCTTGTTTGCCAAAAAATGTAAATGTAGAAATCTCAATGATTGCTATAGCAAACTAAAATTTCGACACTGTAATTTATTTATTAGCTACGTGATAAGCGATCAATCCATCAATTGGTCGTCGTAAAACGTTACCTAATTTAATTTGGTATTTTTCAAAGGTTACTTCTAATTCATCTTTTAGATAAAAGGCAATAGAACCTACAAAATGGACAGGTACTTCTTGATAATTATCAAATTGTCTGATGTAATTTTTAACAAACGACTTCATCCCTTTGTAAATTATTTTTTTACAGAAAGGATCTTCCTTATGTTGTATTAAGAATTTAGCGAAAGTAGCTAAATAAGCATTTGGATTAGCCTCTTTATATAACTTACTCTTGATGTAATCAGGTGTCATATCATATTCTTTCTCAAATTCAACCGCTAAATGTTGCGGCATTTTATTGAAATAGTATTTTCTGATTAATTCTTTTCCAAAAACATTACCACTACAATCATCCATAATGATATATCCTAGCGACTGTACTTTTTGGTGCAAGTCTTTTCCATCAAAATAGCTACAATTAGAACCAGTACCTAAAATACTTACAATTGCTTTTTCTCCTTTAGGAGTAGTTGCAAACACAGCAGCATAGGTATCTTCTTCGACCACTACAATCGCATTAGGAAAGTAGGCTTGGAAAACTTGAGAAAGAAATATTTTCATGCGTTCAGTGCCGCAACCAGCACCATAAAAGAACAAATGTGTCGCTTCATTTTTGTTTTGCAAAATATCAAAACGATCATTCAAACGCTCTATTACTTCTTCTTCGTCAAGAATTTCTGGGTTTAAGCCTAAAGTTTGAGTTGTAAATAAAATTTTACCACTATCATCTATGGCTATCCAATCGGCTTTAGTAGAACCACTATCAACAATTAATTTCATCTTTTGGTTTTTTGGTTTTGGTTTATGAAAATCTATTTTCGAAGCTATAAAATTAAACTTACAAAACGTTTTGAAAATAGAAAAACAGTAAAAAATAAAATCCCGTTACAATAAGAATAACGGGACTTTATTGAAATATAAATATTATTTTAAACCTGCAATATGTACAGATAAATCAATTAATTTACTTGAATAACC
>ERZ650308.903-NODE-903-length-15915-cov-14.321690_pt1 | contig 15915 bp, 21 predicted proteins | sample MGYA00376244_ERZ650308 | MGnify/ENA primary metagenome ERZ650308 (study PRJEB26733, sample SAMN07839295) | wastewater metagenome | biome: small river; feature: stream; material: water | place: USA: North Carolina | collected 2016-04-26 ... | reverse complement strand
CTGTTAACAATACGTTGACCAAATAAGAAACCAAATGCAATGTTGGCAGCTTCTAGAGCTGTAGCATAGATTGCTGGAGGGAGACCTACGATAAACATAGAACTAATACCACAACCAATAACGGCTAACGCTCCAATATAGCGAGCAGAAGCGCGTAAATCCACCACCCATTGAGATGGTGTTCCAACTGGTTGATCCAGCAATGCAATTGCTTTAATCCGTTCAATATCGCTTGCATCTAGTTTTAATTTGTCTTCAATGGTTGTAGGCTGTACACCACCAAACCATTTAGTAGTAGCTTGTTTTAGAGCCTCAGCCCCGATAGGGACTAAGGCACCAATGATTGATTCAATAATCATTTATGGTTCCACCACAAGACCATGCCTGCGAAAAGAGTACCGAGATAGATGATTGGCTTAACCACTTTAGTAATCCACTCAAGTGCTACAAAAGCCCCTTGAGCTGCATGGAAAGCGTCTACTAGAGAACGTGTCTCAGCTTTTAGGCTATGCACTTCTTGTTCAACGATTAACAATCGCTCATAGATTTCGTTATGAGAGATTTCTACTTTCATTTAGCTGCCTCGGGCCAGTTTTGAGTTGTTACAACGTTAATGAATGAAGGAACATCCTCAGCGCTTACAAGAGCAGCCAGTAAACGGTCACACTCGGTTAATACAGCAGCACGATAGGCCACAGTGTCAACAGGAATTGCAACGTCACGCTCGGCCTTGCGAATCACCATCCAGTCAGTTGCAGCAAGCAGCTTGTTAGTGGTGTCTTTGATTTGTGCAGACCAGTTTGATTTCAAACCTTGCACTCGACGAGTAACACCACGCAAATCAACGTATTCATCGCCATCTTTTAAGTCTTTAGCAGTTGTTGAGTAAGTTCCATCACCGTTATCAGTAACAAAATAAAAGCTGTCATCAGGGCGAGGCTGTTCCGTAAACTCTTGAATACCGAGAGCTTGACGTTCTTCAGTAGAAGACAAAGTAATCCAATTCTCAGGATACTGAATTTCGTTATAGGTGAACGCTTGATATTCACCAACCAATTTACCGTTTGCTAGTTTGTATTTCATGGGTTCACCTGTGCGTTTGCGTATTTGAATTTAGCACCAGTTGTAGAGATGCTATAAGTGTTGGAGCCAGAAGCGTTGTAAGACGAAGACGATGTTCGCAACTTAAAACCATTTGCTGTTTTATCAACGTGGGTTGCAAATGTCACAGCGTTGCCGTTGATGGTCATTGCAGTTGGTACGCCATTTAAATACACAAATGGCCCGTCAGCACTTGCATTTCCTGTAAAAGAACCACTTGTCGTAATGCTTCCTGCTGGCAAGTTCTGCGTGTTCAGCGCCTTGAAGCCTGTGGGTGGCGTGTAGGCGAAGGGGCGTTGGCCGAAGTTGTACGCGACAGATGATGTGTCTGCCGTGCCGTTCAGGAATGAATACACATACTTGTCAGTTGCGTTCGCGGTAACAGAAGTACCAAGCTGTGTACCATTACGATAGACACTCATTGAGCGTGTGACAGCGTCATACGCAAAACCAATCACATCATTGTTGGCCCAAGTGCTGAATGTCTGCACCTTGGCTCCATCCTGCATGATGCCGCCAGAAGTATCTGCCCACAACTTGATGCCGGTGGTGTTTCCAGCCAGTCCGCTAGAAATACCATGTTGTCCCCAGATAAATGGGGGTGCGCCATTGTAGTAATCAACGAGGGTTATCTCCCAATACCACTGACCGCTGCTTGGAATTTGCCAGCCCCGAGCAAATTGGTTTCCACCAGTGACTGTTAGGTTGCCGTCAGAAATACTGGCTCTACCGCTGCTCTCGGTTGGTGAGACATCAAGCGGATTCAACACGCAGTAATTCCCCCGCCCATTCCCGCCATCAGCCCACATCGTAGGCACATCAATCATGCTGTCGTAGGTCACACCAGCAGTCACCGAGATGTTGTTCGGCGTCCAGTTGTTGCCATTGCCCGAGCTGTCCTTGCCAATGGCTGCGGCTGTTGCTGCGCTGTTGTCAGAGAAGTTCAGATAGAAGCCGTTTGTGCCGTATGTGCCAGCGTACTTCTTTGGCTTCCACACGCCAGTGATGGGGTCTGTTTCACCGAAGCTGGATGGTGTCAGGGCTTGGCCGTCAATAAAGTTGACTTCGGTTAGGTAGCCGTCAAAGTATTCAGTTGCCGCCGTTCCAATAGTTCCGACAGCGCCAGAGTAGTTCCACTCAGCAGATACGTTCTGAGCAGGATAGTTAGCAGTTGAAAACGCCGTGACTTGCACGCCATTGATATACAACTTAATACGGTTCGATGCGGTTGCTTGAGTTGAATCGTAAGCAATGGCAATATGATAAAACGCAGACGGGTCACGGAAAACTTGTGTTGTCACAAGAGAGCCGTTTGTGCCGTTCCCAAGGTTGATTCGTAGCGTATCGCCAGCCAAAAAACTTACGGATGTGTAAGATGAGACGCTTGCACCAAACAAACTAATTTGCGTGCCAAGTAGCCCGCGTTTTGTCCAACCACTTAACGTCCAGATGTTTGCGTTTGTAGGCGTTCCGAATGTTCTATTGAAGTACGCAGATGCAGACCTGCGCAGACGCACAGAGCGGCTAATCTGGTAGCCCTCTGGCGTCATCAATAAGTTGTTTTGAATTACGCTCATTTCACATCGCCAATCAAACGTGCAGTGATACGGGTAGAAGATTCAACGTAGTATGCCAGCACATCGACAGCCGATGCGGTTGTTGTCAATGATGGAGCAGTTCCGTTAGCAAACTTGAAGTAGCTTCCATAGGATAGTGTACGCGAGCCTGTACCGTCTTGGGTAATCACAATTACACCTGATTGACCTGCAACCAAGTTTGTTGGGTTAGCCAATGTACGATTCCCACCAAGCGTTACACTAAAGTTATTAGCAACAGCAAAGTCTGGCGTAATAGTAGCACCATCTGTCAATGGAGATACTGTACCACGTTGAGCTGCTGTATATGTCTGCGTTACATCAGTCTTAGCTGTATCTGCGTCGTATGGTTGTACATCTGTACCAATAACTAATCCAAGGAATGAACGAGCAGAACTACCACCAGCACCGAGGGTAGTTAAATCAGCATCATATGCTTGAACAGTTGTACCAATAGCAGCAGGAGCTAAGTAGTCTGTACCAGCTACAGCAGCGCTAAACGCTGTACCATTTCCTTTAACAATCCCTGTAGGAATAGCTAAGCCTGCTACAATAGCAGCAGCTTCATCAGCACTGGCATCAGCAGCAAAAGCTGAAGCACTAGCACTAGAAGCACTAGCACCAGCAGCTGTAGAACTGTTAGCCGCAGCTGTAGCACTAGCTTCAGCATCAGCAGCAGCATCAGCAGCTTGACCAATATAAGCACCTACGTCCTGACCATCTACTGTAAATCCCCCAGCAATGGTTAAATCTTGTACGTTGTAGATGCTATTACCATTTGCATCTAAATCGCCTTCTAAGCCGTTAGGCTCTCCTTCTGGGTTGTCACGATACAACACTTTGTTCTGAAACTCTTGCTCCAGCTTATCAAAGTTATCGTTAATCACAGAAAGAGCGTTTAAGTTCGTTACATCGTTTAATACGATCTTTGACATTCTTTTCCTTTGTTACTTGCTGTATCGCACACACAGCTACTAATAAACTTCTATACGTCCCTACGGGACATACATATATATGCGAAGCATACGTCTATACTTACTTGAGCATATTCTTGAGCATACTCTTGAGAATACACTTGAGGATATGTTTAGTAAAGGAGAGGGCATTGTGATAATTTTCTGGAGAAATTTAGAAGGTGCATTGCATCCAGTAGCAGGTACCCCCAATCCCCCTTAGTACCCCTTGAGGCTAAATGAGAATTATTATCATTCACTATAATAACCCTTGAGATTAGTATGGTATGAGTTTTGCTTTGTATGATTTAGTTCTAAGAATAGGGTGTAATGTACATCCAAAGCATTATTCATCCTTTGCTTAGTAACACTTGAGTATTAATCCTTGAGTATAAAAGTCTTACAACCCGCATAAACACTAGCATTTAGTACTATACGCCTTCGGCATTGTAATACATTAGTATGTGCCGAAGGCACGTTTGAATGTATTAGTATTATATACTTAGAATATATGCGTTACATAGTATTACATTTAGTGTCAAAATTCCGACACTACTGTCAATTTTCCGACACTCACTGTAAGTATTCTGTCAGTTTTGTGTCGGTTTTACGTCACTTTTATCTAATCTATAAGCTATTGTGTATGCACCATTTTAGGGATTTACATTTTACATTATGATATGATGCACTACTATTGTGCGTTATAGCACTGTCTTGGTGCATCCTGTGGATAACTCAGCATTGTGCATACATTGTGGATAACTAGCCTAAGTGTATGATTCATAAGGCTTTTTATACCCTTTGCGATACAGTGCAAAAAGCTGGCACGCTCTGTGCATAGTCTTAGGCACTGGCTTGATTCGTTCGGGCTAGTTCAAAGCTGGCATGCTATGTGCTTCAGTCTTTACATGGCGGGTAAGTTATCGCACTGCCCATAATGACACTCTTTAACAATTCGCCAGTGATGAACCAAAGGGCTTAGGGTTAGCATAATCCAGTCATTCCCTAGTCACGTACAAACGAAGCCAAGGGCTTTGCATGGTATGCCGTGCATTGCTTGGGGTGTTCTCTTACGTGCCTACAATGTCAAAGGGTGTTAAAACTTTAGTCTTACTGTACGTTTATACAGTAAGGGCTTTGCTTGGTAGAAACGGGTACAATCATGTAACCCTTATTAATTACAGTCACGGCGAATCGTTCATTAAAAATTCATAGGCTAAAAGTATTACATTGGTTACATTGTAACGGGTTGTAATACTATTGTACTCCCTTTCGGATTCTAGGGCATACCCTACCCGATACAGTACAAAAGTATTAAACCCCAAGCATGATAGCACAATCGTATTACTTGGCCTTGGGTTACTAAGTCCCGATGTAATACCAACGTATTACACCAAAGCGGATATGTAAGCCCTTTGCATTGTGACAGAGTGCAAAGAGAATACATCCGTATTCATTCAATCGAAAACTGTTAACTTTTGGAGTATACCATGACTGCCTTATTCAACAAACAAAACTTTGAGCGTAATTTCACCGAAGCATTGGAAAGAATTACAAAATCCGAAAACATCACTAAACATGAGTTAAAAGTAGTATCTCGCACCATGCTTGAGGCATGGCATATTACTGGAAACGTGCATTATGTAAACCGATTGCTTAAGGCAGTCACGCCAGTTAACAAAAAAGCACTCATTGTATTTGCCAAGCATTTCGGCGGATTTTCGTATGATGAAGTTTTGGGTGAATTCACTCATAAGAGTAAAAAGCGTTACGAAACTGCCCACAAACTCGCCCTTGAGTTTTTGGAAAATCCTAATAATAACCTTTGGACTTGGGCAGAGCGTCATATCGAAGTGGCACAAAAACCCTTTAGCATTGAGAACGTGGAAAAGTTTATCAAAAGTGCATTGAATAAGGGCGCTGGCGTGGGCTTGTCTCAAGTTGATATTCTCAAGGCAGTTTTTAAGGCTGGCGTTTCCCCTGAATGTGTCATTCAAGTAATGGATGAACTCGGCTTTGAGTTTGGTGAAGCCGAAACCACTCAAGATTTTACAATCGAATCAGCCCCCATGTAATACGTAAGCATTACATTTTCTAAGTCTCAAAACTAAATCAGCCTACTAGGGGTTACTCCTTAGTAGGCTTTTTGTCGTCTGGATTTTACTATGCCTAAATTCTCTCACGCTCTCGCCTGCCTGTTGGATTCTCACATTCGCAATACATGGCATGGCCAACAACGCTTTGGATTATCTAAGGCGCTCAATGCTTCAGCTAGAATGAAGAAGCATGATAGCTCTGGCAAACGGAACGAGGCTGGCAAACAGCTTGTGCTTGTGTGATTTGCAAGTGTGGCGATGATATAGCGCCTAAGCGGTACAGCCTAGGTTATAGAACTTGTTTACCATGTGGTGAACGAGAAGCCTTACAACGTAAACACACGATTGTGCCTATGCCTAAGAGTAATTACATTGTAGTTACTGATTTGAATTTGTTAAAGGGCTTGAACAGCTCACACAAAGGTGGTGTGTCGTAAGTATTTCTAATAAATAGAATCCTACACTCATTCACTACGTTCATTCGCTTCGCCGATTCATATACTTACGTATAATCGTATACCCCAAAATCAACCCATTTTCGACATAAAAGGTGAAATAAAAATGTTAGCAGGTCAATTCGTAACGTGTCTTACACGTAAATACACACAACTTCATTTCGGTGCAGACTACCAGATTGAACGCGTAACTCGTATTGGTTCGTTAAAGTTTGTTGGATATGGTCATCTGTATGACCGTAAGAACTTTGCTTTAGTTGGTGAACGTGGGCCTGTTCCTCAACCAGTTAAACTTAAGCCTGCTCCAGTCATCAAGAAAACACTGGCACAGGAACTCATGGAGAAAGTTGACAAGGCTGGTAGTGCTGGTACGTGTAGCTATGCTATTGAATTTGCTAGCGGTCATCGTCGTTTCCAATCTAATGATGCGTGTCATGCTCGTATGCGTTGGGGTAAGGACTATGGCAATAACGACAAGGATAATGATAAGGCTGTTGCTGTTGCTTGTAACATTCATGGTCATGTCAAGCGTGTAGGACAGATTGCCGATGCTGATTCGTATAAGGCGTTTGTCAAATATATGCTCAATGATAGCCCTTGGGCAGATGCTTGGCTCACGAAGGATATTGATGAAGCCATGAAGGGCTGTGCCATGATGGATGTAACTAAACACTTCTCGTATGTGTGTAGTGCAGCTATTGCTTTGCGTACTGGCTCAGAATATCCTAAGTTTCTCAAGGTATTCAAACAACTGATTGATATGAAGTATAGCCCTCATGTAGCTTACATCATGTCGCAGATGACTAACATCTGTAATAATGGTGCGTATGAGGTTATCAATCAAGGTGGTAGTCATCACGTATTCCATTCCAGTATGGACTTGGATAAAGTTGTGGCCTTCTTCGATAACAAGAAGCTGAACATTGAGAACAAGCCATACAACGAGTCTGAGAAACAGATGTATACCATCTTCAAGACTATGGCTGATGAGCCTCATGTCAAACATGGCAAACCCACAATCATTAGCACCATCACGGATGCTAATAAAGAGTTGATTTTCGTAAACAAAACAGGCTGGTCTAACTATGAAACAGTAAGAGCTAAAGACTTCAACGAGTATTTGAAAATTGTCAACACATTCGCAAGGAAATTCAAATGAAAAAAGTATTCATCGTAAACGGTAGCGAGGGCTACACCAATCTGTTCAAACGTATGGGATATGACATTGCCAATGACTTAGGTGATGTATCTCTGGTGTGTTTCACTGGTGGTAGTGATGTATCCCCTGAGTTGTATGGTCATCGTAAGCATCACAGTACATTCAACAATGCACAACGTGACCAATATGAGGCTGACATTTTTCAGATATGTGTGGAACGTAGCATCCCTATGGTGGGTATCTGTCGTGGTGCTCAGTTCTTGAACGTTATGTCAGGTGGTGAGATGTATCAGGATGTTTCCTACCACACTCGTGACCATTTGATTACAGACCTTGAGACAGGCGAAAGTGTATGGGTGTCATCTACCCATCACCAGATGATGAAACCCTCCTCCAAGGCCCTCTTAGTGGCGACTGGTAGCCTTAAAGGTGAGCGTACATGGTGGGATAACGGTGTATTCAACAAAGATACGTCTAACGAGGACATTGAGGTGGTGTATTACGAAGATACACAGGCTCTATGCTTCCAACCACACCCTGAGTTTAATGGTGAGAACTATCGCAATATGCACAGCTATTTTGCTGGCCTTGTTGAGCGTTTTCTTGTGAAGAAACATAATCATGTGGGATGTACCTGCTAATGGAAGACATTGCCATGTTTTGTATAGGTGTATGCCTATCCGTCTGCTCAGTATGTTTGACATTCTTTGCAGTATGTGTGACATACAAGTTCATCATTGATTTTATTATCTAAGGAGATAATATGTTGTTCATTCTTGGTTTGTTGTTGATTTGGTGTGAGTATGTACATACACGTGTTGAAGGGGACTTCTGTACGTATGATGGGTACTTTGTTATCGGATTGATTGGGCGTTTGTTCTGCTCTGTCTCTTTGATTCACTTCGCTTGGTTTGTTTTGTTGTAAGGAGATAGATGATGTTACAAAAGCATGATAGCACTGTGACTTGGCCTTTCCCTAGTGCTAAGGCTCCTGAGCGTAAGCCTGTTGTATTCTTCACTGGACAGGCTCAGTTTATTGACTGGCCTTACAAGAAGGATGTTCAAGTGGCTAGTGTGTACGCTCTCAACCATCCTAAGTTGGGTGAGACACGAGTTCGTACATCACAAGTCATGGAGATTTATGATGATGGTTCATTTGAGACAATGAACACAATGTACATCCCTATGAAGGCAAAACAATAAACCATTCATTTCATCGAGAGACATATGAAAATTCTTGTCATTTCCCCTAAAGCCGCTGAGGATAGTGCTAAGCGTCTAGCTAAAGAACTAGGTGCTGACTACATCAATCCTTATCAGACAGGGCGTATATCATTCAGAGAATACCAATTAGTTATTAACTATGGGTTTTCTACTAACATTATTACCAACGCAAATGCGAATGTGTTCAATGAACCATCAAGTGTGCGTAAGTGTATTAATAAGATGACTACGCTAGACACTCTAGCTAACGCAGGTATTCCTATTCCTGACTATGCCCACTTCGTTAAAAAGAATTGGGATACTGTTGTATGCCATACTAAGCTTGAAGGTCGTAAGAACGAAGGCATCGAGTATTGGTATCGTGAATCAGATGAGCCAGTCCCTCCTGCTTATCTGTATACCAAATACTATGAGCATCGTGGTGAGTATCGTGTTGTTGTTCTTTGCGGTAAGGTTGTAGGCCGTTACCGTAAGGTTGAGCGAGATGGTACATGGGACTTAGAACTACGTGATAAGCGTGGCTTTGAGTACATGGATGAGCTTTGTATCAGGGCAGCACGAGCTCTTGGTATTGACTATGTAGGCTTTGATGTGCTTGCACAGACAAAGAACGATTGTGTCATCATTGAGGCTAACTCTGGCCCTATTCTGACAGAAGAAGCGATTGACGCATTTCACGAATTGATTGGAGCATAATTATGTGCGGACTTGTAGGCATGGCTGGTAATCTTACCAACACAGAAGAAAAAGCATTTCATCAACTGCTGATTGTTGATTCACTGCGTGGTACAGACAGCACTGGTGTTGCTGTGCTACCTCGTGTAGGTGAGGTTAAGATTGCTAAGGAACTAGGTAATCCCTATGAACTTATTGACCGTAAATCTTATGACAAACTTTTCCACGGAACTAATCGTTGCATCATTGGACATAATCGTTGGGCTACTGTTGGTGGTGTTAATCGTGGGGCTGCACATCCTTTCGACTTCACTACTCTCGTGGGTGCTCACAATGGTACGCTCACAACCAAGTACAAGTTTGACCACGCTAGTCACTTTGCTACTGACAGTGAAGCAATGTATAATCACATTGATACACATGGTCTTAAAGAAGCACTAGGTCTGATGGGTGGTGCATGGGCAATGACTTGGTGGGACAAGGAGAAAGAGACAATCAACTTCTTGCGTAACAAGGAACGTCCACTGTATGTCACATTCAACGAGGCTAACACTGTTGTGTTCTGGGCATCAGAATCATGGATGCTAGAGGGTGTGCTTGGTCGTAACAACATCAAACACCCAACACCAGTATTGATTGGTGAAGACAATCACTATTCAATTCACATCGGTGCTGATGCTAAGCTTGAGAAGACTAAGATTATTCAGGCACCATCACGCTATGTTGCACCTGTTACTACACCATACCAAGGTTATCAGAACCGTGCCAATGGTTATTGGGAACAGGAAGCTGCTAAGACTGAGCCTGCTAAGGTTACCCATATCGGTAACGTTGTATCAAAAAAGGACGGGGTGGTTCCCGCAACAACCTCCTTGACCTCACGAGCAGGTTACTCGGGTACAAAGGGAGCCACGCTTGAGCTGTTAGAGCTTGCCTCTGACCGTAAGGGTGGCAGTTATTATGTCTGCTTTGATTCGGCTAGTCCATCTTCTAAGGTGCGTTACTATTACAACAAACGTGATGTAGCTCCACATAAGAAGGTTGGCATGACAATCACAGCTGACATTGGTGAACTTATGATTGATGCCTATGAAGGTGGATATTATAAGGTTCAAGCGTCGTCTGTTGAGTTTGAGAATGACCCAGTAGGCGCAACTATTGAAGAAGATTTTGACCCAGTTGTTGACCGTACATACGAGACACACACTGGTGCCATGATTGGATTCAATGACTGGATGAATCAATACGGTGATTGTGCGTGGTGCGGTTCTCCCGTACAACCTACAATGGAACACGCTTTGACAACTGAAGGTCAGTGTTTGTGTAGTGGATGTCTGTCCGACACTGAGATTAACGACTACGTTAAAATCAAGAAACACGTACAGGCTATTGCTTAATTTATTTTCAACGAGGTGTTAACATGGAAATTTTAGTTGGTTGCGACCCAGAAGTATTTGTGAAACAAGATGGTGTGTTCAAGTCTGCCTTTGGTCTTATCAAAGGTGACAAGGCAAACCCACAAAAAGTTAATCGTGGTGCTGTACAGGTAGATGGTATGGCACTGGAGTTTAACATTGACCCTGCTCATAGCGAGGATGAGTTCTGTATTAACGTACAAGACGTGTTCAATACTATGAAGCTTATGGTTCCAGACTACGAGGTCGTAGCTGTACCTGTGGCTCACTTTGACCCAGCGTACATTAAGAATCAACCAGCAGCTGCTCTTGAGCTTGGCTGTGACCCTGACTTTAACGGCTGGAATGGCCTTGTTAACAACAAGCCTAATGGTGAACGTCCTATGCGTACTGCATCAGGTCACGTACACATTGGCTGGACTAAGGGCATGGATATCAATGACCCTGCACACATTGCTCAGTGTAATGCAGCAATCCGTCAAATGGATTTCTACCTTGGCCTCCCAAGCCTAGCGTATGACTCTGACCAAGAACGTCGTGAGATGTATGGTAAGGCGGGTTGCTGTCGTTACAAGCCTTATGGCACTGAGTATCGTACCCTGTCTAATGCTTGGCTCAAGAGTGAGGCATTGATGCGTTGGGTGTATCGTAATACTGTCAAAGGTATGAACGAGCTAATGGCTGGCAACAGTCTTGCTGACAAGTATGGTGATATTCAAGACATCATCAATACTGGCGACAAGAAAGCTGCCAATAAGATTATTCGAGCTGAGAATATTGAGGTGTGTTATGGCTGAGATGAGTCACGGTGATGTGGTACAACTGTATCACGATACCATTTGTACGTATAAAGGTTCTCCTGTACGTGTAACAGACATTGACCGTGAGCTTACTGTCACATTCATCATGCTTCGTCATGGTAAGAGTGCTAAGGCTAAGTTTGATGCTAACCTATTCGGGCCTCCGCTGGCACGTATTGGCTTTGTTAACGAGGGTACACACTGTGTGTTTGTCACTCGTCAACCTGTTCGACGCTTCCAAGTAGGTTTGAATCGTGGCAATGTCAAGCTACACTCTATGCCCTTCACTGACCGTAAGGCAGCAGAGCGTGACTATAACGTCGTATACCGCATGAATACGAAGGGTTGGGCCAAGGCATTGGATAATGAATATCCTACGCTTGCTGAGGCTTTACGCATCGTTACAGAGCATAAGGGTGTCGTAGCATTCCATAAGCAGTTTGCTGTTGACTCTGAGCGACGTATCTACCATAAGACTACTCCTGTGGGTAACATCCCACCACGTATGTCTACAACTAAGCGTATTGTTTTCAACCCACAATACACCCATCTTGACACATTGGTAATCTCTAACTATGACAAAACTACACGAACTATTGCAGCAAAAGCCGACTAACGGTTCATTCGGTATTGAGATTGAGACAGAAGGTAAGAACCTTACTGATGCTGTACCTGCTCAGTGGAAGATTGAGAACGATGGTTCATTACGTGGTCGCTTCCCTGATGAGGCAGCTGAGTATGTATTGCGTAAGCCTTTGGAATTGCAGAAAGCTATTGACGCTGTTACGCAATTACGTAAGGCACAGGACGATGCAAACTCTCGTCTTAACTTCTCATTCCGTACCAGTGTACACGTCCACGTTAACGTACAGCAACTGACATTCAATCAGTATCTGAATATGATTTACACATACTTGTTGCTAGAGGAACCATTGGTTCGTTATTGTGGCAAGGAACGTGTAGGTAATCGTTTCTGTCTGCGTTTACAAGATGCAGAGGGTCTAATGGATTACCTGTTCATGCTGTTCCGTCAAGGTCATGGTGCATTGAAGCACATCCACGGTGACGCTGTACGTTATGCCTCCATCAACGTAGCCGCTACATCTAAGTATGGTAGTCTTGAGTTCCGTTCACTCAAGGGTAACATGGATGTTGACTACATCACTACATGGTTGCAAGCATTGGACAATCTACGTTCATTCTCTCAGGAACACGCTAACCCTCAAATCATTCACGACTTGTTTGTTAACCACACTCCTGAAGAATTCGCAGAGATTGTATTGGGTGATGTGTATCCATCGTTTGCCTATCCAGAGATGGATATGGATATGCGTAGTAGCTTCTCACTGACGCTAGAACTTCCTTATAACTTTACAGATAACTCAGCTATGGACGAGGCTATCCTTCAAGACCGTAAGGAACGCTTAGAGCGCCAGAAGATTGAGATTGCTGAGATGATGCGACAAGAGGAAGAAGCACGTGAAGCACGTCGTGCAGGTCGAATCCCTGCCCCTCGTCCTGACCAGCTTGTTGTAAATCCAGCAGCAAATGTCAATGCTGCCCCCAAAATTAATTGGGATGACATTGTTGCAGCACAACGACGCAATGAGCAAATACGGAATGAAATCCGTCAAGCAGGACAAGACATGGCGCAACGTGCTATTGGCCGTCGTCGTGCCCCTGTACGTGTGATTTATGATGACATTATGATTGATGAAGCAGGAGCTGTGTAATATGAAAATCTATCCATATAAAATGGCAAGCCAGTCAGCGAAAGCTCTGGCTCAAGCGTTAGGTGTTAAGCGACTCAAGCCTGAAGGAAGGATGATAGCTGAGACGTTCATCAATTGGGGTGCATCCAAGATTAAGCGTGAGTATGCACACAATGTAGGTATCTACAACCATCCTGACTCAGTAGCTGTTGCCGCTAACAAACTAAAGACTTTCATGGCTTTAGACCAAATCGTACCAATCCCTGACTACACAACAGACATTGTGGAAGCTAAGGAATGGTTGAACAGTGGCATCACAGTTGTAGAGCGTCATACCCTTACAGGTCATAGTGGTGACGGTATTCGCTTGGTAGCGTTTGATGAAGAACTTAGTGCTGATGCTAAGCTGTACGTTCAATATATTAAGAAAGAACAAGAGTATCGTCTACACGTATTCGACTTCAATGTATTCTTTATTCAACGTAAGGCTCGTGCATTAGATGTACCAGACGACAATGTTAATTGGCAAGTGCGTAATCATGCGAATGGTTTCATCTATGCCAATCAAGATATTGAGTTGCCTGATGTAGCTAAAGAGATGGCTGTTGAAGCTATTCAAACACTTGGCTTAGACTTTGGTGCAGTGGATATGATTTACAATGAACGTAGTAATACGTATTATGTGCTCGAGATCAACACGGCTCCAGGGCTGGCTGGCTCTACTTTAGATAAATATGTCGAGAAGTTCACAGAACTGGAGTAATAGCATGTTCCCACTGGAGATTATTACATGAGCTACGACATGATTGACCACTTCTTGCGGAACAACCTTGGTGATGACGACTATGCTGAGTATTCCGCTGCACTTGATTCACTTTGCACAGCACAGCCAAAGCAAGAGCAGGGTGAGCCTGTGGCGTGGAATGAAGATCAAGCATACGCATGGGGACGCGGCTGCTACGAGATTGCGCAAGGGGCAACAACTGAATGGAAGCTCTTTGGGCAACTGACTCCAAAAGAACAAGCGTATTGGGTTGCGAAAGCTGCATTCGAGCAACCCACACCACAACAACGCAAGCCGCTGATGCTAGAAAAATTCCGTGAGATGGAAGAATTGCTTGATGACAACCCTCATCAACATAAAAAGATGTTCACGGATGATGAGTTAAAAATCATCATGGAAACAACTATGCCTGTAATTGATTGGAAAGCAAGGTACGGAGTTGAACTCAATAATGGTGAACGCAATAAATGGATGCTTGAGTGGTTTATTGCATTTGCCAGAGCAATCGAAGCCGCCCACGGCATTAAGGAGTAAGACATGCCTGATATATCAATGTGTAAAGGGGAGGACTGTCCTCAAAAAGAAGATTGTTACCGCTTCACTGCAACTCCTAGTGAATTTCGTCAAGCATATTTACGAGAGTCGCCATACAGTATGGACGGTTGTCAATACTTTATGTACAACAGTTTAGATAATATTAAACATATTAAGGAGAAGCCAAGTGAGCGCCCTATCTGAAGTTGATCTACGAGACTTTGAAAAAGTAGATGTAGATGTTCTTGAATCTGCCTTGAAAGATGCAGATATTCATTTCGAGTATCCCTTCCCTTTCAACATCCAAGAATACTGTGACACGATTCGTCGTATCCAAAAGAAATTGATTAAACAAACCCCTGCATTATTTAAACCGAAAGCATAACATGAGTAAATCTGGCGTAACAAACACATTGTCTGAGTCTTTAATGTTGGAACACCGTCTTGGTATGGTATTTGCAACATTGGACAAACTCCCTGCTGATGACTATCGCGGTCGTCAAGTTGTAGAAGGTGAACTGAAAGCGATTAAAGCTCGTTTGTATAAGTTGCCCAACTATAACGCTCGTGGCTTGCAGAAGATTATGAAATTCTTTAAGCCCTATGCAGCTGTATAATTGTCGATAAATTGTTATTATCCAAGTATAGTATATGTGGAACATATGTTCTCATTTACTAAGGATAATAATGATTGGTCAAATTTTCGGACGATTAACAGTTCTTGAAGAAGTACAAGAACGAGACAAGCACAGATATATCAGTTATGTATGTGCTTGTTCTTGTGGTAACAAAAAGATTGTTACAGGTAAGTTGCTAAGACGTGGCACACAAAGTTGTGGATGTATTCAAAAAGAATTCATATCTAAATTAAAACGTATAGATGATGCTCTCACAGTTACAAAGCATCCATTATATGTTCGATGGTGTGGTATGAAAGCTAGATGCTACTCCGCTAATCACCATAAGTATCCAGACTATGGTGCAAGAGGTATTAAAGTTTGTGATTCATGGAGAGATTCTTTCATTAATTTTGTCAACGATATGGGTGAATGTCCTGAAGGCTATTCATTAGATCGTATTAATAACGACGGAGATTATACGAAAGATAATTGTAAATGGTCATCCCCTTCTGAGCAAGCAAACAATAGGAGAAAACGAAACAGTGGGCAAATGTATCGAAAAATTACCACATAGAACAGATAAATGTAACAGTGCGAATGGTCTTCAAATTTTCCTCGATGACGATGGAACATATTCAGGATTTTGTTTTGCATGTTCAACACACGTACCTGACCCATATCACGATAAACCTAAGGATTATAAGCCTCAGTCTATCGTCAAGTCTAAGGAACAGATTGAAGCTGAAATCAAGGAAGTAGCAGACTACCAAACTGTTGCTCTACCTGACCGTA
>ERZ650308.901-NODE-901-length-15947-cov-4.619997_pt1 | contig 15947 bp, 14 predicted proteins | sample MGYA00376244_ERZ650308 | MGnify/ENA primary metagenome ERZ650308 (study PRJEB26733, sample SAMN07839295) | wastewater metagenome | biome: small river; feature: stream; material: water | place: USA: North Carolina | collected 2016-04-26 ... | reverse complement strand
GCATGTATTCAACGGAACAGACTGGACCTTCATTGGCCCAGAGTCTGCTGAAGGTTTCGGAACCACAAGAGCTAGAACTACGACACTACTCGATTCGGACGGTAATACTCGTCCTGTAATTTTATTAACAGTGAACGGAACCGTTATTGGTATTTGTTCGTCAATTGCATTTACAATCAATCCTACAAACGGTATTAGTGGATTTAATCAAGTATCTGCTGGTATTACTTTATCTTCTCTTACTGTGTTGCAAGGAAATCTTACAGGAAATGCTCAAAGTGCAGATAAGTTCTTAGTTTCGAGATTAATTAATGACGTATCTTTTGATGGTACTTCTGATATTACAATTAAAGCATCGACTACCAACAAGCTAGTCAACGGCGACTATCTTGTAGGTAATGACTTTGATGGATCATCTGCTTTAACCTGGGCAGTTGACGCAACTCCTGCAAACGTAATCGGAAAAGTAGTAGCAAGAAACAGCGAAGGCGGATTTAGTGCAGGAACTATCCATGCTACATTGTTAGGTAATGTACAAGGTAACGTAACATCAACATCTGGCATTAGTAGTTTTGATGTAGTAACAGCTAATAGATTTATTGGCGAAAGTTTATCTGGTAATGCGTTTTCTGCTACTAAGCTCGAAACATCTAGAAAAATTAACGGAGTTAATTTTGATGGAACTTCAGATATCACAGTTCCGGCAGCAGCCCAGCTATTGACAGGTACTACGATTAACAATACCGTTAAATCATCTAGCTTAACCTCAGTAGGAACCTTAGTTGGTTTAAATGTTGCTGACTCTGGAATTATTGTAGGATCGGGAAACCAACTAACTATTTCTGTAGAATCTGGAAACAGCGTTATTAGATCGTCGTCGGCTACGTTATCTATCGACGTAGGAGGCCAGGCAGGTCCTGAAATTTCCTTTATAAATGCATCGACCTCATTAAGTATGGGTGGGCCAGAGTCTCCTGCAATGATCGGCGACAATTTAACCAACATTGGAATGGTGGGGCGTTCGTTTAATAAAGTTTTTGCTAACGAATTTAAAGGAAATGCAGACACTGCTACCTTATCTTCCTCTGCTAATAATCTAACTAATGGCGGCGCTGGGTCTTTAGTGTATCAAACAGCTCCGGGTGTTACAGGAATGTTACCAGTTGGTGCAAATAATTATGTGTTAAAGTCTAAAACTGGCAATGCCTTGGCCTGGGAACCTCTAGCGTTTGAGAGATTAACAAAAGGTACCCATATTAGATTAACAAATACGAGTACAACTGGAGATGTTGCATATTATGACACAGTATCTCCGGTTACTATTGCTGTTGAAGCAACATCTTCTAATACAGCAGGTAAAATTGTAGTAAGAGATAACTCGGGCAATTTCTCAGCAGGAACTATTACAGCTAGTTTAGTAGGAAATGTTCAAGGAAATGTCCAAGGAAATGTGACAGGAAATGCAGGAACTGTAACTAACGGCGTATACACAAATGGGTCGTATTCAAATCCTTCGTGGATTGCATCGTTAGCAGGATCTAAAGTTACATCTATTCCTAATTCTTCATTGGCTTACCCTTATGTTCGTATTAACGGATCACAAGTTACTTTAGGAGCAAGCATTAGTATATCGCCTGGTATAGGAAACGGCCAGACTTGGGTTAACGCTATGACCACTAGAAGTATTGGAGTAACTTATACTAATTCAACACTGCAAACAATCGTTGTAGTTATCGGTTGCTATCATTTGTCAGCATCAGCATACAACTATTATTATGTAGATGATGTCCCAGTAGGCTTTTCAACAGGTCAAGGTGGACAAGATGCAGTCGGTGTTGGCGGAACTGTAACACTAATTGTACCACCTGGCTCGACTTATAAAGTGGTAGGCGGTTCAAAGACAGGTACCCGCACCTGGGCAGAATTAAGATAAAGGTAAAAAATGTACTATAAAAACCCTAATACCAACGAAGTTTATTATTATGAAAGTTTGGAATTTGTTAAACCTGGTCTTGTATCGATAACAGAATCCGAAGCATTATCGTTGGCCGCCGCAACGGCTCCGGTTCCTACGGCAGACCAAAATAAAGCAACGGCAGTTGCGTTGTTGGCAGACACAGATTGGACTGAATTTCCAAGTGTTACGAAACCAGGAGCAATACCGCAGCTCTTAAATGCATCTGCATTTGAAGCATATAGAAGCGTGATTAGACTAACAGCAATAAATCCGCCTGCTGGGCACATATCATGGCCACACAAGCCTTCTGCAGAATGGAAACTGTAAGCGGTACTAATACACTTTACATTTAAATAAATACAATATATTGGGAATTAAAGAATATGGCATATCAAGTAGATAAATTTAACGGGCAGTTTTTAACATCAGTAGAGGACGGAACTATTGATACAACTACAGATCTTCGATTTGTGGGTAAAAATTATGCTGGTTATGGCGAAGTACAAAATGAGAATTTTCTACATTTGTTAGAAAATTTTGCTAACACTAGCAGTCCGTCAAAGCCTGTTACTGGACAAATTTGGTATGATTCAACTTCTACTATTAAGCGTTTAAAATTCTGGGACGGATTTAAGTGGAGAACTACCACTGGCGCCGAAGTTAGTGCAACAGCACCGTCTGGCTTATCTACTGGAGACTTCTGGTGGGATACATCAGCAAAGCAGTTATATGCTTACACAGGTTCCGAATATATTTTAGTAGGTCCTGTAGAAAGCCCAGATCTAGGAGCAAGTGCTGTATTAGCAACCGTTGTTAAAGATACATTAAACAATAACCATACTATTGTTAAGATTCAAGCAGGTGGAAAAGTTGTTAGCATTATCAGCCAGACTGAATTTACTCTAAACAGTTCCGTTAACTCAATTGAAGATTTTTCTGTTATTAAGAAAGGTATTACATTAGCAAAGTCTAACTCTGTGGGAGTTTCTACAGATAGTTATACAATGTGGGGTACTGCTAGTAACTCTGCAAAATTAGGTGGCCTAGATGCTTCTAATTATGTACAGAAAGGAAACGTAGTATTTGACAGTGAAATCAGATTTAAAGATCCGGGAATTTCGATCGGTGATACAAACGATCTTAGAATTCGTGTTGAAAACAGCGACGAGGTAATTGTTGAAAACCGTTTAGGTAATGATATTACTTTTAGGATTACTGTTACTGACTCTACAGACGAACGCGATGCACTAATTGTAACAAAGACTGGAATTATTCCAGGAGCCACAGACACTTATAATGTAGGAAGTCCAGCAGTTAGATGGAATACATTGTATGCAGCAGAATTAGTTTCTCATCTAACTGGTAATGTTACTGGTAACGTTACTGGGGATGTCACTGGTACTATTAGAGCTACTGACTCTACGGTTTTAATTAATGCAGCAACTAAAGAAATTGGTTATGCATCTGCAAACTTAAAAGGTAACTTAGTAGGATCTGTAGAAGGTAACGTATCAGGTACTGCAACAAACGCAATCAAATTAAATGACTACAGTCCATTAGTAGACGTTCCGTCAACTACAGACAAGTCAAGTATTCCAGTACGAGACATGGATGGAAATATTAAAGCCATTAGATTTGTAGGTATTTCCGATAAGTCAGATCAATTGATTGTTAGTGGTGCATATAGATCTGCAGACACAACAGCTACCGCTAATACTGTAGCAGCTAGAGATGCTAGCGGAGATTTATACGCAGTGTTGTTCCAAGGAACTGCAACTGCTGCTAGATATGCAGACTTAGCAGAGAAGTATCTAACTGATAAAGAATACGAACCAGGTACTGTAGTAATGATTGGTGGCGAAGCCGAAGTTACATCTTGTACGTGGGGCAAACGTGCAATTGGTGTTGTGTCTACTAACCCTGCATTTATGATGAACAAGGATTTAGAAGGCGGTACATATATTGCTCTAAAAGGTCGAGTGCCTGTTAAGGTTATTGGTGCTGTTAAGAAAGGTGAAGACTTGATTGCAGCAAACGACGGATGTGCAATGATGGCAGTACCTCATGCAAGCGGTGTATTTGCTGTTGCTCTTGAGAGCAGCGACGATACCGGAATCAAAGTTATTGAAGCGTTAATTTTATAAAATGCCAACATTCGACTCACAAAATCCTCCAAGGATTAGTCACGTAGACTACAATACCATTCGAGATAAAGTTGCTTCGATTCTAGGAACTGGGTCAGCTACTCGAGGGTACGGCCAACAACTACAAAGCACTCCTGTGGCGCAAGGTAACACAATTACTAAAGCGCAATGGGATGCCTTGAGATACGATATTATTAATATTAAAGTTCACCAGGATGGTACAACTCCAGTTGTTGCTGAAGTACCTGCTAATGATCCAATTAGATACGGCGCCGGTAATCCGAATACAAACTTTGATAGTATAATTAACCAAGCATTGCTAACACGATTTAACCTAGGTGGCGGTCAAAGTGTTGTCTCTAGTAAAGGGGCAATGGTATATACGTCAGCTTGGTCAACGCAAGCTCAAGCTGAATTTACAGTAACATTTTCCACAGCAGATCAAGCTAGGTATTTCTTTAACAGCGGAAGTAAACTCCGTGTTAGTACAACTAGAACTGGCGGCTCCTCGACTAATCAAAATGGTGCGTGGTCAAACTTATTTTCAAGCGTAGGAACACAGAGTTTCGGAGCAGCTACTCCTGTTAATAAAAATTTTTATACATTAACTAATTCTTACGACGATAATATTTTTTACGAATTATTTTCAAGTACTCCGTATTCAGCTAACTCGTACGAGCTTTCAGCAAAGTGTAATGTGTCCAATAATTCTCAAGGCACAGCGACCCAAGTATCTATTAGAATTAGAATGTATGATAGATATGTTGATTTAGGACCGCCACAGCCTGGTGATACTGTTGACGGAACCCTTACTATAGCTGTAGATGAAATTAAAGCGTCCGGAGTGTTATTACCTAGCGGAAACTTTACTGTTTCGAGTCCTACGTACTCGCTTTCTACGGTTGTTGCTAACTAAGCTATTAAATAACACTTATTAAGAAAAACAAATGGCCGTTAACGATAAAATTAGTCAAGCAGATTATAATAGTATTCGCACTAAACTAATCAATGTGATTGGAACAGGATCATCTAACTTTGGTTGGGGACAATCGACATACAGTACACCTGTTGCTGAAGGAAACTATGTAACAATCAACGAGTGGGCAAACTTAGGGTATGATCTTGTAAATGCCTATAAGCATATCTACGGAACTAACCCGGTGCTTGCTACTCCTGCAGAAGGCGGCACTGTTAGATATAGTGCTACATTCACTCCTGCAACAAGTGACTCGCCAATGATACAATTCGATACATATGCGAATACTATTGTTGCAAATAGATTTACAGTTGATAGCACACAGTCCTTTACAACAGACAAAGGTTCCGTTTCTCAATCTTGGCCCGGATCATTAGGCACTCAATGGACAGCTAAAATACAATGTATTGTATCTGTTACATTTACTAATGCAACCCAAGCAAGATATTTCTTTAATAGCGGCGGCCTTATTAGATTCTCTTCAACACAATCAGGCGGTTCAGGGTATGCTCAGAACATTAGTTGGAGAAACTTATTATCGTCTGTAACTGACGCATCATTTGGTGGCGGAACCCCCGGTACAGGTGTTTCTCCTCTTAACGGAAGAAATTTTTATCGATGCACTAATCAATTTGGAAATTGGTACACTAAGTCTGCATCTAATCCTTACTCTGCCAACTCGTTTAAAGTTTCTGCCAGAACTCCAACTATTGCAGATAACAGTCAGGGTACAGCATCTACTGTAGAATTCCTAGTAGAATGGGCAGACGACCACGTCGGTATAGCAGGCGGCCCTGATCGAGTTGACGGCACATTTTCTTTAGCAGTTAGTACGTTAACTGCTTCGGGAGTTTTGATTCCTGCATCTTCTGGCGTATTTTCTGTAGAAACACCGTCGGTTACAATAAACCCTATTACTAATTAATTTTTCTCCTTTAACATACGCAATAAATAAACTGCTATGTTAATTAGGAGAAGCAATGGAAGATCAACTTAAACGTGCGTTAGAGTTTTCTAACTACCGTCAGGCATTTTCGATTCAGCGAAAAACACTTAAAGAAAAAATCGAAGCCAAGCTAACCTACGGTTACGGTGGCGGCATTTTTAAAATTGACCAAAGTCTTATAACATTTGTACAGATGCTTATAGACCAAGGAAGAACGTCAGGCGTGCTCCTTGACTCAAATGAAAATCCAATCCTAGTAGACAATCTCCAATTATTTCGTGACGAGATATTGGACAGATATTATACCTCTACGCTTGAGTATTTTGAAGAATACCAAAAGTTAAAAAAATCAAGAACAGTAGATAAGATTATTGATCTATGAAAGTTGGCGCATTAATTTTTGCACATAACAATAGAGATATTGATTATGCGCTAATGGCCTTGATAGCAGGCGGCCTAGCGAAGAAGCATCTTAATATTCCTGTATCGCTAGTAACCGACGACACAACATTAGCTTGGATGAAGCAGTCTGGAATTTACGATCGCGCAACTACGGTATTTGAACACATTATCGAAGTAGATAAGCCGGTTAGTGATAACACTCGAAGACTATACGACGGCGCAGAGAATACTAAAGTAGTTCCATTTGTAAACTCCAATAGATCAAATGCGTGGACGCTTACACCGTATGATAGGACCTTGTTGTTAGACTCGGATTATTTTATATTTTCTGATAGACTAGCGGAATATTTTAACCTAGACGAAGATGTCCTAATCTCTAAAGCAATCAATGATGTAGTTGGCAGCTCACGAGTAGGATACCACGACAGATACATATCCGATACAGGAGTTCATCTGTATTGGGCTACTAACGTTATTTTTACTAAGAATGAAAGAAGCAAGGCATTTTTTGAAATGGTTTCGTATGTAAGAGACAATTACGAATATTATGCAGACTTGTTTAGATTTGATCCTAGACAATATCGAAATGACATTTCGTTCAGCGTTGCAAAACACATTCTTGGCGGATTTGAAACTGATGCAGAAATGTCTTTGCCTCCTGTGCTAACTGCAATTGATAAAGATATATTGCACTCAGTAGACGCTAATGGAAAACTTACTTTCTTAATTTCGCCTCAATTGGGAGCATCTTATTGTGCTGCTGCATTTAAGAATCAAGATATACACATCATGAATAAACAAAGTGTTGTAAGAAACGCCACTTCGTTGTTGGAGTTAATATGAAATTTGGTTACTTAATATTTGTTGCCACGCATAAAACTACCGACTATCTTAAACTTGCCTACGCATTAGCATTAAGTATTAAGAACACTCAAAAAGAAGGGTACGATCAGGTTGCGTTAGTTATTGACGACCCTAGTGCATTGGACGGATTCAAATCTGTTTGGGTATTTGATCACATAATTCCCTGGGACCAGGAAGTATTCTGGGACGGTAGAAGCTGGATGGATGAGTTAACGCCTTTTGAAAACACAGTTTGCCTAGACGCAGATATGTTGTTTACAAGAGACTATAGTCATTGGGTAGAGTATTTTATTGAAAATGCAGAGTTGTATGTTGCAAATAAGTCTTATACCTATAGAGGCGAGTTAGTTACAAACGATTATTATCGCAGGACATTTACAAAAAATAACCTTCCTAACCTATATAGTTTCTATACCTTCTTTAAAAGAAACTCAGAATTAGCAAAAGAGTTTTTCACGTTGGGTAGATCAATTATAAAAAATCCTGTTGAGTATTCTAATTATTTTTTAACAGAGCATAAACCTAAGGTACTAGGAACAGACGAAGCGTTTGCGCTTAGTGCAAAAATTTTAGACATAACTGACGAGATTGCTTACGAACTAGAATTTCCAAGAGTTGTACACATGAAACCGATGGTGCAGAACTGGCCATGGCCTGCCGACTGCTGGAGTAATCACGTTGGTTTCTATTTAAACACAGAAGGACAACTAAAGATCGGAAACTATCAACAACACGACATTGTTCATTATGTTGAGAAAGACCGAATGACGACAGAACTAGTTCACATATTAGAGGAAATATTATGGAGACCGTAATCGATCTTAACGAATGGCTTAGTGAATTTCCTATAGCCGATGTTGTTTACGAAGCAGTCTTTGATAATATATCGGGCAGCGTTATTAGTGTGGGCCCTAGTCACGCATTTCTAGAGGAGACATCTAAAATAGTTATCGATTCTGAGATTGCAGAAATGATCATCGAGGGAAAGATTAATATCTCTAGGTGCTTTGTTGACATGCAAACTAACGTATTAGAGATTGCTGAAACTAAAAGCGTATTTAAGATTGACGATGTGCTGCACAGGATAGTTAGTTTGGAGTATGCAGACTTTGAAGATCCCGACGTGATCATTACTTACTCTAATAAATCATTAACATTTTCCTTGTCCGAAAAGTATAATGGTACTAGAAAAATACATTGGGATGGCGAAACGGTAATGAACTTTCTAGTAACGGATTACAACGATCCTAATATCCTGTATAATATGTTATCTTTGAAGATTTCTGACCTAGTAGGAAAGTCTGTAACTATTAGTAATTTAGACTGTCCTGAAAAATTTAGTGTCTATACTAGACGCTTGTTTAAACATTATGTAATTGATTATAAATGAAAGTTATTGAATTTGACATTGTTTTTTTAAGTTATGACGAGCCTAATGCAGAGTTGCATTATGCTGACCTGTGCAACAAAGCACCTTGGGCAAAACGTGTACACGGAGTTAAAGGTAGTGACCATGCACACAAAGCCGCAGCAGAACTAAGTGAGACTGAATGGTTTATTACTGTAGATGCTGATAATATTGTTGATCCTGCCTTCTTTGATCTAGAATTAGATATGTCTGATCCTAAAGTTCAAGTATATGGATGGTGCGGCCGTAATGTTATTAATGGTCTACGTTATGGCAACGGCGGGTTAAAGATTTGGAAGAAAGACTTTGTTCTAAACATGCGTACACACGAGAACAGTGATAGTGATCGTGGACAAGTAGACTTCTGTTGGGAAGATGGTTACAAAAACTTTCCTCGAGTTTACAGCGATAGCATCATTACTGCCAGTGCTTTCCAAGCATGGAGAGCAGGATTCCGTGAAGGTGTTAAGATGACACTACTTGACGGAGTTAAAGTTCCTCCTCAAGAAATTAAAGAACGCATTTGGTGGCACAACATTCACCGTTTGCGTATGTGGTCCACAATCGGTATGCACGAAGAAAATGGTGTGTATGCTATCTTAGGTGCTCGTATGGGAACTTGGATGACTAATTGTACAGATTGGAACTATGTTGATGTCCGTGATTTTGATGTTTTAAGAGATATCTATGAGAACAATGTAAATCACACATTCGTTGAAGAAGACGCAAAAGACCTTGGCGTAAAAATTAAACAACAGTTAGGTCTTGATTGGCCTTGGCTAGATGCTAACCATAGTAAGTATACCTTAGATCTATATGATGAGGCAATCAACCTTGGTCTAACTTATTATCAGATGCCAACAAATGTATGATATCATTTTTCTTGGACACGATGATGCTCGATGGACAGAGTTTAAATCTGCATACCCGAATGCTCATCGTGTGGAAAAGGTTGATAATTGGAACGATCTAAAACAAATATCGTTTACTAACCACTTTTGGATTATTTGGGACAACGTTGAGTTTCAGTTCAACTACAATCTAAATGAATATCGTGTACCAAAGTGGGAAGAACAATACACTCATATTTTTCGTAACGGAAAATACCACGACGGAATTGCACTAGTATCTAAAAAGGATTATCCGTCTAACAGAGAATTTAATTGTAGATTTTTTGTTCATAAGAAAGAGCTAGATATTGAACTTTCTAAACCTAAGAAGTTTGATATTGTCTTTATTAGCTACCAAGAACCAGAAGCAGATGAACGATACGCTGCTTTACTCGAAAGATTTCCAAGGGCTAAACGTGTACACGGCGTTAAAGGAATCCACCAAGCCCATATAGAAGCTGCAAAACTGTCAACAACTGATTTATTCTGGGTAGTTGATGCAGATGCTATTGTGGAGCCAACATTTAAATTTGAAGTTGCCCAGTTTCCGGAACACGATACTTATACTAAATCCATCGTTAGAGTATGGAGAAGTAAAAATCCTATTAACGATTTAGAGTACGGATTTGGTGGCGTAAAACTTTTACCGAAGAAGTTAACTACTAACATGGACTTATCAAAGCCTGACATGACAACTTCTATTAGCCCGTCATTTAAAGCAGTAGATGAGATTAGTAACATTACCTGTATCAACCCAGATCCTTTTAGTGCTTGGAAGTCGGCATTTAGAGAATGTGTAAAATTATCAAGTAAGACTATCACAGGTCAAGTTGATGATGAAACTGAATACAGATTGCATGTTTGGTGTACTAGGGGAGCAGATAGACTGTACGGTGAATATGCAATTAAAGGTGCAATTGCTGGAAAAGAGTTTGGCATTGCTAATAAAAATAACATGGAACAGTTGAAGATGATTAACGACTTTGACTGGCTAAGACAAGAGTTTAAAAAATATGAATGATAAAGAAAGAATAGCAAAGTTTATTCCTATTATGAACGAAATTTCGCCTACATTCTGCATGGCTAAATGGCATCACACTACAATATATCTACAAACAGGCCAAACTCATAGCTGCTATCATCCTGCTCCGCACGACATTCCCTTAGGTGAATTAACAATAACACCGGCGGCATTGCACAATACATCTCAAAAAATTAATGAGCGTCAAGCAATGGTGCAAGGAGAAAAGCCACACGGTTGTAATTACTGCTGGAACATTGAAGCACTAGGCAATGACTATATTAGTGATAGACAAGAAAGAAACGCTAGTATCTACACACCTGAACGATTTGAAGAAATAAAAGCAAACCCGTTAGCACCAGTTAATCCTCAGTACATTGAGATTAGTTTTGGCAACGAATGTAATTTTAAATGCGGTTACTGTCATCCCAAGCATAGTTCTGCGTATTACAAAGAAATTAAAGACTACGGTCCTTACACTATGGTAAAGAATCATCGTAATGATATTGATTGGTTTCAAATCTACGAAGAGGAAACTAATCCGTATGTTAAGGCTTGGTGGGAATGGTGGCCGGAAGTTAGCAAGACTTTAACGATTTTACGAATAACTGGTGGCGAACCTCTATTACAGCAGAGTACTTGGAAGTTATTAAACGATCTAGCAGAAAATCCTCGCCCTGATCTAGAACTAAACATCAACAGCAATCTAGGAGTTAAGCCAATTCTGGTTGATAGACTTGCTGAAAAGATAAAGTATCTAAAAGATAATAACTGCATAAAGAGTTTTCAGCTGTTTACTAGCGTCGATACCTGGGGACCACAGGCTGAATACATCCGAACAGGTATGGATTTAGAAACCTGGGAAAGCAACTTGGATACGTTTGTTACTAAAACTCGCAGTCCGGTTAGTTTAATGATTACTGTAAACATTTTAAGCATACCGAATATCAAACAATTGCTAGAAAAAATTCTAGAGTGGCGTAAAAAGTACGAAGAGTTCAAAGATCCAGGACAAGAACGATTCCGAAACATTCGTTTTGATGTTCCTTACTTAAAAGAACCATTACAGTATGATTTTAATCTATTGCCCAAGGATGAGTTTGTTCCTATTATGCAAGCCAACTTAAAGTTTGTTGAAGATAATCTTGAAGATCTTGATAAAACTAAGTTCGGCGTAATGGAAGTAGAAAAATTTAAACGTTTAGTTAGATACATGGAAACTACAATGTATTCTGCGGAAAAACTTGCAGAAGGCAGAAAGGATTTTGTTAACTGGTTTGACGAATACGATAGAAGAAGAGGAACGGATTTACTAGATACGTTTCCGGAGTTAGTGGAATTTTACAACAAATGCAAAAAAGACTTAATTTAGTATATGAATGGATAGGCCCAAAGGGTCCTATTACAAACAATAGAATACCGACAATAGTTGATCTAATAGATAGACAAACAAATGCCAACTTAGACGAGCTAGGAATTAGGCACGATTTAATACAACAGCCACATTTTCATACTCGTATACCTTCGTCGAAGATTGTTCCCGCTTGTAATTTACCAGACGGTATATTTTTGTATGAATTAAACTTTAACAACTATCATTATAGAGACCTTATGCGGGCGTTTCATCATAGTGATGGGTTACTTGACCACAATTGCATATCTCAAACAGTTTTAGATAGGATTAAACAGCGCACAGGGTACCTTTTAGTAACACTGCTATACGAAGGCCATGTACAAGATCATTTTATTTCCTCAATGACTTCGTATTTTAGGAGCAAAGGTATACCGTTATCACAGGTGATTTATCTAAACAACTGCTACAACGGCACTGAAATTTACGCAGATTATTGCAGACGAGCAAATCAAACACCGGAAATGAATCTAGCATATCTACCAGTTTTTAGAGTAGATAAAACTGATATTATGACGGTATTGAATAACCCAGTTACTTACGTACCTGGACATAAAAAGAAGTTATTCTTGTGTTTCAATAGACGTTACAACGAGCATAGAGTTTTATTCTATACTATGATGAGTAAGTTAGGTCTACTGGATAAGTTCTACATGAGCATGGCTGCAACACAGCCAGAGAATTCGAGATCGTTTGTAGAAAATGCAAAATACTTCGCGGCAAACAGACCTGGTTTACAGATTACAGAAGAAGACATTAGTGCAGCAGAACGCCCCTTGCCATTAACATTGGATAACACAAATTTTAACAGTTACCCTATGGAAAGAGGGCCAGCCGCAGTTGCAAGCTTCTACAATGACAGTTACATAAATATCGTCAACGAGACTTATTTCTTTAATAATATTATTCATCTAACTGAAAAGACATTTAAGCCTATAGCTTTTAAGCAACCGTTTATTATGATTGCAGCTCCGGGTAGTTTAAGACATGTAAAAGACATGGGGTTTAAAACGTTCGACGAGTTTTGGGATGAAAAATACGATTTGGAATATGATCATGACAAACGTTTTAAAATGATTTTAGATTTGATAACAGATATATCAACCTGGAATGAAGATCGATTGTTAGAATTTACAAATAAAGTTAAACCTATTTTAGAGCACAATTTTATGAGAATAAAAACTATGCCTAATATAGAAGTAGATAATCTTGTTAACAAATATGGTGCATAAAATGAAAAAAATATTAGTATGTGGAGCAGGCGGGTTTATCGGCTTTCACTTAGTTGAAGAATTAAAGAAGCAAGGACATTATGTTATTGCAGCAGATATTAAATTGCCACGATTTGGTGATTCCGTAGCCGACGAATTTAATCTATATGATTTAAGAGATCCTTCGTTAGTTGCTCAACTAATAACTCCTAACATTGATGAGATTTATCAACTTGCAGCAGACATGGGCGGTACCGGATATATTGGTACAGGCGAACATGATGCAGACATTATGCACAACTCTGCACTAATTAATCTTAACGTACTGCACGAAGCAACTAAAAAGAGAATCTCTAAAATTCTATATACATCTAGTGCTTGTGTTTATCCTGAATTTAATCAAGAAGATCCTAACAATCCTAACTGTGAAGAATACACAGCATATCCTGCTCAACCTGATACTGAATACGGCTGGGAAAAGTTGTTTAGTGAACGCTTATATTTTGCCCACGCAAAGAATTATAACATTGATGCAAAGGTAGTTCGATTACATAATGTATTCGGCCCATCGGGTTCGTGGAACGATGGTAAAGAAAAAGCACCAGCGGCATTATGTCGAAAGATAGCAGAATGTGAAGAAGGCGGAACAGTTGAAATCTGGGGCCCTGGTACACAAACACGAACATTCTTATATATTGACGAGTGCATTAAAGGCCTTTTAAAAGTTATGGCTAGCGATATAACGATTCCTGTTAATCTAGGCAGCGAACGAATGATATCTATTAATGATCTAGCATACCTAATTGCCGACATTGCCGACAAGAATATTAATATTAAAAATGTAAGCGGCCCTATTGGTGTAATGGGACGGTCGAGCCACAACGATTTAATTGAAGAATTGTTAAAGTGGAGACCGGCCGAGAATTTAGAATACGGATTAACACACACTTATGAATGGATTGAAGGACAAGTAAATGCTTTACAGTAAGACAGGAAAATATTACTCTCATGATTTTGAGTTTCAACAAATTAAAAAATTAAATGAAGTTGACTATTCACAGCAAGTAACTTATTACCATCATCCTTACGATTCTTTACAACATGGTGTAAAGATTTACGATTGCCTAGATGATGCTAACTGGGAATATCTGCGGAACAATCCTGCGTCAAAGTTAATACATGATTCAAACAGCGAAACATTTGAGATTTACTTAGTTAACGATATTGTAAAAGCTATTACTGAGCAACGTTTTAATCCTTCTCAGCTAGAAGTAATTGTAATGGATGAGAACCATAAACGTTTTCTAATAACACAATTATCAGGCCGAGGAATTACTGGAGTTAATGTTTCTGTAGACAACTATCTGTTAAGGTCAGTAGAAATTCCCGAAGGTTCAGCTACTTACAATAATAAATTTAGTGCATTGAGTAGAAACTATAGAATCTGGAGATTGCATGTTTATTCTAAACTGTGCGATACTGATCTATTACAGCATTTTAACTATTCTTTTTACAATATATCTCCGTATGTAGATAAACCTGTTCCGGAAAAAGTTGATAAAATGTTGGAAGATCTAGAAAGAACAAACTTCGGAAAGGTATCTAAATCTATCAAACGTTGGCTACTCGAATGTCCGCATGAATTAACGTTGTCTAATAATGTTAGAGATAAGTGGTCAAATGTAACTTACGATACTATACGTGGTTCAGATTTTCACTTGTTAATTGAAACACACTACGATCAAAAAGAATACGTATCTAATGATAAGGTATACTCGAGAGATTTCTCTCCAAGTTCTATTACAGAAAAGGCATACAAACCTATTGCTTGTTCTACTCCATTTATTGCATTTGCTACACCTAATTGGTTAGAAGATTTAAGAGCACTAGGATTTAAAACTTATGCACCTTATATCAATGAAGATTACGACAAAGAGACTGATAGTAATAAACGATTAAATATGATTGTTGCAGAGATAGAACGCATTTGTTCTCTTGATGCAGACAGTTATAAGGAACTTGTTGAAAATTGTAAATCAATTGCTGCTCAAAATTTACAAATTTTAAAAGACAAACAGAATGCACAAAAAACTAAATGAGCATTTATCGAAGATACAGGATACGTATTCTGCTGTAGCGTTAAACGCTCTGCACAAATATAAGATTCCTGTACCACATACTATTATTGATGATTTTTTACCTGCTGATATTTTTGAAGCAATTGTTAACGATATTGATAATATTAAAGATGATGCTTATACTGTATTTTCTAACAAGTCTAGTTATAGAAAGGAATGCAGAAATTTTGTAGATGCTCCCCTTTTGCAAACGCTTGCTAATGGATTTCATTCTAGTAATGTAATTAAGTGGATTGAGCAAATTACAGGAGTTGAGAAGTTAATTCCTGATCCTCATTTACGAGGTGGCGGGCTTGCAAGAGTTCCTACGGGAAACACATTAGGTTTGCATACAGACTTTAACTGGAATGATCAGTTAATGTTAAATCGTAAAGTAAATTTAATATTATACTTAACTCCTGATTGGCAACCAGAGTGGAATGGAGATCTAGAACTTTGGGATTTTGACAAGAAGGAATGTATGGTTAAAATTGAACCTAAAGCAAATAGACTTGCATTCTGGAACTATGATCCTAGATTAATTCACGGATTATCCAAAATGTTGACCATGCCGGACGGCGTGAGTCGAGATAATTTAAT
>ERZ650308.900-NODE-900-length-15952-cov-7.376675_pt1 | contig 15952 bp, 15 predicted proteins | sample MGYA00376244_ERZ650308 | MGnify/ENA primary metagenome ERZ650308 (study PRJEB26733, sample SAMN07839295) | wastewater metagenome | biome: small river; feature: stream; material: water | place: USA: North Carolina | collected 2016-04-26 ... | reverse complement strand
AAGTCAATTCCTATAATTTTTCCCATAATGATTGATTTTCAATGATTAATTCACTTCCATAGTTCAATCTTTATGCCATTCTGTCGAAAAGGCAAAAATGGCATAATTGTCAGTCAAGTAGCATAAAATTGCTACTGAAATGGCATAAAATGGACAAAAAACGGGAAGAAAAGGCAGTTGAATTAGACGGTCGTGCTTTTGAAAGTAAAGTTCTTTTGGCTGGTATAGCTGAAAATTACCACAAAAAAGGTGGTCACGATCTTAGCAGCAGTGGCATTCCAACCCAAGGCTTCTACAAACAACTTTAAAAAGATATAGTTCAAAAAGATACAGCCCAAGACCACCATAAAATATCGGAAAAGCTGCTTGGCTTTACGTACAGATGTTTCCTGAAATACCACATAACGGCTTAAATAAAAGCCAATTGGGAATGTGACTGTGAAACTGATAATAAAAGAAGCAATATGTGGGCTAACCGTTAACCAGCCAAAATGAACTGGTGTAGCTTGTAAAATATAATTGTATGAAACAAAAAATAGTAGAATATCTAGTACCGTATTCCCCCCGCCGCAAGCTGCATAACGGAAAGTTTTAAGTGGCATCAACCTCCTAAATAATGGATACACCCCATCAATTAGGTCTAGAATTAATTTGCTTATAAATTCGTGTAGTTTCAACATGTATGCGTAAAGGTAATCTTAATTAATTACTTTTGCAGACGGTAATACTATTTTATGCAATTGATCCAAAATTTAAAGCAGGCCACTGCGAATGCGCTTCAAGAAATCTATCAAGTTCAAATCAAAAGTGAACAGGTATTAGTGAATGCCACTAAGCCAGAAATCGAGGGTGATTATACGATTGTCCTATTCGCTTTTGTGAAGCAATTAGGCAAGAGCCCCGATGAATTAGGCAATACATTAGGAACAGCTGTAAAAGCAAGTATGCCTGGCATCATCACTGATTTTAATATCGTAAAAGGATTCTTGAACTTTACAATAAGCGACCAATTTTGGTTGGACTATATTAAAGGAGCCAATACCGCACAATTGATTACTCCAACTGCGCATCCAAGAAAAATTATGGTTGAGTATTCTTCTCCTAATACCAACAAGCCATTACACTTGGGGCATCTTAGAAATAACTTCTTAGGTTGGAGCATTGCTGAAATTTTAAAATTACAAGGCAATGAAGTGGTAAAGACTTGTATTGTGAATGACCGAGGTATTCATATTTGCAAGAGCATGATTGCTTGGCAATTATTCGCAAATGGTGCAAGTCCAGAAACTACACACCAAAAAGGCGACCATTTTGTTGGGGACTATTATGTAAAATACAATGACGCGTACAAAGCAGAAGTGGAGCAATTAGTTGCTGGTGGTATGTCAAAAGAGGACGCAGAAAAGGAAGCGCCAATTCAGAAAGCAGCGCAAGCAATGTTGTTGAAATGGGAACAAGGCGATGCAGCAACTATCGAGCTATGGAAGCGTATGAACGAATGGGTATATGCAGGATTTGACGTGACTTATAAAAAAATCGGATCTGATTTCTTTAAAACATACTACGAAAGCAATACGTACTTATTAGGGAAGGATTTGGTAGATCAAGGTTTATCAAAAAAAGTTTTCTATCAAAAAGAGGATAGTTCGGTATGGATTGATTTAACAACAGACGGATTAGATGAGAAGATTGTGCGCAGAAAAGACGGCACTTCTGTCTACATCACTCAGGATATTGGATTAGCAGAATTAAAGCAAAAAGAATTCAATACCGATGCGAGTATTTATGTAGTGGGTGACGAACAGAATTACCACTTTAAAGTATTGAAGTTGATCTGTCAAAAATTACAATTACCTGCATCAGACGGCATCTACCATTTAAGTTATGGCATGGTTGAATTACCAACTGGTAAAATGAAAAGTAGAGAAGGTACTGTTGTAGATGCAGATGATTTAGTAGATGGCATGATTCAAATTGCAAAAGAAAAAACGGAGTCATTGGGAAAAGTAGATGACTTTAGTACCGAGCAATTAGAAAAATTATATGATACGATTGGCCTTGGCGCTTTGAAATTCTTTTTGTTAAGAGTTGACCCTAAGAAAAAAATGATCTTTAACCCAGAGGAAAGCATTGACTTCCATGGTTTCACCGGGCCTTTTATTCAATATACCCATGCAAGGATTAAAAGTATTTTAAGAAAGACTGGAACAGCAATACATCAAATTGGTGCCGACTTATTACCATTGGAAAAAGCATTGGCGATGGAATTGGCTAATTTTTCTGCCGAAGTGAATGAAGCTGCTGAAGCCTTAGACCCTTCTAAACTAGCTATCTACGCATTCAATTTGGCTAAATTATTCAATAGCTTTTATGCTGTATTGTCCATTGCAAATGCCGAATCAGAAGAAAAGAAAAATTTAAGAATACAATTGGGTATACTCACTGCTGCTACTTTAAAACAAAGCATGCATGCACTAGGTATTGAAGTTCCAGAACAAATGTAATAGCTTAATCGTCAAAGCCCCACTCTGTTTTCAAATGAGCTAATTGTTCAGCAGGTAAACTGCATTGATCATAATGACCTGCATTTCTTTTTTGGCGCATGGCTTCATAAATGGTTACTGCACATGCAACAGAAATATTCAGGCTCTGTATAATACCCATTTGTGGGATGATAAAATTGCCGTCCGCTAAAGCACGTAATTCATCAGACACACCATCATGTTCGTTGCCAAAAACTAAAGCGACAGATTGTGTAAAATCAATCGCATGTAAGTCAATTGCGTCACTAGACAAATGTGTTGTTAAAATAGTTTTGAATTTTTGACGTACGTCTGTAACACATTGTTGTACGTCATTGTATTCATGAATTGTCAACCATTTTATGGCACTGCTACTGCTCTTATAGCCAAAATGTTTATACCTAGGCAATTCTGTACTCAACACATACACTTCCTGAATACCTACTGCATCACAGGTTCTTAATACTGCAGATATATTATGTGGATCCTGCACATTTTCCATAATCACCGTCAAATTTGCTTGACGTTGGTGCAATACTTTTAATAATTTTTCTGTGCGCTCTGGTGTCATTGATACTAATTAATACTATTCGTTATTGGGTTTATCAAAAGGCATTCTAAAAGCAACGCCTAAACCTGGATACCTTAAAGGTTCAATCATCCCATTTTGATTATTAAAACTATAATTCAGTCCAACACCATTTAATTGTGTCATTAATAATGGGCCATCCATATCTACATAATCTAATTGTGGTAGAAACTGTGCAATAGCTGCAGACCCAATCACGGATTCATTCATACTACCCATCATGACTTTCAAGCCTAATGTTTTTGCTTCCTTGATCATTCTTAAAGCAGGTGTCAATCCACTACATTTTGTCAGCTTGATATTGATTCCATGAAAATAATTCGCACAAGTTGCTACATCATTTTCAAAGACACAGCTTTCGTCTGCAAATAAAGGAAGGCTAGATTGTTTTTTCAATTGCTCCATCCCTTCCCAATTGTCTTTGGCCAATGGCTGCTCTACTAACTCAACCCCTAAACTTGCCAGGGCTGGTATTTTAACAAGTGCTTCTTCTGTTGTCCATCCCGCATTGGCATCTACTCTAATGGGTTTGTCTGTATGCTTTCTTAAAGCAGTAATCATTTCAATATCATAGTCTGTGCCCACTTTTACTTTGTAAATAGGCCATGGGTGTGCTTCCATTTTTTGCACCATTTTCTCAATCGGATCAATACCCAAAGTATAATCGCAAATTGGTGGCTGTTGCGCACCAGTTGTTTCCCAGCTCGTATTCCATAGTTGATGTAAGGGCTGTTTTTTCATCTGACCCCATAAATCCCATCCAGCCATATCTAATGCACAAACTAAAAAAGGATCATTTGGAAAAAGATGGTGTAAGAAATGCCAAAATCTTTCTGGGTCAATCAACGCAAATTTTTCAATTAATTTTCGCTGCTTTTCTAATTGTTCCATCATGGACTCAACCGTCACATTATAATAAACAATTGCCGGCGCTTCCCCATAGCCTGCCCAATTCCCCATGGACAATCTTACCATCAAACTATGCTGATGCGTCTTGGTTCTTCCATTAGAAATTGTAAATGGATATTCGAAAGGCAAACTTTGTTCCCAAAAATCTAATTGCACTTGTACTAATTTTAATTGTTATCTACCACTTGCTTTAATCAAATGAAACCATTCTTGATTGAAGGGATCAGATTCCATAAGTTGTTCTAAACTCAAATGCATTCTATACCTCCAATAATGTTTCGGATTCGCTGGCACATTGATGCGCTCTGCATTTGGGTCTGCTCTTCGAATAGATTCATCTATACCCATAAAATCTTGCAATTGGAAAATAGCCCACATTGCAGGAGAATATAAATGTTGTAATAAGATGGCTTTATTAATCCAGCCATCACAATACATTGGCGCATCACCCCATTGACCAATCTCTTGATTGTAAAATTGCTGGGTCTTTGCTCTGTCTTCTTCCCACCATCCTCTAATCGTACTGGTATCATGCGAAGAAGGCGTCACCACACTTAAATAAGGGGCATCATTTGGATGGAAGAATGTTTTATGTGTTGCTTTAGGCATACGTTGTACTTCTAAACTTAGCATACCTAATTGATACATCACGTTCGGCACACAAGAAGGCACTAAACCTAAGTCTTCTCCACAAATCAACATATTGGTGGAACGTTTCAACATGGGCAATTTCTTCATCGCCTCTTTTTCCCATGCAGCATCTTGTCGTTTGAAGAAATAATCTACATACAATTCATTTAATAAATATTTTGTACGCTCGTCTAAATGCTGGAAAGAACTAGTCTGACCAATATTAAATCTAAAATGATATTCCTGTGGTTTATCTCCATCAATTAAAATGACGTTGGCAATCAAATTGTATAAACCCTGTTTCAATTTTGCATTCGCTTCTGTTTGTGCTTCTTTTGCAAAATGGGCTTCTACTGCACGTTGTGTTTTAAAAGCTGGCATCATTGCATAATGCCCATCTCCGATTGCTTCTAAAAATTGAGATTTTACTATTTCATTATCATACCCAAATTCATGAAACAAAATGGTTTCATTGATATAAGGCATTGTTAATCTATAATGATCAAATGCAATGCCTTTCGCATTGAACTCATTGATCCCAACTGGAATAGCTGGCACAAAATGTCCTAAAATGCCCTCTACTGCATGCATTGGTATACTCCAAATTCTAAAGAAGCCTAAAATATGGTCAATTCTAAATGCATCAAAATAGTATTTCATTTGATCAAACCTAGACTTCCACCAAGCAAAATCGTCAGCCGCCATTACTTCCCAATTATAGGTTGGAAATCCCCAGTTTTGTCCTGCAACCGCAAAATCATCTGGCGGCGCACCAGCTTGCATATCCATATGAAATAAATTCGGATGCTGCCATGCATCTGCACCAAAACGATAAACCCCAATTGGTATATCACCTTTTAGCACAACACCTTGAGCGTGGGCATAATTAGCTGCAGCTTTCAATTGTAAATGCAAATGGTATTGTACAAAATAAAAGAACGCAATTGCTTTATAAGTCTTTGATTTAAGATCAACTAATTTGGCAATATCAGCTTGATTAAATTTTGCATGACTAGGCCAGGTATTAAAATCAACAGTACCATGCAAATCTCTTAAATAAGAGAATGCACTATAGGGCACCAACCAATCTTGATTGGCATCAAAAAATGCCTTAAATGACTTTGTCGCTAAATCTCTTTCTCCATTGACTGCATACACAGCTCTTAATGCTGCCCACTTGATAGAAAGTACTTGATCATAATCCATATCTGACAAAGCATTCAAAGTTGCTTGTTGATCAGCAGCAGATTTGATTAATTTTTCTTGACCAGCATCAATGACATCTGACAATCTAATATACATTGGATGTAATGCAAATGCAGAAATGGCTGCGTATGGATAAGAGTCCATCCAAGTATGTGTTGCAGTGGTATCATTAATAGGCAATAACTGAATCAATTTTAATCCAATTTTTTTTGCCCAATCTGCCAATAATTTAATATCACTGAACTCTCCAACACCTAAACTCTTTTCAGATCTTAAAGAGAATACTGGTATTGCTACACCAGCACCTTTCCATTGCGTATGACCCACTTGTGCAAATCCATCCTGCGCTAATACTAACTTATTGGCACCAACAGGTTCATACAAAACCCTATTGTTACCTCCCTCAAATGAAACGAATGTTTTTTGGGCAGTATCATAAATACCATATTTATATACGAATGGGAAATTGCAATTGTTTAAGTTCAATGCAATTTCGAAATAAGCTTGTCCAGTGATTTTTTGTAATGGTAACGCTTTACTTGCATCCCATTCTCCAATTGTTGTCGCTTCACCTATCATACAAATTGTTTGATGAGGTGCTAACAATGGTGCTTTCACTCTAAAAACATGTGTAGTATTTTTAGGAATAGTAGGCTTCGATTGTTTTTCTGTTGGCTGCAATAACACATTGGCAAAAGGTGCAGTATAAAATGCATTGTCTGTATAGCCTGTAAAATTCCAAGCGTCTATTAAAACTAATTCCTTCGATGCAACTTGGTCCACCATGATTGTTTTATCCGAACCCCAATCAAAGCTTCTTGTACCATCTGCATTTTGAATAAAATAACTATACTTAACTGACCCATCTTTTAATAATCCATTTGTTGCTAAATGCAATACCCAATAATCATCATTCAAATAAACCATTGGTATTGCTTGATCTATTTTGCCGTTCCCTAATAAAGGGTGGTCGCCAGTGATAAAAATGGCTTGGCCAAAACTAGTCTTATACTTTAAATGAAAGTTCAGTTTTTCAATCATATGCAATCGTTTTTCGAATGGCAATAAAGATAATTACAAATTCAATGAAATAGGCTTAAGTACTCAAATTATTGTATCTTGCTTGCGACCAAGTAAGGGATTCATGGACAAAATAATTATCTATACAGACGGATCAGCAAGAGGCAACCCAGGACGTGGTGGATTTGGTGCAATTTTGATATGGGGAGAGAAAGTAAAAGAGATCGCAGAAGCCTACCGACACACCACCAATAATAGAATGGAACTATTGGCTGTGATCAAAGCGATTTCTATTTTAAAGACCAAAAAATTGCCCATCCTAGTGTATACAGATAGTAAATATGTGGTTGAATCTGTAGAGAAAAAATGGTTGGATAATTGGATTAAAACCGACTTTAAGGGCGGCAAAAAAAACAAAGACCTTTGGTCAGCCTATTATGAACTCTCTAAAGATTATACCATTAAATTTCATTGGGTAAAAGGACATGCTACCAATCCATACAATAACCGTTGCGATGTGATGGCAACAGAAGCAGCCGATACAGGCCCTTGGCAAATTGATGAATTCTACGAAGCAATTGACCCTAAACAATAAACCAATTAAAAAGGCCTTCATTCAAATTGAATAAAGGCCTTTTAGTTTTCGTATTTTATATATCTATCTCAAATTAAATCGCTTTGAACTTTGGTAAAGCTAATTTATAGCCGCCGAATAAGACTGCACCAAATACTAAAGTACCTGCTACACTATATCCATAAAATGGTAAACCGTCTACCATTGTTTGTACTAAACCTGCTGTTGTTAATGGACGTTGGTAACCACCAAAACTAGCCCATACCATAAAATTAGATAAAAGGAAATAAGCAGTTGGTGCAGCTATAAAATTACCCACAAACTTGCTTACTTGGTTGGTTTGTAAACCGAAACCAAAGATAGCTGTTGCAGCAATCAATAAATAATTCTGCCATTGTCCTTCATAAAATCCTTGGATTGGACTTAAATGATTCACATATAAAACTTGGTATAATAAATCAGATAAAAACATAGAAACCAATGGCAACACAAATGCAAAGTGCTTGTTCTTTACAAATAAAGAGCCACTAAATAAAGCGATGGCTATTTGTGGTGCAAATCCATAAGGACGTCCTGGCAATACTCTATATAATGCACTTGTTGCAATCATTATAATTAAAGCGATCACTATTTCTTTATTCAGTTTCATCAGTTGCTATTTATTGTTTTGTATAGAACAAATATACATATTTGGCCGTTTTATTCCGGAATGATTTTCCTCAAATGTGTATAAATTGATTAAGGCACAAATGATTTGAATAAAACAGCAGTTTCAGAGCTAGTTTGGGCAATCGTATATTGCGCATCTGCCTTGACTGCAGCCAATTCGCCAGCCACTAATTCAATGTCATTCAATACTACCGAACCTTGCATCACTAAGAACATTTCTAGAGAACCTGTCTTGTTTGTGTAAGTTTCACCCTGTGGCAAGGCTATTTTAGTTAAACCAAAATCAGGTACAGGACAAGGAAATTGTAATTCAAAAGCACCTAATGCATCCCCTTTTAACAATTTCGGGTTTGTTGGCTCAAATTGAACATGCTGTATCAATTCTTCAATATCAACATGTTTTGGTGTCAACCCTCCTCTTAATACATTATCACTATTGGCCATCAATTCAATATTCTGTCCTTCCAAATAAGCATGTAATAATCCTGCACCTTGAAACAGCCCATGGTATTTAGGCACATTGACAATATTTAAAATATAAATGGATAAGATGCCCTTGTCAATATTCAATTCAGGCACAAGGCCGCCATAATATTTATTAGCCCACCAATGTGGATGCGTTTTATCCACTTTCCCTGAAGCCACTTCCGCAACAGCCATCGTCAATAATGGTTTTAAAATTGCATCCGATGCTTCATTGGATAGACGCATGAAATAACTATATAAGCCAGCATAATCCTCCTCTCCAAAAACAGCTAGTAAAGATTGCAATGGTGCCAATTCAGATAACCTTGATTTTAATTGTTCTGCTGGCATAAAACCATGCAATAACCAAAAGTCACTTAAAGCTACCATCACTTCTGGTTTATGATTTTGGTCTTTATAATTTCTATTCTTTGCGTCAATTGGTATACCAGCTAACTGTTCTTTTTCAAACCCAATCACTGCATTCGATTTAGATGGATGCACTTGAATGCTCAGCATCTTTTCTACATCTAAAATTTTAAATAAATAAGGTAAGCTCCCGAATCTTTCTACAGTTTTTGCACCTAAATATGCAGCAGCATTTTCTTGAATCAATTGATCTAATGCAATCAACCCTTTGGCTGTTTCGACCATCGCAGGCGCAGACGGATGTGCTCCCATCCAATATTCGGCAAATGGTTGCAATGCATCATTCTCGCAATGCATTAATTGCGGTATAAAAGTGTTCCCACCCCAATCATAATGCCTATGAATACCCTGTAATTTATACGCTGTCTTCATGTATTGCTTTTAGCTAATTTCCACTTTATTCAAAAATAATCATATGAGTCAACACAACAAAGATACTGGGTTTTTAGGCGAAAATAAAGCAGCTGAATACCTAATGGGTATGGGTTATACCATTTTACACCAAAATTGGCGTTACAAACATTTAGAGATTGACATTATTGCCTCGAAGGGTAAATGCTTGCATATTGTTGAGGTGAAAACAAGACGAACAAACAATTTTGGATTCCCTGAGCAGCATATTAATCCACAAAAAATGCAATATCTAAAAAATGCAGCAGCAATATTCCAATACCAACACCCAATTTGGAAAACGCTTCAATTTGATGTGATCGCAATACAATTATTGGCTCAAGAAAAATGGGAACTGTTTTTTATTGAAGACGTGTACTTCTAAACAACCCTGGTTTACTTTACAGCCAATTGCATCTTCTCTACTAACTTATAAGTAGCAGGGCAATACTCCACATTTTGTTTATGCACATGGACATATTCCACAAATTTCTTTTTAGTCAAATGAGGAAAACCTGCGCAATCTGCAGGACGTACTTCATAGATAGAACACATATTGGATGTTAAATTCAAGAACTGACATGGTCTTGAAACGTTTAACCAATCCTTGTCTTTTTTATCATACTCTAACCAAGTGGCTTTAAACTCAGCAGGTTTCATTTCCAAATGCGCTGCAATTCTTTTGATGTCTTTTGGTGTAAAAGTTGGACTCATCGACTTACAACAATTTGCACAAGACAAACAATCCACTTCGGCCCAAACTTCTGGACTTAACTGTGCAGTAATTTGATCGAGGTTTTTAGGATTTTTCTTTTCTATCTTTGTTAAGAAGGATCTGAATTGTTTTGCGTTATGTCTAACTTTCTGCTTAAATGACCTTAAATTTACTTGCATAGGGATATGAATCTGACGCGAAATAAACCCTTTATCAATTAACTATCAAATCTTTTCCTAAACTAGTTCAGAACGCATGCAATGGGATATCTATAAAAAAGGGTTTAAAGCTTTCTTGCAATTAGAGAAATCATTGAGCGGGCATTCGGTTGAAGCCTACTTGAGGGATATAGACAAACTAGCTAGCTTTCTTACACCCATCCCTGAAATCCACACTCCTGCTGACATTCAACTTAGTCATCTACAAAGTTTCATACAAAGTATTGGAGAGATGGGCATGGCAGCAACCTCTCAGGCAAGAATTATATCAGGCGTTAAATCTTTCTTCAAATATTGCTTGATAGAGCAGATCTGCTATGTGAATCCAACCACCTTATTACCTAGTCCAAAGACCAGTCGTAAACTACCAGATGTATTGAGTTTTGAAGAGATCGAGCAAATGATTGGCGAGATTGACCTTAGCAAACCCGAAGGCGGAAGGAATAAAGCCATACTTGAAGTTATGTATAGTTCAGGGCTTAGGGTTACTGAAGCTATCCAACTTAAAATATCTTGCTTGTATTTAGACGTAGGATTTATTAGGGTCATTGGAAAGGGAGACAAAGAAAGATTGGTACCCATTGGATCTGATGCTATTAAATATATCAAGTTGTATAAAGACAGTATCCGCGTGCATCAAACCCCAGCTAAAAACTGCGAGGATATCTTATTTTTAAATAACCGAGGAAAAGGCTTGAGCAGGGTCATGATTTTTTATATCATCAAAGACCTCATGTTAAAAACAGGGATCAAAAAATCCATCTCTCCACATAGTTTGCGCCATAGTTTTGCTACCCATTTAGTGGAAGGCGGTGCAGACTTAAGAGCTGTTCAAGAAATGCTTGGCCATGAAAGCATTACCACCACCGAAATCTATACCCATATTAACAGAGATTACTTAAGAGATACCTTGGATCGCTTCCACCCTGCCTTTCAAAAAAAATAACTTAGTAAACGCCTAAAATAAATTAGGTTTGTTGTTCTAAAATTAAACAATATGAAAAAGATACTTTTTGTAATTGGAAGCTTTTTAAGCTTATCAGCAATGGCTCAAGTAAAGATGCCAGCTGCTAGTCCAGCACAAACTTTAACGCAAGAATTTGCATTAGGAAAAATTGAAATCGTGTATTCAAGACCTAGCTTAAAAGGACGTTCAGTTTTTGGAACAGGTAGTTTACTAGCACCCATTGGTGATGTTTGGAGAACGGGTGCAAACGGTGCAACAAAATTGACATTTTCTGATCCTGTAAACATTGGCAACAAAACAATTCCTGCTGGGTCTTATGGTTTATTCACTATTCCTGGTGCATCTGAATGGACGATCATCATCAATACCAATTCTAAAGGTTGGGGAAGTTTTGACTACAAAGAAGCAGAAGATGTAGTACGTTTTAAAGTAGCACCAGTAACTACAGGTAGCAGTACTGAAACATTCACAATTGGCATTGACGATATCACTGCACAAACTGCAACGATCTATTTAAACTGGGGCAAAACAAAAGTGAACATTCCTATTAGCACAGATATCAAACCAGCTGTGCGTGCTCAAATTGAAGCTGCAACAACTGCTGCAACAGTCAATCCAAATGTATACCAGTCTGCTGCGACATTTTACCTTGAATTAGACCACGATTACAACAAGGCTTTAATGTATGCCGACAAAGCGATTGCTGCGAACGCAAAAGCTTATTGGTTACATTTATTAAAAGCTAAAATTCAAGTAGCATTAAAAGACAAAAAAGGCGCAAAAGCAAGTGCTGAAACTTGTAAGCAAATTGCGACCGAAGCAAAAAACATGGATTATGTAAGATCTGCAGACGAGATCTTGAAGTCTTTATAATACTGATTCCTACCCTATTCAAAAGCCCTCTCGATCTTCGGGAGGGCTTTTTTTTGTGCGGAAGAGGAGATTCGAACTCCCACGCCCGGGTATGGGCGCTACCACCTCAAGGTAGTGCGTCTACCAATTTCGCCACCTCCGCATGGGGTGCAAACCTACATAAATTTAATGAGGCTGTTATATTTTTTTGCATCTTTGTACCATGTCAAACTATACCGTTACCTGCCCTAAATGCCAACACAGCTTTGAACCAACCGACGCTATCCGCGACGAGATTGAAAAAGAATTGCGTGGCAAGATGACTGATTGGCAAAAGAAGAAAGAAGAAGAGACCAATCAATTATTGGCTGAGCAAAAGACAAAGCTTCAGAATGAATTAACCGAGCAATTGAAAAAGAATATTGCTGGTGAATATGAGCATAAGCTAAAGTTGATGCAAGACAATGAGGCCAACATGAGCAAGCAAGTAAACGAGTTCAGACAAAAAGAACTTGAATTCTTAAAGCAGGTACAAGCCATCCAAGCAAAAGAAGCTGAACTAGAATTAGAATTACAAAGAAAGTTAAATACCGAAAGAGAAAATTTAAAAGCGCAGATCCAAAAAGAAGAAGCCGAAAGACTATCTATCAAGGATCAAGAACATATTTTAAAAGTTAAAGAATTAGAGAAGCAGTTAGAAGACCAACGAAAACTTGCCGAAGAAATGCGTCGTAAAGCAGAACAAGGCAGCATGCAAATGCAAGGTGAAGTGCAAGAACTTTTGCTAGAAGAATTACTTAAAACAAGTTTCCCTTTTGACCAGATATCAGAAGTTGGGAAAGGCGTTCGAGGTGCAGACTGTATTCAATTAGTCCGCAATAGTCTTGGGCAGGAAGCAGGTAAAATCATTTACGAAAGCAAGAGAACAAAAGATTTTAACCAAGAATGGATCGATAAGCTTAAAGCAGATATGCGCAGCCAAGGTGCAGACATTGCTGTGATTGTCACTCAAACCTTCCCTAAAGAGCTAGACCGTTTTGGCGAAAAAGACGGCGTGTATATCTGTTCTTTCCAAGAAGTAAAAAGCGTTGCCTTATTATTAAGAAACGCGATCCTTAAAATCTACGATACAAAAAAGAGCCAAGTCAACAAAGGAGACAAGATGAGTTTCTTATACGACTACTTAACTAGCAACGAATTCAGTGAGCAATGGAAAGCCGTTGGCGAAGGCTTTAGACAAATGCGCTCAAGCATCCAAAAAGAAAGAGATGCGATGGAAAAACTTTGGAAAGCAAGAGAAAAGCAATTAGAAAAAGTATTACTCAATGCCATGCATATCAAGGGATCCATTGAAGGCATCGCAGGTGCGGATGCCATCCATTTGGATTTGCTTGAAGACGAAGAAACACTTGGTTTAGAGGAATAATCAACGATAGCAGGTCACGCAGATATAATCGGCTCCAAAATGATAATCTAATGCAACAGAAGCATTGAGTCCTTTGTGTAAAATCTCTGCACTAACTGTTCCCCTATCTCCATTGGTTAATCCAAGAATATTAAAATCTTTAGCAAAGTCGATGCCCAATTGTTCATGCTGTTTGTACATGGCTTCTTTTGCTGCCCATAAGAATGCCATTTGGTTTAATTGTGTTTGCTCATCTAATCCTTCGAGCATCGCTTTTTCCTGCTCATTCAAAAATTTATGGGCCACTTTTGCAATGCGTGGATGAATGATTTCAATGTCGATACCAATTGGTTGTTGATCGTCTACAGCGCAAGCAGCATAACCTTTGCAATGTGAAAAGGAAAAATGAAATGGCAAGCCAACCAAATAGGGTTTCCCATTATCTGCCATCACCAATTGGCTCATATCTGCTTCTGGCATCATTAATTTGAATAAAAGACGGACCGCCAAATGTTGGGTTCTTCTTTCCTCGTTCGCGATTGGAACAGCCAATTGAACATCGGTTTCAAAAAATGAAGCCGGTTCCTGTATGGACCAAATGGCTAGATGAGCTGTCTCGTTAATATTTTGTTGATAAAAGAAGGGCATTTTGAATTAGATTGCGGTCTGTTTTAAAGGCCGAAATTAAACATAAATAGATAAATATGATATTATCAGATACACGTATACTAGAAGAAATTGAAAAAGGAACAATTAAAATTGAGCCCTACCATCGTAAAGACCTTGGAAGTAATAGTTATGACGTGCATCTTGGCAAGTGGTTGGCAACATACGACAATGCCGTATTAGACGCCAAAGCTCATAATACCATTACCTATTTTGAAATTCCTGAAGAAGGATTTGTACTTGAACCAACGGGTTTTTACTTAGGTGTAACCCTTGAATATACAGAAACACATGCACACGTTCCATTCCTAGAAGGCAAGTCTTCTACTGGTCGTTTAGGAATTGATATCCACGCCACAGCGGGTAAAGGTGATGTTGGATTCTGCGGCTATTGGACTTTAGAGATATCAGTGAAGCAGCCAGTTCGTGTTTACAAAGGCATGCCAATTGGTCAATTGATTTACTTCCCAGTAGATGGAGAGATCGAAGTGAGCTACAACAAAAAAGCAAATGCTAAATACAGTGGCCAACCAGAGAAGCCTATCGAAAGTATGATGTGGAAGAATCAGTTTTAAGACGATACGCCCTCACCCATTTTAAAACATCTTGGTAACTTGCCAGGCCTGCAGCTTGTTGATTCCATTTTAAGAATTGATCGTACAATTTGGAGGATGCTTCTATTTGTTTTCCAGCTCTTGCTGCAAAAAAGGCCCTTATCAAGGCACGATCTTTTAGTACATCGGGGCTTAACAATGCTTTATTCTTTTTTATTTGTGCTTCCCAAGCATCAAAATCCTTATTCGCTGCAATCAATAACAATTGAGCATCCTGCGCATAAGTGAACATTTGTAATAACATAGAATACCTCAAAATGGGGTCTCCGGATTCCTTAGTCACCACATAGGCAATAAAATTGGCCTCCGTTTCGGACGCATAACCTAATTGATGGGCCATTTCATGCGCCATGGTATAAGGTTGGGTCCAAACAGGTAGGTCTGCTCTAACAATTGCTTCACCGGTCATAGGTTGGTAAAATGCTAAGTACCCAATATAATCCCCCCAACTAGGAAAAACAGCTTTTTTAAAGCTGGAATATTGAAACCTCGATTGCTTTTTCATATAGGCTTCTCTCATGTATGCTATTTCAACCCTAAAAGAAACTTGGTTAAAATCCATTTTTTGAGGTCCAATCAGATTTAATTCTGCCTTGGTTTGGTTGAGTTCCTGAATGAATGCATAGGTCAAATCGTTCATTTCTGCCAATGCGATCGTTGCATTTTTGGGCGCTTGGACGGTTAAACCATAGAATTTAGTGGGGTCAGGCTGTAGATAATTTAAGCCCCAGATGAACTGAAAAACAACAAATAATTTTATAGCTAACCAGCTTAATTTAATCAAAAGAAAACGTAGTTTACGCCATTTTTGATTAAATATTTTTAATAAAGTATAATAGCTTATTATATTGATTATCAATACAATAATGAATATTATATAAACCAACTCTCCAATTGCAAATGGCAACCAACCAAATAGGAATCTAAGACAAATGGTGCCATTGCGAAATAGCCCCTGGGTGTAGTACTTAGCAACCAACTCGGGATAATAAGGCGCGATCAGGCAGATCCCTAAAAACAATAACCAAATGATTGGCAAAAGGAACTTGTTTAAAATCAGTCTAAATCGATACATTTGTACAGAATAATTATCTAGTAAAATTAGTATAAAC
>ERZ650308.898-NODE-898-length-15957-cov-6.335492_pt1 | contig 15957 bp, 27 predicted proteins | sample MGYA00376244_ERZ650308 | MGnify/ENA primary metagenome ERZ650308 (study PRJEB26733, sample SAMN07839295) | wastewater metagenome | biome: small river; feature: stream; material: water | place: USA: North Carolina | collected 2016-04-26 ... | reverse complement strand
GCCCGACCGTGTTCTGGCTCGAGTTCTACAACAAGAAAAGCCGCTACGTTGACGCGCCGAACGAGCAATGGCGCCGCCGGCCGAGCCAGATGCTCGAGAAGTGCGCCGAGGCCGGCGCGCTGCGGCGCGCCTTCCCGGAAGAGTTTGGCGAAGAATACACCGTCGAGGAAATCGGCGCCTTCGGCTCGCTCGCGACCAGCGCACGACAGGTCGACGCCGAGATTGTCAGCACGACGCCGGTGGCCGAACCGAAGCGCTCGGACTTCACCGAGGCGCAAGTGCAGGCACCCGACGATGGCGAACAAGCCGACGCGCATGGGCAGGAAGACCCGCCGCACGATCGCGAGACGGGCGAGGTCAAGCAAGCCGAAGCCGAGCGCAAGGAAGCGCCCGCTGGGGCCAAGGCAGACGACCCGCCGACCGACCCATGGTTCGCCATCGGCACCGGTCAGGAAGGCATCACTGCATCGATCGTCGCCCTCATCGATTCAGCCAAGACGATTGCCGACCTCGACGCTATCCAAAAAGCGAACGGGGCGCGCCTGGCCAAATTCACCGAAGCCAACCGCCGCAAGGTGGCGCTGGCGGATAAGGACATCAGGGACAGCCTCGGCGGCGGCGCATGACGACGCTCACCGCCACCTGGGAGATCGAGGTCGACCTCGCGCACCGCGACTTCAACCAGGACCACGATGCCGGCCGGTTCTGCGAGCGGCTGGAGAGGTTGGGGTTCGGGGATCACGAGATCGCGGAATACCTCGCGACGGCGCGGCGTGACGCCGGCGTGAGGGGCTTCGAGTCACGCGCAACAGGAGCGACTTAGATGGCTACAGGAACGGTCAAGTGGTTCAACGGCACCAAGGGCTACGGCTTCATTCAGCCCGACGGCGGCGGCAAGGATGTCTTCGTCCATGTCAGCGCCGTCGAGCGCGCGGGGATGAGCAGCCTCACCGACGGGCAGAAGATCGCCTATGACGTCCAGAAGGATCGCGGCAAGGATGCCGCGGTCAACCTCAAGGCGGTCGCGTGAAGGCGCGATCGATCCCGGCGGCGCGCATCGGAAGGTGCGCGCTTGCCGAGCAAATCGCCTTCGCCCTCGCGCACCCGGTCTTTGACCCGTCGCGCCAGATCATCGGCGGCCACTACTGGCGGCATGATCGCGACACGTCGGCATGCCTCACCGTCAACATAGGCATGGAATGACAGGTCTACGCAGCGGGCCGTCCGCTTTGGCACCTGAGCCTTGCCGCTCAGACGCCGGCCGGCCCGCTCCCCGTGTCCCGTTGGGACCGACAGACCAGACGAAGAATTGAGGCAGTCATGGAGAAGATCATGGGCTGTGTCGGAACGAAGGAGGCGATCATCCCAGAGGATGCGGGCCTGCTGCGCACCACCGCGCAATGGCGACGGCCGCTCTCCATGGAGGAGATCAATCGCATGGCGCCGACCGCCGAAGTCCGCGCCAGGGCAGGCCGGCCATGACCACCCTCGCCGAACTCGAGGCCGCCGGCGCGAAGGCCTCCGCCATCCGGTCCGCGCTGGAAACGCTCAAGGCTGCCGAGCATAAGCTCGCGCTCGCCAACCGCTACGCCAGCCAGCACGGCGGCAAGCATTGGACGGCCGAGCTCCGCCTCGAAAAAGGCGGCGCGTATGGGCGCGACATCTGCATCGGGGTGAACATCCCGTTCGAGTTCATCACCCGCCAAGCCATCAACGAAGTGCACGCCGCGCGCCGGGCCGTCGTGGCGGCGGGTGGCGAGCTGCCGACGGCGAGCGAACAGGTGCAGCGGAGGCAATGGGCATGACCACCCGCGCCTACCACCGCCCGCGCACCGAGCTGTCACCCGACGCCAAGGCCCGGCTGCGCAAGGCGTACCTCGACGAGGCCATCGCCGTCGACGCCATCGGGCGGCGGTTCGGGATGGCGGCCAGGACGATTGGCGAGATCGTGCGGCGTGAGGGCTGGCCGATGAGGAAGACGCGCGAGGAGCGCGTCGCGAAGCTGGTCGAGAAGTTCCAGAGGGAGAACCCGCAGTGAGTGACGTGAACCGATATCCGCTGAGCTGGCCGGTCGGCTGGAAGCGCACGCCTGCCCGCGACCGCAAGCCGGCGACCTTCACCGAGACGAAGGCTGGCACCGGCGGCGTGTCGGTCGGAGCACCACCACGGCGGCCGGTCCCGGTGTCGATGCCGACCGCGCGCAGTCGACTGTGGCAGCAACTCGAGCTACTCGGCGTGCCGTACGATAGCGCCATCCTGTCGACCAACGTCGAACTGACGATACATGGCAAGCCGCGGGCAGGCAGGCGTGAGCCAGAGGATCCTGGTGTCGCCGTCTACTTCAAGCTGCATGGCAAGGATCGCGTGCTGGCCTGCGATCGATGGGACCAGGTGCAAGGCAACATCGCGGCGATTGCCGCGCACATCGATGCCATCCGACGGGTCGATCGCTATGGCGTTGGCACACTTGACCAGGCGTTCGCGGGATATGACGCGCTGCCGCCACCGGGCGCGAGCAACCGACCGCCATGGCGGAGGGTCTTTGAATTTGCCGATGACGCCAATCTGACACGAGCGGACATCGTCGCCCGCTACAAGCGCCTCGCTCTCCAGTTTCACCCGGACAAACCCGGCGGTTCGCACGAGGCGATGGCGCAACTCAACGAGGCGCGCGACGCGGCGCTGAGGGCGGTGGGAAATGGGTGAGATCACATGACCGCCCGCCCCATCCTATTCTCCGCGCCGATGATCCAGGCGCTCCTCGACGGCAGGAAGACGCAGACACGGCGGATACTGAAGCCGCAGCCGAGCCCGGAGTGCGCCGGCTTTCAAACAGTCTTTGCTCAGGCGCCGTACTTCGAAGCCATGGACGCAGCGGGCCGGCCAATCAACGCCTTCCCTGCTGGACGCGACTGCGTTTCGTCCTATCCGCCGGTCCACTTCACCAAGGGCGACCGGCTTTGGGTGAGGGAGACTTGGGCTCAACACCATCCGGCAGGCGTGCAAGCGGGCCGCTTCAGCATGGCGGGCCGCGCGGGCATTCCAGGGCCTCCCTGCGTCACGTACCGCGTGATTTACCGAGCGGACGGCGATCCCTTGCGGGTCTGGCACTGCAATGACTACCCGTATCGAAGCGCCGCCGGACCACGCGATGAGATCGACGGCAGGCACCCAGATGTCTGCAGCGAGTTTCCGGGATGGGATTCGCCAATGTGCATGCCGCGCTGGGCCTCCCGCATCACCCTCACCGTAACCGATGTGCGGGTGCAGAGGCTGCAGGACATCAGCGAGGCGGATGCGATGGAAGAGGGCGTGACCCTCGGCCGACACGGCTTCTGCGTGATCGGCGTGGAACACCCGAACAAGGATTTCCCGACACTCTCTCGGCCGAACGCGCGCGAAATGTACGCGGCGCTTTGGGATGTCATCAATGGCAATGGTGCGTGGCTGGCGAACCCATGGGTTGTCGCCCTCACCTTCACCGTCGAGCGGCGGAACATCGATGCCGAGTCTTCATCGTAGCAACAGAGGAGATCATCATGGACGCCGCCAAAATCGAGGTCATGCCACCAGCCAAGCCGTGGGAAGCCCTACCAGACGGCACCTATGCCATCGTCGAGCTGATGGGCCACACTACCCTTGTCGGCCGAGTCACCGAGGTCGAGCGATTCGGCACGAAACTGATGGGCATCGAGATCCTGTTCGGCGGCACGTTGCTGCCGGTGGTGCTGCAGGGCGGGTCGTCCGTCTACCGCTTCACCCAGATCGCGCCGCCCGTCGCGTCATCGAGGCCGGTCCGCATGCCCGGCGAATCCAAATCGGCCTACGGAGGCCGCGTATCCGTCTGGGCACAGAAGCAGGACCCGGAGAAATACCGTAAAATCCGCATCGCCGCCGCCAAGCTGGGGCAGAAGCGGAAGCGGGAACGCCAGCGCCGCATCGCTTTGGCGGAAGCCGGCAAGGTCGCCGTCCCGTCCGAGACGCACCGCTGGTACACCTATGCCGACTTGGCCGACATCCTCGGTTGGCACAAAAGCCATTGCGAGGCTCTCGTGCGCGACTGGCCGAGGCGCCACAGGAAGAGAACGGGGCAATACGGCCAGCCCTTCATTGAACTGTTCGGCGACATCACGACGCTACCAATGAAGCGGAGGCCGCCAGAGCCCGCCGCGCCCGTGGTGGCAGTCGAGCCCGCCCCGCTCCCCGCCGTCGCCCCACCGCCTCCCCTGCCCTTCTGGAAGCGGCTTCTAGGGTGGTTCGCATGACCGACGAACAGTTGGCGGAATGGGAAGCGCTCGCGGAGAAGGCGACCAAGGGTGCTTGGTTCATCGTCCCCTACGGTGATGGCGATACCTTCGTTGTGCATTCAGATGACGAGCAGCGAATCTTCTTCCCTCCCTTGCCTGTCGGCTACAGCGCCACCGCTGGTAGCCTTGGCGATCCAGCGCAGATCGAATCTGACATGAAGTTCATCGCCGCGTCCCGCACCGCCATCCCTTCCCTCATCGCAGAGGTAAAGCGGCTGCGCGGCGTGGTCGGAGACAGAGCGGCGGTGATTGAGGAGTGCGCGGCAATCGCTGATTTGGTGTGCAAGGCCAACTTCATGGAGAGAGGTGGCCTTCTGGTCGACAAGATCGTCCCACGCATCCGCGCCCTCGCCACCCCGCAGGAGAAGGACCATGGCTGAGTTGAGGTTGTGCCGCTGCGGCAGCGATGAGCTTGGGCATGGATACTCGTATCCTCCGATGGTGGGGATGGTTCAATGCCACACATGCGACGCCGTCATCACGGCGGACAGTGAGGACGAAGCCATCGCCGCATGGAACGCCGCGCAAGAGGAGAAGGACCATGGCTGAGACAGTGCGTGACGCTTTCGAGGAATGGGCACATGCCGACCACCGCCGTCTCGAACCGAACGAATACGAGGCTGACGACCGCACGCCAGGGAACAACCACTACTACGACGCCGACACCACGAACCAAGCCTACATCGGCTGGTGCGCCGCCTGGAACCGCCGCGCCACAGACCCGGCAGTGGCGGAACTGGTGGATGTGCTTAAGGATGCGCGGCGGATCGTGGAAGCCGCTGATCTGTGGAACGCCGGCAAGATTAGCGGTCAAGCCTACTACCACAGTCTGGAAAACCATCTATCGGACAAGGCTGTCGTTCGATTCGCCCGCGCTCTTCTCGCTCAAGCACGCGGCCAGCAGGAGAAGGACCATGGCTAAGGCGAAGACTTGGCGGTGCTTTCATTGCGGGGACTTGTTCCGCAATCCTCGGCACGCTGCAGCACACTTCGGCATTGATGAACTGCAGACGCCCGGCTGCGTGGCGGTGCTGCGCGGCGGCGAGAGCCATCTACTGAATCGCATTCTTGAACTTGAAAAAGAACTCGCCGGATACCGAGCCGAGGATAGCGATTTGATTCGGTGGCACTATTCCAAGATGGCCGACCATGCGCAGGCTCTCGTGCGAGAAGAGGAGCGCGGGTACGCCAAGGGCATCGCCGATATGCGGGCGCAGGAGAAGGACCATGGCTGAGACAAAGGCACGTCAGGTGCTTACGTCGTGCCCGTTTTGCAACAAGGCGATGCAATACCGGGCGGCGCTGTTCGTGAGCGACGGCTGCACCGACGCGGTCATCCATGCCGAGCACACCGATTGCGGGCTCGTGCAATTCGACATTGGAGCGACAGACGGCGGCGTCAGCACCATCGCCGCCTGGAACCGCCGCGCCACCGACCCGGCCGTGCCGGAACTGGTGGAGGCGCTGAGAACGGTGCAACTTGCACGGATAAACGGTCTATTCGACGCGGCGATTGAGCATCAGATTGCTGGAGATGTCGATGGTGTTTTCGCCGAGGTAGACGCCGCCCTCGCCAAGCACGCGGCCAAGCCATGACCGACCGCCCCGACCTGAAATACCGCGCCGCTCTGATCGACCGATGCACAAGGAGTGACCAATGCAATATCTGAACAACCTATTTCAGACGAGCCCGCGAGTCGCTGGCTGGAGTGATCAGTTACCAGGCAGGTCCCTGCTTGGTGTTCCACTTGTCCATCTCAAGGTGCGCGAAGGCACGTTCGAGTTGAACCATCTGCTCAGCCGTGACTTCGTCGCTATAGTCGACCGACTTATCCAGGGCGGCCTCCGCGGCCCTGTCCGTCGGCATGACGCTATCGGCCAACTTAGCCGGGCGTAAAGCGGCGGTGGTCATGTTCATCTCCTCAAATGCGGGGCGGAAACCAGAGTAATCCGGCGGGGTTGTCTTCACCCCTACCCCGCCGCCGGCTTGAGGCACGTGCCATCGCGGACCTTGAGGAATCCGGCGAGCCAATCGACCAGCGGCTCCCATAGGGCTTGATCCGCCTTGAACGCCGCGCGCTGGGCCTCGGTGATGACCGGGCGCGAGGTCGAGGCGCACAGGGTATCGACGGCCACCACAACAGACTTGTCAGCGCATCCGGCCAAGACCACGAGGCAGAGGGCTAGAAATCCCACGCGGGTCATGGCATACTCCGGGCGTCATTCACAGGGGGATCAAGCTGGCCTCGCGCCAGTGCTAAAGACATAAGGGCGGCGCTTCCGGCTCGGACGCAGGCCATCAGCATCTCCAAAGCCCGTTCACTGCGAGGGCTGGGGACGCCTTCGGAGCCGGTAGCGATCCCACACACGAAGGGCTGGCCTATCCTGACGCAGCAGGCTCTAGGCCAACCCGCCTCACCTAAGCCCATCGACCCTCTCCCCGTATGGAGTAGCCCTGACCTCGGCGTCGGCCTTCTCCTTGGCTTCTTGCGCCTTGGTGATCGTCTCAATGGTCTTGCTCTGCACCTCGGTCTTGACCGCGCCAGCGCCCGCGTCCTTGCCTTCGCCGTAGATGTAGAGAATGCCGCCGCCGACCAGGGCCGCACCGAGCAGCCCAGCGATGATGTAGACCTCGATGCGGGCCATCACTTGATCCCCACGAGTTGCCAAGACCGCACGCCAACGTCGATCCGCGCCGTTCCTGCCGCCGTCTCCGGGTTGAGGTTGATGTGGGTGAGGTTGTAGTGGCTCGGCTCGCTGGACAGCATGAGCGTCGGGTACTTGCTGCGGAGCTGCTGCGCCGCCCACGCGATCTGCTGCGGCCCGATCGTGACCGACATGGAGCGCCAGTCGCCGTAGGTCGAGCACGAGAAATTGGGAACGCGCGTGTTGACCACGGGCGTATTCGTGCCCTGGTCCCACTTCACCAGCGTACCGGCATCGCATCGGGTGTCGAACACGATATGCCCGAGCCACATGTTCTGCTTATTGATCCTGTCGAAGAAGTTGAAGTAGCCGACGACTTGCGCGACGCTGCCATTGGCGTAGTTGGCGCGTGGCACCCGGATGTCATAGCTGTAGCGGTACTGCGCGAAGTTGACCGGCACGGCGAACGAGTAGCCCAGCACGACCGACCCGAGGCCGTACCGCGACGCCACGTTGCGCGGGATGGATGCACTATCAACCACGATGTCGAGCACGCCGTCCCGGCTGGTGGCATTGGTCGTCAGGCTCGGGAGCGTCTCGTAGGCTCCCCACAGGGTCACGCCTGCGGTATCCTTCGGCGGGTTGACGTTGTTGTAAGCCGGCACGGTCTGCGGCTGGCGCACGAGCACGGTTTCCACCCTGCCCGGCTGCGGCTGGGGTGCCGGCGGCTGCGGGGTTGGCGGCGGTGTCGAAGCCGGCGCGGCGAACAGGCGGCGCCAGAGGTCGGTGAGCCAGTTCATGCCGCCATCCTGTCTGATGCTGCGTTGACAACAGCGGCGTGCGTGATGGGGCCGACGATGCCGTCATCGACCAGCCCACGCTCCTGCTGAAACGCCCGGATCTTGTCGACCTCGCCAATGGGATAGAGCGGCGGCAAACCCAGCACCTCGCGGTTCCGGTTGTAGTATTGCCAGCGATCGAACAGGCCGTTCGTTCCGCCGTTGATGACCTTGGAGATCGTGGTGAACCAGCCGAGGTCGGCGAGCGGCGAGAGGCCGCGCGAGTTCCAGAACCAGACCGCCGATGCCGTGCCGTAGCACGGCGTGCAGATCAGCGTCGGTGCTTCGATCAGGTCGAGGCCGAGCGCGTCGCCGCATGCCTTGTGGTTCGCCCTGCCGGTGATCTGGATGGGGCCGTGCCCCTTGAACCACACGCCGTCGCCCGGCTGCGTGTTGCCAAGGTCGGCCCTGCCCTCGTAGTCCTCGCCCGAGGCAAGCTCCTCCATGTAGCGGTACTCGCCGCTCTCGTGCGCGAGCTGCGCGAGGAAGGCGGCGACCCGCTCCGGCGTGTCGATCTGCCCGCGGTCGAGCGCCAGCGGAATGAACGGCAGGTGCGCGTCAAGCCGAGCGCCCGCATTCGGAAACATCAGGCGCAGTTGCTCCGTCGAGACAGTGAACATTCAATCTCCGTTGTGGTATGAAGGTCGGGCTGCGGCGGTGTAGACGCGCACACTGGCGACGGGCTGCAGATACCGGATGCCAGAGGAGTTGCCGGAGTAGCGCCCGGCCCGCAGCAAGTTCATTACCCGCCCCCGAACGGCGGAACGAAGCAGATGACGCCGGTGAGCGGCGTCCAGCATAGGTGTCCGTCCGTGCCGTCCTGCGTCGGGTTCCGCTCGCGGAGGATCTTGCCTTCGGGCACCTCGACGAACGCCCCGGCGTGCGGGAGCCGGGCATACCAGCGCCCGCCGATCAGGCGCGTCTCGGTCGGTTCGCAGTCGCCCGTCTCCCCGCCGTTGGGATGGACGATCCGCGCGTTGCAGCAGGAGCCCATGCCGTCAGGTCGCTGCCAGGTGCGGTAGAAATCCTTGTGGAGCGGGTGATGGTCTGCCGACCGCGCGGGCCGCGCCGTCACCATCAACGCCACGATGACGGCGAAGCAGGCGCCCACGATGACGACATCCCGGCTCAATAGCGCCATGATACGCCAGCCCCGAGGAATGCCCCTGTGAACATGAACAGAAGCCACCAGCGATGGTGGCAGGCGGAACCGAATATCTCGTGGCAGGTCCACCACAGCAGGCCGGAAACCGACACCAGAGCCCAGACCAGATTGAGCGGGGTGATTGCCAGCATCGCGGGCGACACCACCCACTCCTGTATCGCGTGGGCATAGGTCGCTATCACGCGATGCACCATGGCGTAGGTAAGGAAGCCGAACAGCGACAGAGACAGGACGGCATCCGCGCGGTCGCGCTGCGTCATGCCCCGCCAGTTGGAGTAGCGGTCACGGTAGCGCCAACTGAGCATCCCCATGCTGGCAGAGCACACGAGCAGCCAATAGGCCATCGTGGCGGACATGCCGGCGAGGACGCCGTGATCGATCCATTCACGCATCACCGCGTCCCCGCCAGACAAGGGCGCCGGCCGGCGGTTGCCGCTCCAGACCCTTGGAGACATCCTCGATATGCTTGCGGAGCCGGCATTCCGCCGCCTCCGTCTCGGCGCGCTTCTCGTCCACGGCGCGCTCCATCCTGGCGATGGTCTCGCGCAGCTCGCGGGTCCGCTTCGTGTCGAAGAAGGAGGCAGCCATGCTCATGGCCTCCCCCGCTGCAGCGATTGCACCTCGCGCGCCAGGTCCTTGATCGAGTTGCCGAGCGCGTCGAACAGGTCCTTGCGCCGGGCGGCATCATCGAACTGCTTCTCCAGCATCACGAAGAGCTTGGCCTGCGCGGCGTCGCGATCCACCCAGAGCTTGGTGATCAGCCAGCCGATGGCCCCGCTCGCGGTCGCGAACAGGGCGGCAAAGACGGCCTGCATGGTGGGATCGATCGTCATTCCGTGTCGCCCGCGTAACCGGGGATACAATCCGGCAACAGCATTCGCGCTCGCCATGTGCCTATCCTCGTGTCAGCCATCATCTTGCAGTCTCCTGAAGGCTGCGGGGTGGTGGTCAGGCCCTCGACTGGTTCCCGCCGGTCGAGGGCCGCCTCGTAGAACTACGCGGATCATGGCTCCGTGATCCTGAACGTGATCTCAAAGCCGATCTCGACATTGGGCGTGGTCGGGAAGTTGACCGACGCCGTGAGCGGCCCGACGCCAGCACCGCCAGCGGCATTCGTGCGCAACGTAAAGAACGTCTCACCGTTGCCGATCACGACACCGACATCACCGCTCGCCAGTGTGAGATTCTTATGCAGGCCAACGGCGCTGACGAACTCGTTGCTGAAGCCGTTGGCGGCATAAGGGAAACCGGTGATACGGAACGCGCCCGATGCCGTGGTCTGGGTGCAGTCGAACTTCAGACGGCAGGCGACCCTTACCTCGTCGGCCCTGCGAATGTACCAACTGCCGGTCGTGGTGACGTTGGTGGCGGCGAAATTGCCGACCGTTGCAAAGGTCGGCACGGGCGTCCACGTCTTGGTGATCGAGCCATCGACCCGCTCGACAATGGTGTCCGTGCCGGCGTCGTTGATCGTGCTGGCGGTCGGCGCCACGTCGAGGTCGGCGCGCGAATACTCAACCCGCGTATCGACGCTGGTCGAGGTGATGCCGACAAGAAGCTCGGCGCCCAGCGCGCTCGGGTCTGACCGGCGCTTGGGACGCTTGACCAAAGAGCGCACGCAGTTGTCTATGTAGACCACCGGCTTGTCGGAATCCCGGTCCGACGTGACGTAGGCAACCGGCTCGTTGAGCACGAGGTCGACCTGGTTCTGGCACACGAGCCAGCGCTTGTCCGGGCTCTCGGACAGGTCGTTGATCATCGTGATGCCGTCGAGCTGGTTGTCCACGTTCCACCAGTCCGGCGCCGTGGGGTTGGTGTCCTGCGGGTCCTCGGGATCGGTGCCGTCGAGATCGACGGTCGGGATGACCTTCACCGCCCAGGCATCACACTCGGAAATGTCGACCTTGATGTTCGATGTCCTCGCGTGCCCGACGTTGCACAGCTTGAGGCCGATGGCGCGGGTATCGGCCGGATAGATCGGCGCGAGCTTGATATTGATGTTGCTGAGGGTCGGCTGGCAGTTCTCGACGGTCACGCCACGATGGCAGTCGTTCACCGTGACGTTGCTGATGACCGGGTTGACGCCCTTGCGGATCTTGACCGTGAAGCTCTGGTTGTTGTAGCCGGTGATCTTATCGACGATGACCGACAGCGGCGTGTCGCCGGTACGATTGGCGAGATAGCAACCATGCCCCGGATCGGTATTGTTGGGAGAGCCGGCGGCGTTCGTGGCGTTGACGCCGTTGATGTAGGTGGAATTGACGTAGCGGAAATGCCTCGGTTGCTCGGCCAGGAAACCGAACACGCAACCATCCGCATCGAGACCATCTGCTGTCGCCGTACCCGACAGAATCTGATCGTCGGTGTAGTCCCCGACATAACCGAATATCGTATGGAACTCGAGCCCCGCGCAGTCGCGCACGGTAGTAGACGCGCCGTCGTACTGCCGGATGGCGCAGTTGGCTGCGTTGCCCAGGCCGGCGATGCCGGAACCCGGCACCTTGACGCCCGGCTTGAGCTCGCCCTGCAAAACGCCGTTGTCGCTGTTGTCGAAGGTGATGCCCTCGAAAACGATGTTCGACGCGCCGAGCTGGACGAACATCTCGATGGTGTTCGTGGTCGGCTTGATGAAGGTGATCCCCTTGCCTGCGCCGCGGAACTTGATGTTGCTGTGGGCAGAGGTCAGCAGAATGCCGTAGCCTTCTTCGGTGTTGGCTTCCGGCACCATGGCGACGCCGGTATGCGTGCCGGATTGCGAGCCGGACGTGTTGATTGCCACCCCGCCCGCCGTCGCCGCCAACTGGAAGCTGTTGGCATTGACGACCTTGACATAGTAGGGCACGCCCGCCGTCAGGCCGGTTGGCAGGGCGCCCGTGGTCAGGGGAACGAATTGCGTGTTCTCCGCGAGACCGTGGGCGGTCTGGGTGACGACCCCCGGCGACGCGATCGTCACCGTGAACAGGTCGGAGGGATGCAGCGCGGTCGCCTGGATCGCGAACACCCCCGGCGGGATGTCGACAATGCCGCCTTCGTTCGCGCCGACGTAATCGGCGGCTGCCTGCATCGCCGCGGTGAACCCCTCTGCCGTGCCGAGGTCGCCGTCGAACAGTTCGCCGTTGGTGAAAAGGCGGGACAGGACGCGCGTGAAGACCAGTTCGCTGGTGCCGATGACTGGGCTTTCCGTGCTCAGTTCATAAAGGTCATGCCCGACGACGTAGACCAGCGTTCCCGACGCAACGTCATAGGGGCCGTTGAAGTCGACCGAGCGCGACCACGGCCCGCTCGAGGCGACATAGATGCCGTTTTCCACGGCGTCTGTCTGGCTTCGCACCAATACGCGGTCGCCATCGACCAGCGTGAGGCTGCCGATGGTTTGCAGGCCAGCCAGCGTGATATTTTCGGTCGTCACCGTGCGGCACGACACCTTGGCGGCGGCGGCACCGTAGACACCGAAGCGGCGATCGACAGCGGTCATGGCTCGATAATCCTCATGTGAAGACCGCGCTCCCGTCTTTGCCGGCCGCGCCGTCCGCAAGATCGCCAGTGCCCTTTGCGCCGCCCGTCGCCACGACCAGGGTGTAAGTCGCATCGACCGTCAGAACGCCGGCCGCGAAGGTTCTCTGACAGCGGGCGCCACCACCGGAGCCGCCCGCAGCACGCCGGGCGCTGCCGGTCGCGTTGCCGTGTACGGCACCGGATGAACCGCCGCCCGGCGCCGTGCCCTGTGCGCCGGCAGTCGTCACGCCCGCGCCTGCGGATGCGCCGGACGCGCCCGTGCCACCGCCCGGTGCAGCCGCATCGCCGCCGCTCCCCGACGTGCTTGTCGCGCCAGTTACGCCGCTCGTTCCCGTGCTGCCCGACGTGTTCACGTCGCCGCCCGAGGCCGTTCCTCCCGCACCGGGGTTGCCGACGCTGTTGCTGGTCTTGCTGTTCGAGCCGCCACCGCCGCCAGCCGACATCGTTGTGCCTTCGGTGGTGAAGGTCGTGGCGCTTCCCGCGGAACCATTGGTGACGGTGGCCGTGCCGACACCACCGGAACCGCCGGCCGACCCCCATAGCGCGACACTGGCGCTGAAGATGCTGCGGGGCGTGATCGAATACCTGCCGGGCAGAAACGTGCAAGGTCCGTCGCTGTCGAGGTTCCAGAGGGACTTCCCCGACACGGGTGGCGACACGCTGAAGGAGCGGGTATCGCGCGTAAGGAGGGACAGCCGCAGCGACCCCGTTCCGGTGATTTCGCCGCCGCCGCCGGGATCGGGCGGGTCTGGCTCCTCGCCGTCATGCCCGAACGCCTGCCCGATCGACATGATCGTGTCGGACAGGTCTTCGTCCGTCTCCGTGATGGCGGCGGCGAAGCGGTCATGGAACGCCAGGCTGCACCAGTTGAAGACGGTGCTGTTCGGCATGCGCGGCGGATCTTCGATCACGCGCGTCCAGCCGACCGTGCTCACCGTGCCAGGGAACGTCACCAGATCGACGCCCGCTTTCAGCTTCGCGCGCATCGACTCGATGACCGCGAATATCGCCGTCTTCTGCGCGCCCGATGGGAGCGCGAGGTAGTAGTTGCACATCAGTTCGAGCGACAGCGAGTTGTACGAGCCGTCGTAGCCTATGCCGTCCTTGTCGAACTTCTCGGTCAGGAACGTGCCATCGCCATCGGTGACCAGGAAACTGAAGCGCGCCTTCCCGGTCGAGCCTGTCGCGTCGTCGAGCTTGCCGTACATGGTCGCAGCGAGCGTCTGGTACGCGGTGGTCCCGGTGAGGTTTGCCATCGTTTGAAGAAACGATATGCACGCCATCATCTGGTTGCCGAGCCCGCACTCGTCCCAGAACTTGTCGATGTGCAGGGTGCCGTTGGAGTCGGTAAAGGTCGCGAGATAGTCTGCGAACTCATCGACCTGCGTAATGAGCGTGTCGATGGTGGTCGCCCTTGCGCCGGCATAGAAGGCCGATGCCTTCAACTCAGCCAGGCATGTCGCGAACCGCTCCATGATGATGACTTTGTTGTGCAGCGAGTAGACGCCCTTCTTCCGTGCCCTCAACTGGCCGGGGAAGGCGCCGTTCGGCAGAACGTCGGGGGCGGTCGTCCAGGTTCTTCCATCTGGCGTGACCTGGTTGCGGTGATCCATCACCGCCGCGACGACACCCAGGTAGAAATCTACCCAGGTCGCGTCACCGATCAGGATGCCGTAGCGACAGAACCAGTGAGAGTTCTTCGCCTTCGAGATGTCGAGCAAATGGTCGTGGTAGAGCTTCGACTGATTTCTCGCGAAATCGTAGGGGTGGTACGTCGTCTCGTTATAGCCGGTGCGATACTCGGCCGCGTTCGTCGTGACAATCTCGGACGGCGAGGTAGCCGGCGTCGGCGTCGTCAGCGCGTCGAACTCGGTAACGCTGGTGATGGCGGTCATCAGCCGATCCGGTCGACCATCCAGATGGAGCCCATCGCCAGCGCCACGGTGTCGTTCGTGCTGCTCGAGGCGAGGGTGACGCTGACATAGAGCGCATTTGATGCGGCGCTCGAGATGGTGATGGCGGTCAGCGCGCTGTTGCTGGTGCCTTGCTGGAAACCGCCGCTGTTGCCGCCGACCGGGAGCACGGTCGTTGCCGAATCCAGACGCATCGCCGCTTGGCCGTTCCATGCCCGGTTCGCAGCGCCGAGCGAGCCATTAGTCAAGATCTGCGTATCCGCCGACGTGCCGGCCGTGCCAACCCTGATCTTGATGGTCCCGGTGTCCGTCGTGCCGCTCTTGGTCGCGACGAGGTTCGGGAACTCGATCATGGTCCCGACACGCCACGAGCCTGCCGGGAGCAAAGCCTGCAACGCAACCGTCTCTGAATTGTTGATGTTGCTGCTGACCGCGTTGAGCGTTGCCAGAAGCCGGCGATTGGCGAACGGGAAATAGAGCGGCATGGCTAGAGCTCCGTGTAGATAGCGGAGCCCGAACCATCGGCTGTCCAGATTGCGTCGATGCGGCCGGTGTAGATCGGCTGCGGCATTTCCCAGTAGCCGTTGTAGGGAATGCGGATACTCTCGGCCGTGGTCGCCGTCGTGCCGTACTTGAGATACAGGTCGTTGGCGTCGCTGTTGCGCACGATCAGGCCCTTGCGTGCGCTGTTTGCAGCGAGAAGCTGCGCTGATGTCGCCGCCGATGCGAGCGAACTATTGGTGGCCGTAGATACGGTTGCTGGCGTGCTGACGTTGGGCGCGGCCTGCGCGTCGGAGCCGGCCGTGAACGTGGTGTCGACCACGATGGGGCCGGACGTGAAGGCCGAGCAGCGCACCCGGATGTGGGTCTCGCCGCCGCAGACGAACTTCCACTGGCCTGTAGCGGTGGCCGTCGTAACGCCCGCGCCGCCAAGCGCCGGATAGACCGTCTTGGCGATCCACGTCGTTCCGCCGTCGATGCTCTGCTCGAACAGGACGGTGGCGGTGAATGTGCCGGAAAGCTGGACGCCGCCTCCGCGGGAGGCGCCGCACGCCGCTGTGAGAGCGCCGGTCTTGTCGCTGGCCGCAGCCGTCAGGCTGAGTGTCTGTCTGAAGCCTTGGACTGCCTGAGGGGCCGCCGCCATGTCGCTCTCCCATAAAAAGAGGGTTGCGGGCAGGGTAACTCAGGGCGGGGTATGGCCCCGCATTTGGCCTCTAGTCTTACTTCTTCGGGCCGTAGACGATGCCGCTCAGCCATTCCCGCGGCGTCTCGGGATTCTGGCTCCCGGCGACCAATGCGTCGTAGAGGAACTGCGTCGTGGTCGCGAGCTGGCCGGTCGGCAGGCCCGCCACGTAGCCGGCCGACTGGATGGTATGCGCCACCACCCGGCTCGCCTCGTCGCCTCGCGCGATGCGCGGGATGTCGGAGAAGGCCAGCTTGCCGACCGTCTCCACCGCCTGCCCGGCCGGCGAAATCTGGTAGCCGCCCGTGTATTTCCCGGCCACCGCGTTGCTCGCCAAGTTGGCAAGGTCGCGCACGATCGGGATGCCCATGAAGAGGTTGAAGAACAT
>ERZ650308.896-NODE-896-length-15982-cov-4.219250_pt1 | contig 15982 bp, 9 predicted proteins | sample MGYA00376244_ERZ650308 | MGnify/ENA primary metagenome ERZ650308 (study PRJEB26733, sample SAMN07839295) | wastewater metagenome | biome: small river; feature: stream; material: water | place: USA: North Carolina | collected 2016-04-26 ... | reverse complement strand
TTTTGGAACGAGTAACCTGCTGTTAAATCTATTAAATGCTTGCTTTTTTTATCAGCATTATTATAATTTAAATACGCTTCAATCAATTTGTTACCTTTTGATTGGCGGTATTCATTGTAACTACCTCTTGTATAGAAACCACTTGCAGAAGATGCTTTGGTAGTTACTGTACCTGTTCCTTCTGATTGATCAATCCCTAAGTTTAAGACTGCTTTCATTTGAGGGAAGAACGGTAATTTGTATGAAATTTTAGCATTACCAATGTAACGATTTACAGATGATAAATCAGCACGAGAATTAATTAAACCTAATGGGTTTCTTGCTGCTAAAACATTTGGTTTTCCATTTTTGATCCATTCAAAATAACCATCGTAAGAAGAGTTACCAGAATAAACACTTTGAGTAGGGTCAAAAAACGCTGCGCCCAAAGCTCCTCTATTAGCAAACGTAGAATTCGTGTGAACGTATCGATTGTTGATTTCTAATGCTAAATGATTTTTTAAGAACGTTGGTGTTAAATTCAACGAAACAGAAGTTCTGTTAAAATTATCAGTTAATAAAATACCATTTTCATAACGATTTCCAAAAGATAAACGGTATGGTAATTTTTTGATTCCACCCATAATGGAAACATTGTTATCTGTAATTAGTGCAGCTCTAAACACTTCTTTTTGCCAATCTGTATTTGCTGTTCCTAACAATGCTTTTTGAGCAGTTGTTCCTTTAGCATTTACTAAAGCACGGTATTCATCTCCATTTAAAACATCAGCATATTTTGCAATTGTAGATAACGAGTTTTTAGTATCAAAAACAACTTTTAATTTGTCAGATGAACCGCCATCCCCTTTTTTAGTTGTAATTAAAATGACACCATTTGCCCCACGTGAACCATAAATAGCTGTTGCAGATGCATCTTTCAATACTACAAACGATGCAATGTCATTAGGGTTGATCAATGAAAGTGGATTAGAAGCTCCAGCAATTCCTCCATTATCTAACGGAACTCCATCAACAACAATTAAAGGATCATTACTAGCGTTGATAGATGTACCACCTCTTAAACGAATTGTGCTTCCACCTCCTGGCGCTCCATCATTCGTATTGATTTTAACACCGGCAACTTTTCCTTGAATCAATTGTTCAGGTGTTGAAACAGAGCCTTGAACGAAGTTTTTTTCATTGATAACAGCCGCTGAGCCAGTTAAATCTTTTGTACGTGTTGTACCATAACCAATAACAACTACTTCATCCAATTCTTTTTCTGCTGACCCAAAATTTACATCTAATACAAGAATTTGACCATTTGTTAGAGACGCTTGTTTTGTGATGTTTTTGTAACCAACATTTTTAAAGACAAGAGTGTATGTTCCTGCTTCAAGTAAGCTGATTTCATAATACCCTTTGTCGTTTGAGAATGCACCTCGTGATTTTCCTTCAATCACAACGGAAGCATTAAAGACTGGTTTACCTTCGTCGTCTTTGATCGTTCCTTTGATTACACCATTTTGTCCGAAAACAGTAGTGCCAACAAAAAGAAAGAGCAACGATAGCGCAAACGATTTAATCATCATTTTCATACGTTTTTAGTTTTTGTTTTTATAAGTGAGTTTATAGCTTAAGCGTCAAATATATTAAATTTTTTTAAACGTCAAAATGACACTAAGAAAAAAATTAAGTCTTAAAATGTTAATTCTCCTTTACTATTCAATAGATTAAGGGGTATACTAAGTGTTTTCGTTTTTGAATTATAAGTGAATTTTCTTTTCTTTTTATCGAAAAGCACTTTTTTAGGAACTTTTTTCACACCATGAATGATAAGATTATAAGATTTTGTTGGGTTGTTTTCTATTCCATCATTAACGATATTGAATTGAATTTTTCTACTAGACCCATTTTTTTGAAAATTCATGGATAACAATCTATATCGCTTTGTTTCAAAATTATTTGGCGTAATTCCATCATCTTCGTATAATTGACCGCTACTATTGTTAAGTGTTTCATTGTAATAAAAATGTATGTCAATATTTGCAGTTCCATAATCTTCGGTTGCCTTCATTTTTTCAGCCATAGGTATAAAAGCGCCTGCTCGAATGTATGTTGGAATATGATCTATTGATAATTGAACAATTGCAGTTGTTCCACCTTTTATGATTGAATCTGTATAAAAATCAACCCAGTTCGCAGTGGTTGGAAAATAAACTGACTGTACTTGTTCATCATTTGATAGAACGGGTGAAACGAGAATGTCTTTTCCCCATAAATAAGTCGAGCTATTTTCATAAAGTGCTGTATTAGAAGGTTCTTCATAAAACAATGGGCGCATTAATGGATGTCCTAATTGACTATTTTCGAATGCGATCGTGTAATTGTACGGCAACAATTTGTAGCGTAATTGTATTGCTTTTTTTACGATTTGTTTTGTTTCATCGTCTTTAAAAACTACTTCTGAAGGAACAGATTCTTGTGCATGTGGTCTAAATATTGGTTGAAAAACACCGTATTGTAACCAGCGAATGTAGAGCATTCGATCATCAATGTCACCAGCAAAACCACCTAAATCAGAATGCATGTAGGCTATTCCTTGTAAACCCATTTGCAAAGAAATTTCTGGTTGAACTTTCAAACCTCCCCAAGAACGATTCACATCTCCCGACCATGGAATCATTCCAAAGCGTTGAGATCCAGCTGCACCTGCGCGCATTAGAATGAAAGGACGTTCTTTTGGCAAGTTGTTTTGATATCCTTCGTGAATCAATTTTGCCCAATCGTGTCCATAAACATTGTGTAATTCATCAGCAGTACCTGTTGCATGCCGCAAAGCACTTGGATGTACTTCTGGTTCTCCAAGATCGCCCCAAAAACCTTTAACTCCCATTTTCGTTAAGTTGAAATAGATGTCCCAAAACCAGGATTTTGTTTGAGGTGAGTAAATGTCTAATAATCCGGTGTTTCCAAAATAAAAATTATAAACAAATGGATTTCCTAAACTATCTTTTGCTAGTAAATTTTTATCAACTGCTTCTTGCCATTTTTTAGAAGTTGTTAAAATAAATGGCTCCGTAATTAGCACCGTTTTGATGTTCTTAGAAGCAAAATCGTCAATCATTTTATGAGGGGTAGGAAAGGAGTCTTTGTAAAACTCTAAGTTCCCCATTGTTCCTTGAATTTCTTTTCCAAACCAATATAAATCTAAAATAACAGCGTCCAGAGGAATGGAATCTTGTTGAAATTTATTGACAACTGTTCGCACTTCCTTTTCAGAATGATACCCAAATCGACTTGCGAAATTTCCGAAAGCCCATCTTGGAGGCAAGGGTTGTCTACCTGTTAAAGCCGTATAATTTTCAATGATTTCTTCCCAGTTTTCGCCGGCAATAATTTGATAAGTTTTACGTCCACCGATTGTTTCATACACTAAAGTATTGTTGTGTTTTGAATCTAAATCTAAGGTTCCAATTGGTGCATTGTCAATATGTATTAAGTATTTTTCAGATGAAAACACAATAGGTAAGGTGTAATTCATTAATTCTGATTTGTTTTCGTAACCATAATGTGCTTTGTTATAAAGAGTCAAACGATTTCCACGTCGGTTCATTCCTAATGCTCTTGCGCCACCACCATAAACGATTTCATCAGGAGATAAATTAAACTCAATTGCTTCACCTTTGTCAATTTTTGTATACCCAATTTTTTCTGAACTCAACAATTTATTCCCTAAAAAATAGCTGATTTGGAAGGGTGATTTTGTTATTTCAACACGCATTTTTGAAGTCGAAATAATTAATTTATTTCCAGCATCTAAGGTACTTAGTAAACCAGATTTTACTGCATGAACTACAGCGTGTGAAACTGCATTCTTTTGTTCATCATTCGGAATAAATGACGTTTCTATAGTTAGTTGATTGTAGGCACTTATTTCATATTGCCCCTCATTTGTTTGAATGCGAATCGTTTCTGGTGTTGAAGTAAAACCAAGAAATTGGCGATTCGGATTTTGACTGTTAACGGCAAATGTTATTACTAAAAAAACAACACTCGCAAAATAATTTTTTAAAACCATCTTATTTTAATTCAATGATTAAACTTGATTTCCCCTTGATTTCAAGTGATTTATTAGAAAAGTCAATAGTTTTTTCTGATAATACATCATAACCATTTTTAACTGATCCTAGGATTTCTTGAAAACGGTCCAACGAACATGTTTGTTGTTCTTTTGAATTGTTGATAACAACCATAACTTTTTCATTTTCTGTATACCTGAAAAACACATAGACATTGTTTTCAGGAACAAATTGAAGCGTTTTACCAAGTTTTAAAGCTTCCGATTTTTTACGATAGTTAAATACTTTTTTAGTAAAAGAATGGTATGCTTCTTGTTCTTTTGTTCGACCTTCTTTCGTAAATGCATTGTTTGCATCATTTTTCCATCCACCAGGAAAGTCTTGCCGAATATCAGCATCTCCTTTGTTTTTGTCACCAGCCATTCCGATTTCTGATCCGTAATACAATTGTGGGATACCTCGAACAGTTCCAATTAATGTCATTGCTAGTTGGTAATCATTTAATGATGGATAGATTGTGTTCAATCGTTGTGTATCGTGATTTTCAGCAAAAATTAAAATATTGTTCGTGTTGGCATATAAAAAGTCATTTACAAAATTGTCGTAGAAACGCATAACACCTTTATCCCATCCTTGTTTTTCTTCTTTGAATGCTTCAATAATCCCATCATTTAAGGTGAAATCCATCACACTTGGAAGGTACGTATTGTAATGTTGGATGGCACTAATTGGACTATCCTTTTGCCAAAATGATTGATGCGCCTGGTCGTGCATCCAAACTTCTCCAACAATGTTTGTTTTTGGATACTCTTCCATAATTTTCCGTGTCCATTCAGCAATTCCCGCTTTATCATTGTAGATATAGGTGTCTACACGTAAACCATCTACTCCAGAAAACTCCATCCACCAAATATTGTTTTGAATTAAGTAATTTAAAACCAATGGATTACTTTGATTTAAATCGGGCATAGAACGAACAAACCACCCATCAGAATTTATTTTCAAATCTAAGTCTGAACGATTTGGGTCCATTTGAGTCGATGCTCTGAAATTAGTTTGTTTGAATCCAGGAAATTGATGTAACCATGAATAGGTTGGTAAATCAAAGAACATCCAGTGATTCGATCCCCAGTGATTGGGTACAACATCCATGATTACTTTTATGTTTTTTGCATGCGCTTTTTCGACTAATTTTTTATAATCATCGTTTGTGCCGTAACGTGGGTCAACTTTGTAAACGTCACTTTGTCCATATGTATGGTAAGAGTAGTTCGTGTCATTGTCTTCTAATAGTGGAGTTGACCAAATAGCCGTTGCTCCTAAATCAGCAATGTAGTCTAAATTATTGATTATTCCTTGAATATCACCACCGTGTCGTCCACCTGGTTTTTCACGGTTTAATTTTTCAACTACAGATGGATGAGAATCATTTTTTTCTTCCCCATTGGCAAAACGATCAGGCATTATCAAATAAACCATGTCTTCAGACGTAAAGCCAACTCTGTTTCTAGAATTTTCATTTCTTACTTTTAGTTCATAAGGAATGGTAAGTTTAGTTTTCGACCCTTGTTTTAACAAAATAGAATACGTTCCTGCTTTAGCTCCTTTTGTTTCGATGGTGGCAAATATATAATTGGGATTTTCTGTTTTTGTAACACCAAGTAAAGTCAATCCATCAACGGAGACTGTATAATTGGCTATATTTTTTCCATGTAACATGACTTCAATTGCATGGTGCTCCATGTTGACCCACCAATTTGGCGGCTCAACGTGCTGAAGTAAATCTTTTTGACTGAATAAAAGTTGACTTTGTATAAAAAGGCTAATAAATAAAAGTGTTTTTTGCATGATGATTTAATTTATTCGAACGTGTATTTTTTTTGTGAATTCCCAAATTTATCCCAAAGAATGATTACTTGATTTTTTGTATCAATGGGTATTTTTTGCCCTAAAATAGTGGTCGCTTCAACCGCAATGAAGGGTTCTTTTTCCAATTCATCGATTGATAGAGCACATGGATTTTGTAAATTCTGGAACGGAAGTAATTGTTGAGTTACACTCATTGTTCGTAATTGTACATAATCTTCAATTGAAAAATCAATGTGTCCGCCCCAAGCTGTTGTAATTGCCTCTAAAAAATCGAAATTTGAAAAATTATAATCGTATCCCTTGTAATCATCGTCAAGTGCAGCGGATTCAATTAATGCTTGTTTTTGTTGTGCTAACGAGACAATTGCACTTGTAGTAAAAAATGAATTTATATATAAATCAACATAGTATGTAAATCGATCTTTGAAATAAGGCACAGCAATTAATTTCGTGTATAAAGGTCGAGGATCAGTTGTGTTTCCCCATGTATAAATATTTCGATTGGTCCAATTGATATTCATCCAATCAACACCAAAAGTATTATCCATGTCATATTCAATAAAAATAAATTTTCCATCAGAAGGTCGTTGGTATAAATAGTAATTGTTTTTATTAAAAGCATACCCATCCCAATGACCAGTTAATATTTCAACTGCCAATGTTTTTAAATAAGAATCAACGTCAAAAATTGCTTGAATGTCACAAGCAAATGTTGAAGAACTTGCATTTAAAACAGTAATAAATTGAATTAAACTTTGTAGGTTGTTTCCTTGTTTAAGTTCATACACTGGAGTGTAGCTGTTTTCATTAGTTCCTAAATTTTTAAGGTTTGCGCCATAACTTGCTTTTATTAACGTACCATAATTATTTAAAGGGAAACGTTGTTTTAAAAATTGCTCGTCAATGTGTTCTACGTTAATGTACAGTCCTTTGTATTCATTATTGACGTATAATTTTACATAACTTGTTCTTGGAGCTACAACTCCCGCTTGAACCAACATTTGAGCAGATAAATAAGAACGTAAGATAGAAACATCGTTGTGTTCACCATTCAAATTTAATTTTTCTAAGTTGTTCCATTTCATTCCTTGTGTAAATGAATTAAAGGAAACTTTAAATGATTTTTTTGCGGAATAACGCGAAGTATTTCCACGTAAACGAAAACCAACATTGTAAACCGTATCGTTGAATGTAGCACTTTGATAAACGAACGTTGCAGGATATTCAAAGTTGGCTTCTAAGCTGTCTGGACCAAGGAGCATTGCTAAATCAGAAGGGGCCATTGAGATCTTAATTGTTGCTACTTCATTTTGAAGAAATGCAAGAGTGTTTGCAGGATGAATACTTTGGCCAAAAAGTTTAAATTGAACCAATAAAACAATAACAAATAACACGTTTTTTTTAGCAACCATATTTTTTTAATCAAAAGCTAAATGTAAAAATTACACTAAGCCGTCTGAAAAGTATAAAATTTTAGGGAAATAATAAATAAAAAAAATAAATAATGTGTTTTGAAATAGTTCCAATTTGGAGTCAATTTTAAATGATTCAAATAATTTAATTCGATTTTTTCGAAAGAAAAATTTACATTTATCATCTAAACATGAAATTAATATAAATAAATTATGAAAAACCCATTCTTGATTGTGTTGTTTTCGCTATTTTTAGTGAATCAACTATCGGCACAGAATTTTTATGATCGTGCAACTGTTCAAACCATTAAAATTTATTTTGCTTCTTCAAATTGGGATGCTATTTTGGATGCTGCAACGCAAACAGATTCTTATGTAATGGCAGACTCAGTAGTAATTAATGGTGTTGCTTTTGATAGTGTTGGAGTAAAATACAAAGGCAACAGTTCATATAATGCGAATAATAATAAGAATCCATTTCACATTGAATTAAATTATATTAAAGGCAAACAAGATTATCAAGGATATACAGATATTAAATTGCAAAACGGTTTTAGCGATCCCTCCATGATTCGAGAAGTTTTATCTTACGCAATTTTAGAGCAATACATGGATTGCCCAAAAGCAAATTTTGCCAATGTTTATGTAAATGGCTCCCTTCGAGGGATCTATTCTAGTGCAGAAGATATAAATGATCGTTTCAATGGCGAACATTATTATTCAACAGATGGTTCATTTTTTAAATGTAATCCAGTTGGCGGAGCAGGTCCTGGAAGTACAGTTAGTCCAGATCTTAAATACATCAATGCAGATAGCACTTCTTATTACAACGGTTATGAATTGAAATCTGATTACGGTTGGAAAAATTTAGTTGGATTAATTGATACCTTGAACAATAATTTCTCAGAAATTGAAAAAGTATTGGATGTAGATCGTGCTTTGTGGATGTTGGCTTTTAACAATGTATTGGTTAATTTAGATTCATATTCAGGAGCTTTTCGTCAAAATTATTATTTGTATCATGATTTGAATCACCGATTTGTTTCAACTATTTGGGATTTGAACATGAGTTTTGCTGGTTTCCCTGGAGGAACAGGCTCTGGAGCATATACAGCAACAAGTTTAGATCCACTATCAAATAGCACATCCAATAACCATCCATTAATCAAAAAAATGTTGGCAGATCCTATGTATAAAAGAATGTACATGGCACATTTAAGAACGATTGTTCAAGAAGTTTTTGCTAATCAAAATTTTGTAACAATGGCCAATACGATTCGTGCAACGATTGATGCATCTGTTCAAGCAGATCCTTACAAATTTTACACGTATACACAATACCAAAATAGTTTAACTACTGCTGTGACAGGCGGCGGAGGACCTGGTCCTGGCTCATCAATTCCTGGAATTAAAGCCTTAATGGATGCACGTGTTACTTATTTTAATACAAATGCGAATTACATCCTTTCAGCACCAACTATTAGCAATGTTGGTTCTACAGTTGCTGCTCCAAATTATGGACAAACAGTTACGATTAAAGCAACATGTACCAATGAATCAACTGTAATGATGGGTTACCGTTTTGAACACCCTTTGAAATTTACACGTGTACCAATGTATGATGATGGAAATCACAACGACGGTGCTGCAGGTGATCATGTTTATGGCGCTGCAATTACATTAAATGCAACTACTTTTGAATATTATATCTATGCCGAAAACACCAACGCTGGGTTGTTTAGTCCACAACGTGCTGAACATGAATACCATTCACTAGCGATAACTATTCCTTTAGCAGTTCAAGGTGATGTTGTCATCAATGAAATCATGGCAGTAAATACTCAAACTGCGTATGATTCAAATGGTGAATCCGATGATTGGATAGAATTGTATAACAAAACGAATCATGCAATAGATGTAAGTGGTTTGTATTTAACAGATGACATTTTTAATTTAATGAATTGGCAAATTCCTGCTGGCACTAAAATAAACGCAAATGATGTGTTAATTATTTGGGCAGATAATGATGCGAATCAGTTTGGTTTACACACAAATTTTAAATTAAGTTCAACTGGCGAATCGATTATTCTTTCAAATGGGTCAACTATTTTTGATGGAGTGGATTATTTACTTCAAACGGCAGATATATCCTATGCTAGATGTCCGAATGGAGGTGCAACATTCTCTTTGGTGCAACCAACATTTGATGCATTGAATAATTGTGTTGTTGGATTGAATGAATTGACCGCAGCTTTTTCAATTAAAATTTATCCTGTTCCAGCTCAAAATGTTTTAACTTTTGAAGGTCAAGACAAATTATCAGTTGAAGTATTGGATATGCAAGGGCGATTAATTTCCCATTTTAACAAAAATGATTTTTCACACCAATTGGACATTTCAACATGGCAAGCAGGTTGTTACATTACTCGTTTGACAGCAGAAAATGGTAAAACGCAAGCAGTACTTTTCACAAAGGAATAAAAATATAGTTTAATTTAAATCCCTCATCTTCAAATAGAAGTGAGGGATTTTTTATGGGATTAACTTTTTTTCACACACTTATTGTAAAAAATACCATAATTTCTTTGTTTGTATCAAATTAATATTTAATTTCGAAACTTAACAAACTAAAATAACGCTATGAATACAAAAAATTTACTTAAAAAAATGAAAGGTTTAGCGCTAGCTTCTTGTTTAGCGTTTGCATCTTTCAACACATTTGCTCAAACAAGTGTAACTTTTAAAGTCGACATGACTCAAATGTCAGGATTTACAACTCCTGAAGTAAATGGTACTTTTAACGGTTGGTGTGGTTCAGCATGTAATCCATTAACAGATGCCAATGGTGATGGTATTTGGGAAACAACAGTTTCTTTAGCTCCTGGTACTTATGAATACAAATTTGCTGCAGATAACTGGACCGTACAAGAAGCTTTAACTGCTGGAACGTCTTGTACAGTTACAAATGGTGGTTTTACAAACAGATCATTAACAGTTGGAACAACTGCATTGGTATTGCCAGTTGTATGTTGGAACAGTTGTTCTTCTTGTTCTGCTGTTACAGTTCCTAAAAATGTTACATTTAAAGTTGACATGCAACAATATGCAGGAGTAATCAATACTGTTAATTTAAATGGTGATTTTAATGGATGGTGTGGTGCTTGTACTGCAATGACTGATGCAAATGCAGATGGAATTTATGAAGTAACAGTTCCTTTATCAAATGATTCAATTGAATATAAATTTACAGTTGATGGATGGAATGCATCAGAGCAATTTGCTGGTGGTGAATCTTGTACAAAAACAACAGGTGGTTTTACTAATCGTTTCTTGGAAATTTCTGGAGACACTGTATTGCCTGCTGTTTGTTATGCAAGTTGTGCAGCATGTGTTGTAACAAAAAGCATTACTTTTAAAGTAAACATGAATGATTATACAGGAACATTTACTGATGTTAATTTGAATGGTACATTCAATAACTGGTGTGGATCTTGTAATACTATGACAGATGTATTTATGAATGGTATTTATGAAATTACATTACCATTACCAGTTGGTGCAATTGAATATAAATTTACTGTAGATGGTTGGGCTGCATCAGAGCAATTAACAGTTGGAGATGCTTGTACAATTACAACTGGAGGATTTACAAACAGAGCTTATACAGTAGCAAATAATGATACATTAGATGTGGCTTGTTGGGCTTTATGTACAGATTGTCCAGCTGGAATTGATGAGTCTTTTGTTAATGCATTTAAAGTATATCCTAATCCTGCAACAACAGAATTATCAATTGCTACTTCAGTTGAAAACGCTACAGCATTCATCACAACTATTTTAGGTGAAGAAGTTGGAACGAATGTAGATTTAAATATGACAAAATCATTGAACATTACTACTTTATCACCAGGAATTTACTACCTGAATATTGAAACTGCAACTCAAAGAGGTACAGTAAGATTTGTTAAAAAGTAAGTTTAGCTTAGTAAAAGGAAGGGGAGATTTATCTCCCCTTTTTAATTTAAAAAAAAATCGTTATGAAGTATTTAGTAGTGTTTATTTTATTTATTACCAGCCAAATAGTAGCTCAAAATCCATATTCATTAGATTGGTCAGACGAGTTCAACGGATCGACTATTGACACTTCTAAATGGAAACATGAAATTGGTGGCGGTGGCTGGGGAAATAATGAATATCAATATTATACTTCTTCAACTGCAAATTCGTTTGTTAACGGTGGTTATTTGCACATTAAAGCCCTACAACAGCAAATAGGTACTAATAATTATACGTCGGCTCGTTTAATTACAAAAGGTAAATACTCTTTACAATACGGTAAAGTAGAGGCTAAAATTAAAATGCCTATTGGTCCAGGAACTTGGCCAGCTTTTTGGATGTTGGGGGACAATATTTCAACCGTATCATGGCCTGCTTGTGGTGAAATTGATATAATGGAACACATTAATAGTGAATCTAAAATTTATGGAACGATACATTATGATAGTCTTGGACATCGTTATTATGGTGGTTCAAAAGCATGTGATGTTACCAATTGGCATGTTTATGGATTGGAATGGAACGCTTCAAAATTAATGTGGTTTTTAGATGGTGTGAAATATTATGAAACTCCAATAAATAATGCTGCTAGAAGTGAATTGAATAATTCGTTTTATTTTTTATTAAATGTTGCAATCGGAGGGAATTGGCCTGGAGGACCGAATCAATTCACCCAGTTTCCAGCTGAGATGTTAGTGGATTTTATCCGTGTCTACAAACCTGCTTTAGCAATAGATGAGGTACTTTCATCTTCAATTGTATTGGTTCCTAATCCTGCGGATCAAACAATACAATTGATTTCTGATTTTTCGAACGAATCATTTTCAAATGGCCAACTTTGGTCTATGGAAGGTCGTTTTATTCAATCAGTTGATTTTATAGCTCCTTTGATTGATATTCAACAGTTGGAAAAGGGTTCTTACTTTATTTCGTTTGAAGTAAACGGAAAACAAGTTGTGAAACAATTTTTAAAGTAATAAATCAATCTAATTTTAATTGCCCCCACAAACTAGGATTGGTATTGAATCCATCAGCACTTGGATTGTTCCAACGGTCTTGATGGGTTCTTTTTCCATTTCCTTGATCAATTCCGATTTCAAATCCATGAATGGAAGCAGGTGTTAATTCCTTACCTGTAATATGTTCAATTGGTAATTGAATTTCAACGAAACTACCTTCAGAAGTTGGAGTAATTTTAACCGTTCCATTTTCAACAAGTGTATTTGTTTTCCAATTCCAAATAATTGGTTTTTCATTCAAACGAATTCCAATTTGAACATCGCTTAATAAATAAAATTTACGAGATGGATTTGCAGAAGGATTTGAGCCAAAAGCAATTTCTAGTGCGTCCCCATCCCAAATATCTTTTCCTTCTTTTGTGTTTGTTAAAGGAGTTGCATCGTTGATATTGAATGCAAAGTATAGGTTTTTAGCATCGTATTGCACGGCAACTTGGTGCTTTTTGTTAATACTTGTAAATGTGTTTACTTTCCATTCAGATGCATCTTGAACGCCATCGATTTTTAAGTTTGTCACCTTTTTAGTAGCGACCAACTCATTTCTTAATTTTCCACTAAAAGGGACAAGTTCTATTGCGTCCACTTCAAGTTGACCGGATGCTTCAAATTGAATGATGAGTTGTTTGACATTGCTTCCATCAAATTTTTCATCTTCAAAATTAAAGAGTTGTAATGGGATAGTAATTTTTGTCCATTCTTTTGTTATCACGCCATTTTCTATAAATCCAGCAGAAAAGCCAATCCAAACTTGTTGGTTGCTATGGTCTTCAATACCTAAAGCCAAGGGTAAATTATAAATGTTGACAGAAGTTGAACGAACGTATAATTGAATGGCTGCTGTATCGTAAATCGAACTTAAATTTTTTCCGCTCCAACCATCCCAGCCGATACCCATTCCAATCCAAGAACAACCACCTGCAACTTTATCCCATTTTAACGTAAGGTAAGATGACCCATTTTTTGGTCGATCAAAACCTTGTTTCATTGAAATACACGTGTTATTATTGGTTTTCCAAATTTCATCAGAAATACCATCAGTATACAAATTCAAAGCGGAAAAATCACGTATTGATTTTTTAGAAGCACGTAAGTCTAAATCATATAAACCTTGCTTTTTAAAGCCGTTAACACGTTGCTTTCCAAATACTGTTACTGTATCAATTTGAATTGTGTCACGTACATTTTTAGGCTGAGCTAAGGCAAGGTGCGAACTAACAATCAATCCAATAATAGAAAACTTCAGTAGGATTTTCATTCTTTTATGGGTTTAATGGACCGTTTTCAGTGAAAATGATGTAGTCTAATTTTGTTTTTGCTGGTCCTGAAGATGGATTTGCTAAATGTAACATATTAATCTGCTTGATCTTGTTTGGATTGTGTTGTTGGTTACCATTTGGAGTAGAAGGAGCTCCATTTACCAAAGTCGCTAAATCACTGTATTTGATGGAGATTAATTTCCAACCTACCCAATCAACTTTAATTTCCACATCATATTGATCATCGCTTGTAGCTGTGAACGTTCCGTCACCGTTTTCATCTTCCTGAAATTGAAAGAGAACAATGGAATTGATTAATCCTGGCTCACCATAAATCATGGCATTGAAATATACATTGTTTCCATTTGCATTTAATGGATAGGTTACGAATCCATCTGCAGAAGCTTTGAAATTGATTAAACCAATTAACCAATCCCAATTGACAGTACCAGCCATGTTTAAATAATCATCTCCTTGAGGCGCAAAATTATCTGTTTTGATTTGAAAATCCATGTTGGCTCCTGATTGGATGAATGAACCCCAACCACTATTAAAGCCATTTTCAAAATCTGCAATTACATAGCCAGCATTTGCTTTGATGCCTTTGATTTTAACTTGATCAACCAATGTATCCGATTCGCCTTCAAACGTAAGTTGAATGTCACATAGCTCATTTCTAAACATTGGAAGCTGTGACGTTGAACCATTCCAAAGCGCGTCATTCATTGTAATTGTTTTACTAGTGCCAGTTAATTCTTTTACTGCACCTGATGTTTGACCAGTAATGGTAATTTTCCAGTTACTTGTTTTCGACATTCCACAAGTAAAATAGACAGTTTCTCCAGCTGAAAAATCAACTGAATCACGGCTAACCAAAAAAGGATCTACAATAGAAAAACCTCCATTTAATTCTTCTAAAGATGGTCCATCTATTTTAGGAGCATCTTTTCTACATGCTGAAAAAGTAAGTCCTAAAACGATTAATGCAACGATAAATTTTAGTGTTTTCATAAGTTAAAATTTCATTGAGTAAACAATTAATAACTGATTTAAGTGATAAGGATTTAATCCATTTGAGTTGATTGTCGAATAATCATACAAACCTGCTAAAAAGATTTTATCGCTAAAGTTAAAACGAATTCCACCTGAATAGATCAATTCATTTACAGCTATTGAAACAGGTGTGAAATTGTAAATTTCTCCGTTAGGCTTGCGTTCTGGTAATATTTCATTTCCAGTAGCTTGCATAGAATTAATGCCTGCTAATAAATGAAATTGTGGGATAAATTCGAAGTCTATACCAGCGTTAAATTGGGTTGATGTTAAATTGATTTGTTCAAATACAAGATCACTTTTTCGTTCCGTTTGCTGTTGATTAAATCCTGAAGTTACAACCAGTGGCATTTTAAACTTAAATGTTTTACTTACATCCCATTTTACTTGAGCAGTTAATACCGTAAAGTCTTTTAATTTAGTTGTTCCTTGTCCACGAATTTCAGTTAAAAACTGTCCTTCTAATCTTACTTCCAACCGCTTTTTAGGATCTAAATAGCTCAATTGTGAAGTCAAACCATTTCTGTTAAACGTTGCTCTACCATAAGGCGTTGCATTATTAAACACAGGGTTGTATGCCATGATGCGATCAGAAATCCCAGCATTGTATAAATTACTGTTTTGGTACACATCAAAACTTGAAATTGGTCGAACAATTTGATCGTTGGTGTAGTTTTGATACAAAGTATTTAACTTATTGAAGTCAACACGTTTTGATTGAGCGCCTATACTTCTAAAATCATCACCGACATTTAAATAAGAAAGTGCTAAACTTACGTTTGATTTTTTATGATCAATTTTCAAAGTCGCATCAACGAAGTAATCGCTTAAATTGTTGTCGTCGATTTGTGTTTTAAATATTTTAGAAGTTCCGGTTTCTCCTTTAATACCAACTTTCCAATTTTTGTCGTATAAAGTCGATTCAAAGGTTAATGTTGACACATTATTGCGGTATGCATTGCTATCAATTGCAGTTCCTAATACATCAAACGCACTCACATAATTCAACCCAATTGTTGCGTATTTACTTTGAGTGATAATCACATTTCCACCTCCGTATAAACGTTCTAGTAGAGAAGTAGTAATGGCAGAATTTAATCGTGTGATGAATCCATTTACCCTCACTTCTTGTACATATTTTTTAAATGTCAAACCAAAATCCATCGCAGCTCCTTGTTGACGCCAGGTGTTTTTATTCATATAAAACGATTCGTAATTCAAGACTTCTTCTTTGATTTTATTCGTTCCTGAAGTTT
>ERZ650308.895-NODE-895-length-16000-cov-14.282785_pt1 | contig 16000 bp, 24 predicted proteins | sample MGYA00376244_ERZ650308 | MGnify/ENA primary metagenome ERZ650308 (study PRJEB26733, sample SAMN07839295) | wastewater metagenome | biome: small river; feature: stream; material: water | place: USA: North Carolina | collected 2016-04-26 ... | reverse complement strand
ATTGCTGTAAGTCTGTTTTGTAAGTGACTGACGCATTAACATCGCTGTTAATGCGCTCAACAACACTATAACTACACTGAGTCACTTCATACCTCCAGTTATGTTTGGATGTCATCGTATTCAAAAAGAACAATATGTGCGTTAAATGCAAGATTTGCTGTTGCAATTTCGATATTTAACCCATTGTTTGGTTTTATCATTGGCGTAATAAATGCCCTAACGCTTGAGCCTGTTGTTGTTGTCGCGTTTACAACTACTTGCGGAGATATAATGCCTGTAGTGCTTCTAGCTACTAAACTCTCAGTGTAAACTTTAGCAACAGAAGTGTTAGCCACACCGCTAACTGTATTTTCTACAACTACAGATGTATCATTTGCTAATCTGACGTTAGTTTTAGCAAGCTGAAATGTATTTGTTCCAGTTGACCATACACTAACAACCGCAACCTGATATATTTTACCGCTTCCTATGGGATTCCAAATTTGCATAGCCCCATATTTCGCAGAAACGGCTGGACAAGTAACAAGCGGAATAACGGATAATCCACCGTGTTCTCCTACCCAATCTGAGACATTGCGAGATACTACAGGCAACGGATTGCTAGAGCTAACCGCCGTTCCGCCAACAGATATGCCTGTTCCGCCTTCACCGCGACTTACACTAACTTCAGTAGAACCTGTCATACGTAAGAAAGCATAAGAATGAGAGCTAATAGAAGAAGCACCACTTGTTACAGTGGTAATAGTTACCCAGTCTTTACCGTTGTTAGAGCCTTGTAAGGTAGCTGTACCTGTACCTGTATTTTGGTAGGTGTATAAGCTGTCAGAGCCTTGAATTGCTACAGGCTGACTGGCGTACAATGTAAATGTTTTACCTGCGTACTTCATGGTTGTTTCTCTTTCGTGTAAATTGCATTAGCATACTTACTTAAGTAAGTTAATACTAGATACCGTTATGGTATTTAAAAGGTGAAACATGAGCGTAACCATCATACGAGAGATTGAAAAGCTATCAAGAAGTGTGAGTACTAAGTACGCATCTCTTATGTTGAGGGTAAGCCAACTTGAAGATAACTTCACTGATGTAGCCCAAGTGACTGATGTAGTAGCCCTTATTACTGGTTTAGATACCAGTCTTGGTTTCACCGTATTACCTGATTATGCAGCAACACCTTATTACACCTTCCCGACACAGGATGACCCTATATGACTGAATTAGAACTTATCGCATTACGCGATAGCTTAGTAGGGTTTGATGATTTACTGGATGCTTTGGATGCTAGGGTAGTGGTGTTGGAAAATGCAGCAGTTCCAAAGGGAACTTACTTTGGACAAATTATTGCTAGTTTTGCAGGCAGTCCTGCATGTGGGGTTATTCCAACTGCTGACCCAATTGACTTCTTGGAGATTGTAGCAGGTACAGACTCCGTGTACTTAGGTACAGAGTTTGGGGGATATATTGCTGCACGTAACTTCATTATTAGTGCTGCACACCCACAGACTGCATTTGCTGATGAGACTGAGGGTGTGGTGATTCAAGTACTTCAAATCAAACCAACACTGGTTCAATCAGTCATTGGTACGATTACCTTTGTGGCTGGAGACCCTGTATTCACATGGTCATCTCCTGATGTGGCAGTACTGGTAGGTGATGTGATTCGCTTCAAGGTTACTGCCTATGTACCTGAGTGTCACCACATTGAGATTACTTTGATTGGTAGATTCCCACGCTATATCTTGGAGTAAGTAATGCAGATTATTAACTGCACTTACAGAGGGTCTAGGGCTAGATACTATGTGTCTAAGCCTTACCCTTATTACACCGCAGACCAACTAACGGTAGGTATGGAAGCTCTTGGGGGTATTCTTAAAGATGCAATTATTAGTATGCCTGCTGAGGAACTTACTGTTGGTATGCTCCCTTTAACAAGTGAGCTACGCGCATTACTACAGTATTACAATGTTAGTACAGGCGCAATTGATGGTAGTACATCCCCCACAACAGGGAGTATTGAAAAGCTCAATACACAGATTACACCCCTGAGCGGTACGTTGGTTCAAGTACTGTTTAGCCACACTCAACCCACTGAGGATGCTGTTGCTGCATCTATCTTGGTTTCAAATGGCACACTGGTTCAAGTACTTATTACTCACTCACAGCCTACTGAGGCTATTGAGGCCACCATAACTGCATTAAACGGAACACTGGTATGACAAATATGAATACTCACATTGGTTTAAGAGGGATATTTAATCTTAAGTTTACGAATGTAAAGACAGGACAAATACGGGAATTAGAGTTTACTAATCTAATTCTTAATAGTGGTCTTGACCGTATGGCTGCTGGGGCATTTATTGGAGGGTGTGTGCTGGGGAGTGCTTCTAGTACACCTGTAGTTACTGATACAAGCATTACTAGTATCTTAGGAAGCTCAACAACACTTCAAGCATATGGTGTGGGTACTGCTAATACTTCAACAACCCCATACTGGTGCTCGTACTATTGGACATACCGTTTTATCGAAGGTGTAGCTACAGGTAATATAAGCCAAGTAGCAATGGCATTTGGTACAATAAATACAGGCTCTAATACGTACACGGGTTTGTTCTCTTTGGCTTTAGTTAAAGATTCTGGGGGTACTCCAATCACTATTACTAAGTTAGCTGATGAAGTACTTGATGTAACTTACACACTTCAATTGTTCTGCCCATCAGCAGATGTGACGGGGACAATAAGTATCAGTGGAGTTAACTATGATTACATCGCAAGACCTGCCAATGCTGCCTCATGGTCAGCTGATACTAACTTTCTTCAGTTTGCGGTATCAACAGCACATACAGGGACATTAGGTACTCAATTAACTTCTCCTAGTGGGTCAGTAATAAGTTCTGCAACATTCACAGCTTCAGCATACACCACAGGTAATTATTATAGAGATGTGGCTTACCTTTGGGACTTAAATATGGGAAACCATGCCAGTGGTATTAGGTCTATTTATGTTGGGGCAGGGGGTAATGCTACTATTCGTTGGCAGATTCAGTACAGTAAAACCAGCGATAGCTCTGCCATACCTAAAGATGCTACGAAGAGGCTGACTCTTAATATCCGTTTCTCATGGGGTCGTGTGTAATGCTTCCAGATAACGAACTAGCCTCGTTACAGATGTTCAATGAGTGGCAGTACTACTACCCCATGACTGACGATTTAAACATTGCTTATGAGCAAGGGGGTGTAGGTATTGGGGATGTCTCTGAAGGTTTAAGGTCAGACTTGTGGAAGCTTCAATACATATCAGGTGAGCTTTACTTAGGTAAAGCTGACGAGACTTTAGTATCAGTACTGTCAATAGGTGCTGGTATCGTTAAGGTAGCCTTAGCCTTTGACCAGAGTATGCGTCCAGTGTACGCATGGCAATTGAATCCTGTTGATTGTGTGCTTAGATTTTATGACCCCACTTTAAGTGGGTACTCTCAAGTTACGTTTGAAGATATTGAGAGTCCTTGCTTAACATTGGATGACAGCAGACCTGAATCATCAACTACGACTGACGTTATATTTGCCTACCTAAAAGCAGGTGAACTTTGTTACCGTCAGCAGAGGGATAGATACTTAATTGAGTACACGTTAACAGACACAGACAAGAAACACCTTATTAGGGTTGGTCTTAGTCTAGGGAACAGACTCCAATTCATGCTTAAGTAACTTTATTTTGCATAATGTTATATAACGCACTTTACACCTATAGTTTTTGCTGCTTCAATGTAATAGCACTTAATTACTTACTTAAAGTCTTTGTACCTCCCCATAAGGGGAAACATTAGACGTGAGGTACTCACCATGCAACTTCATTTACAGGCTTCTAAAGCCATTCCTGCTGACTCTACTATCGAATCTCAAAACAAGATTACCCAACTATCTATTCAATTGGATGGTGATAGGTATGCACTTGTGAAGCGTCTTGGTAGAGTATTTGAGAGAACAAACAAAGATATACTTATTGATTTCTTAGATATGTGGGTAAAGCATAATATTGAAATGTTTCCTGAAGAGGAGAGAGCGAAGGTTCTAGCCTTAATTGAAGAGAGACGACTAGAACACTCTATTACTCATCGGAAGCCTTAAGCTTCTGTAGTTTTGGTTAGATTAACCTCTGTCAGTACAGGCAGTTTGTACCTGTGTTGAGCAGGGGAGTCAGTTAAACCATACCAAATGAATGCCTCAAAGTCTGCTTCGTTATATAAAGCAAAGCAGACCATATCATTCTGATTGCCTCCTAAGCACACCAATTTACCATCCATAGTCTTACCTACTACAAAGCAGACATGGCCACCGCCTTGACGAGCTTTAACCGCTACACAGCCGTATGCAGGCTTGACTAGACGGGTACCATAACTCAGGTAGTCTAAAGCTCTATACCAGTGCTTAGGTACTTCCACATTGGCTTCCTGTAAGCAGTACGCGACATACAATCCGCACCACGCACTCTCGTCATCATTCCACCATGCCTTCAATTTCTTAAGCCAAGATAGAATAATAGGGTTGTGCCTGCTTCCTTTGATTTCTTTCAAGCCAATGTGCTTACGTGCTTCAGCAATCCATTTTAGTTCAGGTAGTTGTGACATTATGGATTACCCCGTTCACGGAGATGGTCTAGTTTATCTGAGAGGGAGTCTAACTTGGCGGATATGGCAGCTTCTAATCTAACGAAGTCATCACGTCTAACGTATTGTTGAGCTATGTCTCCTTTGATACGGAGCAAGTCACGCTCAGTGTTATTGGCAATAATAGAGAGTTCTTTAAGCTCTACTTTAATATCCTTAAAACTACTGAGCTTAGTGTCAATGTTATCGAGTACTTGTTTAGCTAGTATTTTACCTAAACCAAAGAAGGCTCCCAATGAAATAGTAGCCATCATAAATAATTGGTAGGGTTCTAAGAGAATAGTCATTAGTTAACCCCCTTAGTTGTGATGGTACGAAGCCATACATTCACAAGAGGGATAACGACTGTTGCTACGGTGTAGATGTTGAGAGGGATAAGTGGTTGGAGGATTGGTAGGTTCTGCTCTATGAGCAGCAATGAAGCTGCCGTAGCATTAAACCAAATGGTTTTAGAGTGATACCATTTTTTACTCATTTGCAGCCTCTAGCTTGTTAAGTAGTAAGGATGCAATGAGTATAATTAAGTAAGTAAGTAAGTGCTAGGGTTTGAGGTTAAGGAAGTGACTGCCATAATTGTAAATGTGAATCGTATAGGTCTTTATGGATACGCGCATCAGGGTTAATCAGGTAAGTGAACTTCTTCACGCGTTTAACTAAATCTCGTTTATGTAAGTCTTGATAACCTCGACTAACTAAGACCTTTTCACTTGGAGTCATATTTTGAGTGTTGAGGGTAGAGAACCCTGTTTTAAAATCGTAGTTATTTAACAACACGCTAAATACTTTAGACTCATTTGCATTTAAAGATATGAGGGTCTGCTCATAAGGATAGCCTGCTCTCATGTTATACATACTCCTGCCTGAACTGATTTTAACCCAACTAGGCTCGTTACTGGGAAGTCTATCTTTGCCTTGCTTGACAAGGCTGCTTACAACATCATACCCGTCTTGGGCTATGATTGTTGTGGCATGGGTATTGGTTAAATGGTTTGAAACGGGTATCATAAAAGCGTTCCTATGAGTGTATGCAACTACATAGTAGCAAAAAAGAAAATTAGTTAAAACAGCTAATTTTCTTTTTTTATATTAACTAAAACGACTAATTCTTATTTCACCGTAAAGCTATACGGCTCAAGGGTTTAAGAGTGATTTTAAAGAGTCTCTCTCTTATATATAAGAAAGATACTTTTATATACACCCAACCCGAGCCAGTAAACCAATAAACCTCGAAGCGACAGCGAGAGAGGTTTATTGGTTTACATGACAACAATACAATCCACCTTCCAGCCCAATCGCTACGCTGTCGCTCGCTCAGGCTACGGTGGATTGTATTGTTGTTGGCTTAGGGTTAAGGTTTGTTGTACTCAGCCACACCTTCCTTGCAGATATGCAGAATATCTTCTTTGCTTGCATGGTTTGGAAGGGTAATAGGTTGATGCCATCCACCATAGAATACGTCAAGCTCTGCGGATAGCTTCACTTGAGGATGCTGTATCTCAGGTAACTCTTGCCAAGACATTTCTTCAGTCAGTGCGTTGTTAACCCATTCCACTACGCGAATATCATCTTTCATAATCAGATAAATTGCGTCATGTATGAGTGAGACCAAGAACACATCATATTTGAACTCTGATGCCCATACACGATTCATAAATGCGATAGCAGCACGATTGTTGAGTAATCCATAAGATTGACCACTAATCGCATTACCTACGCTTCTAGCCTCTGCTTGAGCCTCTCGTAAGGTCTTGGAATTATCCAGTACAGACTTAGCGAGTAGTGGAGTTCTAATACGTAAACCAAAGGCAACATCAATGTAGCCCTGCTTACAGCATAGGTCTAGTTTGTCCTTAGCCCAAGCATCAGATTCCTTGTATAACTCATGGTAATTGGTTTCAATCTCCTTAGAGAGCTGTTCAGTGAATCCGCAGTTCTTCATTAGAGTAGCCCAAGTACCCATATAGGTAAGGGCAAAGGTAGGTGCTTTAGAGTCTTGTCTTTCTTCGGGATGCGTCTTCTTGATAGCGTTGACTTCAGCTACGTTGTTTACATCAACAGGTATCTTAAAGTAGTAAGCAGCGCGTAAACAGTGACCGTCATATCCGTCAGTGTAGACTTTGAGTTTATTGGTATCCTTAGTGAGTAGCGTGTTAATTCTATCCTCTAATGATGCGAAGTCTGCTCCTGCAAACACCCATCCTTTAGGTGCTTTGAAGCAAGATTTAATCAGCTTACCAAAGTCACTCCCTGAAGGTATCTGTTGAAGATTAGGCTTACTGCAAGACAGTCTGCCTGATACGGTTCCATTGAGATTGAAGTTGGCATGCAGCCAGCCTAGCCCATCACCCTTCAACACAGCTTGTTTAAAGCTAGGTATGAATGAGGTGAGAATTTTATCCACCTTACTCAAACCAATTAACGCATTAAGCGCGGTAGTATAGTCTTGGTTTGAGGTATGGTTTAAGAGCTTCTCTAAGGTATCACCACTGGTAGATGGGAGCTTAGTAGCGGTAGTGTCAATCACAGGTAGGCTCATCACATTGTAGAGTAACTCAGTGAGATGGTTGCCACTGTTAGGATTGAATACATAGTCTGCTACCTTATCTAAACCATGTTGCTTGGTTTTGAGTTTACTGTTGATAGCAGTCAACTCTTTAAGCTGTAGGGTCTTTTGACATTGCTGCACACTGGTTGAGTCAGCTAACTGTTTTAGATACTTGGCTTTAAGCTGTTCTAACTCTTGCTCAACTTCAAGTACTCGCTCGGTATCAATAGGCATACCCACTAATTCCATCTGAATCAGTATTTTAATACTTGGCTTCATAATGGTTTCATAGATGTGCTGTTGGCTATCCTGAAGCATTACAGGGTAGTACTTATCAAAGACAAACCAAGTAGTTAAACAGTCAGTTAAGTTGTACTTGAGCAAGGACTCTTGAGTGATTAAGCGGATATTCTTAATATCAGATTCAGCGTAATCACCTGCATACTCATGGCCTAAGTCTTTCAAGCCAAGAGATAGTTCAGCAGTTGTGTTAAGGGCTAAGTAGGCAATAACCTTAGTGTCATCAATGTCACGGGTCATCACCTCTAAGCCATACAGCATACCTTCATAGTCTTGAGGATGAGACATGAACAGTTCAAGGATAAGTACCTTAGCATCGTAAACCATATTATGGTATTTGATGTTTCCCTTGTAGTTAATAAAGAAGTGCTTGAGTAAGCTCTTGATAGCTTTGTTATTACGTTGTTGACCTTCTAATGGAGAGTCATCAGGGTTCTTAATCCAATCAACTAAGAATGAGCCTCCTTCATGTTTGTTCCATGCAAAGGCAATGGAGCCAATACCTGCTTCAAAGGGGTTCAGACTGAATGCTTCAATGTCACAAGTGAGTGAAGGGTATTGATGTAAGGAGTTTAGGAAAGCCTGTATCTCTGGAATAAACACAGGGTACTGAGCTTTATGAATAATGTTTGCACCAAGTTGTTGGTAGCAGCCATTATAAGAATCAGCGAGTGTGGTAAGGGATAAATCTAGTTTAGGTGCTTGGTTTGGATTGTAGAGTAAACCTCCATAATTCAAGCCAAGAACAACCTTCATGTGCTTGAACTTAGGTGCAGCACAATCAAGCACATAACCTAAATGGTTATCTGCTTTACGTTGTTTGGTAAGTGTTTTGAAGTACTCAGCATCAGCACAATAGATGTACTTGATACCGAGTTTATCGAGAGCAGGGATAAGGGAATTAAAGTAAGCATGTATTTGGTTACTGCTTACTTTCTTCTTATCGTAGGGCAGGTTAAAGGCAATGATTTTGTTACGTGGAATACCTAGTTTCTCTAAAGGTTCAACATAGTACTCAGAGAGACTACTGCCAATAAAGCTGGAGTCTTTAATAAGAATGGCAATGTCATAGGTGTTCTGTTCAGGGGCAAATAGTACATGCTTCATTCTAAGTACCTGTCATTTCTAATAAGGCGTAAGAGTAGAGAATCTCTTTACCTTCCTGTTCTTGAGGGGTTAAAGGGAATGGGTAAGGCTTAGTATTAGGGTCTGAACCAATGCCCATCTCTTTCAATGTAGGGTGTAAGAATGGGGGCAGGTAATGGTGTAGCATGGTTCGACAGCTATCAGTGTAAATCACTATTGCAGCCACATAAGCAGACATGAGAATGATTTGCTCATTCTGACGAGACATTTGTTCCAGTAGTGCATCAGCTTCAGCATGTAGGCTTTCATGTAAGGGCGTAGTGAATAGGGAAGTCTCTGGATTAACTCTGCACACATGCCATGAGTAATACCAACCACTGACAACTTCTTTACGTAGTTGTCCATTTTTAGCATGAAGCATTATTTCAATTGAACGAAACTTCTCTGTAGGGGCTTTAATAGCTCTGGTATTTAACTTTATTATTAGGTCTTGTGCGGGTGTAGTCACGTTAAGCCCCTGTCATGTTAAGCATCATTCGGGCAAGGAGTAACTCTTTACCTTTCTGATTAAAGTCTATGGCTGGAACCATACCTAGATTAGATGTAGGAGTTTCATCTAGTCCTTCATCACGTAGGATTGAATGTAAGCCAGAAGGGAAGTGGTAATAGAGTTGGCTCTCTTCAGTACACTGGTTTAGTACTGATTGAATGTAGCTGGACACGTAACTCTGTTCTTCACTAATGGTTTGGGACTGTGTTACGTAGTCCTCCATAAACTCATGTAGTGCAGGGTGTAAAGAGTGCATACCTCCTTTAGACCCCGTGCTGTACATCTTACCTTTGAACCAAAAACCACTCATTGAAGTATCAATAAGACGGTGTTGAGATAAGTGAATTTCCTTGTACCTTTGGAATAGGATTTCGCTTATGTCTCTGTATAAGTATGTCTTTATAGCCTGTAGAACTCGGCTCTTATTAAGGCTCATAAATCACCTGTAAATACGACCTGATACTTAGCCCTAGATAGAGCTACGTATAACAGTCTTGCTAATTGGTTTGGGTCTTTAAGAGTCTTGAAGTCACCTAAGTCAATGAAGACTTTATCGTAGGTAGAACCTTGAGCTTTATTGACCGTAGAGGCATACACAGGACGTAAATCTGCCCATGTATCCATGATGGTTTTAACATCCTCAGTCTTGCCATCTTTAATGGCTCTGTTGAGGTGTTTCTTATAGTCAGTAGGGTTATCAGGTACAAATACATGGACTGACTTAGCCCCTGTGTAAACTGCATAACTATGCCCCTGTACACCCAAAGAACTCGTACTGTGTCCACTAACAATCTCTACTTCAGCGTCAGTAGCAATGTTAGGTATGGCTTTGTTATTGACAACAACATCACCTACTTCAAAGTTGCTACGGTTGTTGACACCAGTGAATAGCATTTGGTTGTACTTGGTTACAGTCTTGTTTCTCCAAGCCAATACCTTAGACTTAGATGAACTCCAGCCTGAAGTGAACTCATTGATAATGGTTTTATTAAACTCATCACCTGTCATACGTACCAGTTCAGGACATGGACTGATTCTTGGAAGTGATTCACTATGTCCTAAGACATAGCTTCTAAATCCCTCAAGGATAGGGGCTAGTGGATGTTTAGCAGACTGTCTTATTACTTGGGTAAGAGAGTAGGTAGGAAAGCCAGCTAAGAAGACTGGTGAATGGTTTAAGCCAATGGGAGTCAACTGAGCAGGGTCTCCCATGAAGATGACCTTACAGTTCACTGTGTACTTTTCAAGGGCTTCAAGTAAGTCATAGTCGATGTAGCTGGCTTCATCAACCACGATAATCATATCGTCTACAGTTGTGGCACTATTACGAACAAGGAAGTTCTTACCTGTTCTGTAATTAGATTTAAGTTGTAAGGACAGTAGTGAGTGTAGAGTGCACGTATCTCTATTAGCAGCAGCTCTTAAGGCATGTGCTGCTTTATGAGTAGTTGCTGTGTACTGCCACTCTTGAGGCTTGTAGACACCTGTTACGGTGAGTAGTTTCTCCACCTCAACAAAGTCTTTCTCTACTTGGTTAATGAGATGGGTTTTTCCTGTTCCTGCAACTCCCTTAAGTACAAAGTACTTTTGAGATGAGTCCAATAGGAAGTCAATGATTTCAGCTTTGGCCTCTTCTTGGCCTGTTGTGAGAGAAGACATAGGTAAGCTTACCCACTTACCTAAGTAAGTGTTTTCAAGGGTTTATAGGCTGATGTGTACCACTTTGCCAAATGGTGCAGTAAAGCTTGGATTGTCATAGATAATCCATATTACTGGACGCTTAGGGTCTATCAAAGGTCTTTTGCTAAAGTACCCATCAGTCAACATGATAAGTGCTTTAGCTTTGTGTTTGATGAACTCATCAATAGCTGCTTGAGGTCTAGTACCTCCCCCACCTAAGAAGGGGAGTTTGATAATATCCCGTACACTACGCACTACATGAGAACCTTGTAGCTCATGGTCAAATTGATAGACACCTACTTCTTTAGGATTAAGCATACGCATAACACCATGTACTTCAGATATGAATTGATTGAAGTCTTCATTGCTAATTGAGCCAGAGGTATCAATAGCAAAGTCAATTCTACCTAAGTTCTGAGAAACCAGTTTAGGTAAGTAATTGGGCATGTACTTACGGTTTGGCCTACGCCATGAATAATCACTTGGGGATAGGTCAGAGAAGAATCTCCGTAACACTACTCGCCAGTTAATCTTTGGCTTAGATATATCTTCAAGATGACGTTTGATACCTACGGGTACTGAGCCTGCTTGATTGGACATTTCAGCCATCATTGCAGCACGGCTAATCTTAGCCAGTACTTCTTGCTCAATGGTGTCTATGTCACCCTGAGTAGATATACTGCCATCGCCTTCAAGTAAATCAGGCATACATTGAGGTTGTTGATTGGGGTTCTGTTCTAGCTTGGTATAGACCTCTTCAGTACTCATATCAGCGTACTTAGGGTCATACAAGCCACCTTGAATGAAGTGGAATCCTCGTTTCTTGAGTTCTGCATTGATAACGTAGTCTGCTGCTGCATTGTACAGTCTTGGGTCTCTAGTACCGCGACGTAAGCAATGGAGGTAAGCTACATGAAGTGTTTCATGGGCTAGTAAGAAGATTCTCTCACCTTCGGTTAAGCCAAGAAAGAAACTAGGATTAATGATTAGTATTCTTCCATCTGTGCCTGCTGTGCCTACAGACTCATCTAAGGATAGGTCTAAGCTAAGGCACAGGGTACTAAAGAATACGGTGTCTTTAAGCATCATCATGCCAATCTTGGCTTTAGAGAGTGCTTTCTCAATAGTGAGTTCTGTCATGGTTTTATCCTGTGGCTTGGAAAAGCAAGGCAACGCGGTAGCGTTCAATTTGCTGAGGCCAGTTGAAGGGTTGAAGAACATCACCTGACATTACTTGCCATGAACCATCAGGTCTGTAGTAACGCCAGTTATTATGTCCATTGTTATTACTAAAGAAGTAAGGCTCTAATGTGTTATTTATTAATGTTTGAGCTACACGTAATAAGGCTGTTACTTCTTCTTGTTTATAGTGGCAGTAGTCATACTTACAATGTACGTTGGTATAGCCATTCTCTTCTCTAACGTAGAAGTCTCTTAAATCAAATCCACTAGCTTCCCATGAAGCCAGTATTAATTTAGCCCTATGGTTTAAGCATTCAAAGGTAAACATGATTAACCTGTTATTTGGAGTAGTTTAACTACTTGATGACGCTGGTACTGTTGTTTCCAGTTAACTGGTTTAGGTTTTTCTAACACTGTAGAAACTTCTAGTATATTTTTAGAGTTATATAACACTTTAGTAACACCATCCGTAGACGTGCACCTAATAACTAAAGGAAATTTTAAGTTTATTAAATCAGTAACAGTAAATGGAAAGGGGGATACTAAAGTTAAATTAGTACAGTATTTATATTCTTCTCTACTTATTATGTCGTACCATGTGGTTGTGAATTTAACAGCATCTTCTTTTAATAGGGTAATAACACACAGCATTATATAATCCTCACACTTACCTGTTTAAGTAAGTGTGGTTTAGGGAAGATTAATTAGACTCAAACCAAAGTAGAAATAGGAGACAACATATAGCATGAGCTAAATGTGATTCACCTGTTTCTAGGTCTTTAGGTTCACCATTAAACCAAGCATACAAATGACGCATTGCTGCATCATAGTAACGCTCTCTAGGGTTCTCTACATGTTGCCAGTTATTCACTGAATACTTTGCTGCGCCAGCTTCCAGTACACGTAGTACAGGGTTTAGTGTGTTGTGTGGTAGTAGTGAGAATCTTGGTTTGCCTGAGTCAAACTTTTGTCCTTGTACTGGTTCAGTCATGGTAGTGGCATCCACCCTTCAGATTGGTTTACTTCAACACATAATTTACGATGGGTTAAAGCCAAGTAGTCTAAGTACTTAAACATGGCTTCTTCGTATTGGGCTAAGTTCCCAAATGCAGTTACACCACTGACTAATACGACTTTGAAGGTAGTGCCTACAGGGTCATCAATCTCTTGGATTTTAGTGACATTAATGGTGCTTGCACCAATAGATACAGCTAAGGGATTACACTCAATTTCATTAGAGAAGTCTTTCACAAATTTCCTCCGTCAATAGACATACAAGCATCTCCGCGTTCGCCTACAGCGTAAGAAGTACTTAAAGTGTCTAGCTGTTCACGTAGGTCTTTATTGCTTGCACTGAGTCTGTGGTTATCACGCAGCAGTTGTTCTACCTGCTGTGTGAGTCTTAAGTTCTCTGCCTTGTACCATTCAAGCTGTGACTGGTTCATGTTGTTTATCTGCCCGTAGTTGAGCTGCTTCATTGGTAAACTTTAAGCCTTCATACCGTTTACTGAGTTTGGTAATGTTATGGCTTAAGGTTTGGTTACGTGTGATACCAAAGCTTTGACGTAAACCTTCCATGTAAAACTCTAAGTCACCAAGTTCTTCAATGAGATTCTCCATGTCTATTGGTTTACGGTAGATAACTGCTTTCTTTACACAGTCAAGGAGTTCACCTGCTTCACCTGAGATACCTACAACCATGTGAAGGTTATGAGCATCTTGTGCTGTTAACTCTGACCGAATTAACTCACCTGATTTACAAAGAGCTTGAACCATTTCACTGTGTAATGAGCGTTCAGCTAAACATTGGGTATTATCTGAGGCATCTAAAGCCACTTCACAGTAAACAGCCATTACAGGCTTAAAGGAACTGTCACGCTCAAAGCGTAAGGCGTAGTTCTTTTCCCATTCATAGTAAGTGTACTCCCACTCTGTCTTATATAAAGCAGACATGGGTTGAATTTGTTGAAGGTTTTGGGATTGAAAGAATAAGAACTCACCTACTTCCCAAAAGACTTCTTTCTCAGGGGCAATAAAGTCACCTAAGTACCACCCCTGATCGTTGACCATTGATTGTTGAAGTGATGTAAGGTTGTGATAACCAATAATGACGGGTGACTTATGTAGTTCACCTACTTGTTTGTAGTTCATTGGATGTTTTCTCTGTTGGTTTAAGATGTTGAAGATGGGTATTAAGAGGGATTACTGTCCTTTACTTTGGAAGCCAATAAAGTACTGGTTTTGAAGGTCACTACAGTACGAGCTGAGATGACAGCATCTTCACCAGTCTTGGGGTTACGTCCCATACGTTGATTCTTACGTTTGGCCTTGAATACTCCTAAGCCACGCAAGGTAACTTCATCTCCGTTAGCTAGGGCAATAGTGATGTGTCTGATAGCAGCATCAATCACATCTTTAGCAGTATCGGTAGGTACACATACTGAAGATTGAATAGCTTTGATTAAGTCTGATTTGACCATTTGGATTGTCTCTCTGTTGTTGGTTTGGTTTGTGTTTGAAATACTTACTTATTTGAGTAAGTATGATGCTAGAACTATTAAAATTGCAAGTAGGTCTTTAACCCCCAAAAGAGGGTGTAGTTGTTTTTTGATTCTGTTTTGAATCAATAGTTTAGGTTTTCAGAAATGTGTTATACACCTGTGTAGGTGTATAATTATGAGTTAGATGCTTCTACGCCAAAAACTTCAAAACATCTATTTTACAAACCATCCCCTCTAAAGACTGGTCTTCTTCTAAAACTTCGCCTTTTTTACTAACTAAAATCCGTGTTCTGCGCCCGTTTGGTTCTTCAACAAACCAACAAACAGCATCAAGTTTCTTGCCTTTATTGTTTTTCTTTCGGGCATAACCTGTTGTTTCTGCATCTTGCCACCACTTAAACCCCTTCTCATTCACAAACTCAGGCGGTTTGTCCCACGGTAAATCAAACATAAATCCTCTGCACTTTATCGCTAAAAATCATACGCTTCTAACTCTGCATCAACGCGACACCTACCCAGCCAGTTATCAAACAAAAACGGAGTCGGGTGCGCGTTACGCACTTAGTTAGAGCTTGCAGTTATCTAAATTTAACATCCTCTAAACTGCAAGCAAAATCACGCTTACCGTCAGCTCTTTTTATTGTCGCATTTACACCGTCATGCCCAATTAAAAACCCATCTTTTATCTTGCCGCGAGGCGTTATTGCAACAACAGGCCGATTCTCGACAAATGGCCTATTCATCAATCTGTTTGCACCGTAACAATCCATAATAATCTCCTGCACTTTATCGCTAAAAATCCCACGCTTCTAACTCGCGGTTCAAGTCAGATGCTAACCCAGCCTCTAATTTCTCATTATTCATTTTCACTTACTCCAGTTTGCTTATTAAAGCAGTGGGGTTAGCACTGCTTAACCTAATAGTTATACACCAATCCGCTTTTTAGCAATCTCAAAATACTTCTCGTCTTTTTCAATGCCGATAAATTTACGGTTGTTCAGCAACGCCATTTTTCCCGTTGTACCACTACCCATAAAGCAGTCAAATACTACGTCATCAGGATTTGACCAAGATAAAATATGGTCGTTGACCAAATGCTCAGGGAATGGTGCAGGGTGTAATCTAGTCTTACTTGATAACTCTGTATTCATATCCCAAACATTAAACCTTTGCCCATATTTAGCGATAGGCTTACCTTTGCTTGTCTCGGGCTTCATACTCCCATCGGCTTGCCTGACATTGCCGTGCTTTTTAGCTCCAAAACTCTTGTTAACTCTGTCTTTTATAGGATTAAATGCCTTGGGCTTGCCTTTGCTAAAAACGAACATATACTCGAAAACTTGTGCATACCTAACCTTTAATGCCCCTGTCGCTGTGAATGTTGGTTTATTCCATATCATCGTATCATGCAGATTAAAACCGCAATCCATAGCGTGTAATGCTTGTCTAAAACTTGTTCCTGTCTCGCTTCCTTTGATTGTTGCATCGCTAACAA
>ERZ650308.892-NODE-892-length-16008-cov-5.450386_pt1 | contig 16008 bp, 9 predicted proteins | sample MGYA00376244_ERZ650308 | MGnify/ENA primary metagenome ERZ650308 (study PRJEB26733, sample SAMN07839295) | wastewater metagenome | biome: small river; feature: stream; material: water | place: USA: North Carolina | collected 2016-04-26 ... | reverse complement strand
TTTTGTTGATCCTTGCGATCAGCCCTATTTTGCCTGCGATGGCGCAAGCAGATAACGAAGCTTTAAAATTTAAGTTGAACGAAAGTGGCACGCATTATTTCCAAGCCACTTTATTGAACCAGGTTTGGCTGCGATCTACGGAAAACAATCCTGGAACAACGGTGGAGGGAAATCTGGAAGCACAATCAACGGACATTGGTTTGCGCAGAACGCGCATGCAGTTGTTTGGGCAGATTACGGATCGGACCTTTATTTATTTTCAGTTTGGCCAAAATAACTTCAATGCCCAATACAATTCCACTTCGAACCGCAAAATTGCGCCCTTCTTTCATGATGCTTTAGGGGAATACCGCATTTCGGATAAAAATCAATTGAAAGTAGGGGGTGGTTTGAGTATTATTTCTGGTTTGTCACGTTTTTCTCAACCGAGTATAGGGACGATTACGACGATGGATGTGCCCGTATTTGCACAAACTACGGTAGATCAAATTGATCAGTTTTCCCGTAAACTTAGTGTTTATGCGAGGGGTCAAATCGGTCATTGGGACTATCGCTACATTCTAAGTGATCCTTTTCCTATTACGTCGAATGGGCAAACGCCACCTGCGCTTGCGCCTGTTTCTAACTTTGCCTTGAAAGGGCATAATTTGCAACACCAGGCCTATTTGATTTACCAGTTTTTTGACCAAGAGTCGCATACAACTCCTTACATGACAGGTTCGTATTTAGGGACTAAAAAAGTTGTCAATATCGCTGGGGGCTTTATTTACCAGAAGAATGCGATGTGGAACAAAGCGGCGGCGGCGACTGATACGACCTACCAAAATATGGCTCATTGGGCAATCGAGAGTTTTGTCGATATTCCCTTAAACAAGGAAAAACACAGCGCGCTTAATGCTTACATTGGGTATTTTAATACGAATTATGGCACGAATTATTTGCGCTACAATGGCGTGATGAATCCTGCCAATGGTACAACAGCGACGGCTGCGAATTCCATTAGTGGACAAGGACCGGTTTACGGGAATAGTTACCCGATGTTTGGGACAGGTTCCGTGGTCTATTCACAAATAGGCTATTTATTGCCATCAAAAAATGCCAGTATGTCGAATCGCTGGATGCCTTATGCTGCTGCGACATGGGCAAATTACGATCGCTTAAATGGCTTTTCTAGTAACACATATAATGCAGGGATTAATTATTATATCCAAGGCAATAAATCGAAGTTAAGTTTAGACTTTCAAAATCGCCCAAGCTTCTTTGTGAACCAAGGCGAGCTGGGGAAAGGCCAGCGATTGAATTCCGTAACATTGCAATTTCAATTGTTTATTTAAGTTTAAGGGTGCTGAATTATTCATTTCAGCACCCTTTTCTCATAAAAAATCAATAAATTGATTCAATATTTGGCCTTTATACTCATTGTCTCCTGAATATGAAAAATGTGCCTAATCTATTATTAATTGAAGATGATCGAATAATCAGTCAAAACCTGACAGAATTCCTTAGTCAGGAAGGGTTTCGCATACAACATGCTTTTTCAGGAAAGGAGGCACTTGTTTTATTGGATTCATCGCCCTTTGATCTCCTTATTTTAGATGTGAATTTACCGGACTTTGACGGATACCATATTTGTCAAGAATTTAGAAAACGGAATACACAAACCCCTATTTTGATGTTAACGGCTTATGATGAGCTGGAGGATAAGATGAAGGGATTTGAAATGGGGGCAGATGACTATTTGACTAAGCCATTTTTCATGGTAGAAGTCTTAGCACGGATTAAATCGTTGTTAAAAAGATCTCATAAATTGCCTGAACAGGCTGAAGTGATTTGGGTAGAAGACTTGTCTATTGACATGGCTACGAATGCTGTTTTTAGGTCTAAGCAGGAGATAAGTTTAACTCCCAGAGAGTTTAATTTATTAGTCATGTTAGTGAAAGCGAAGGGAAAGATTGTGACGAAAAAGGCCTTAAACAAAGAGATTTGGGGAGGGTCTTTGGACGAGCATAATAATACGATTGAGGTGTATATTAATTTTTTACGAAAGAAAATAGACAAGCCCTTTTCTAAACAATTGATTAAAACCAAGATTGGTTTTGGTTATTTCCTCGATGTGCTATGAACATACGTCAACGAATTCTGGTCTACTTTTCTGCCCTTTCTATTTCAGTTATAGGCTTCGCCTTATTATTGATTTATACGGTGTTTTCGAATTACCGTAGAGAAGAATACCAGCAAAGAATTAAAGATCATACAATTTCAACCATTACCGATTTGTCTGAGGCCAAACAGTTGAACCACAACGTATTGCAATCGATGAATTTATTAAACATTAATAAATTATACCAAGAAAAAACCTTATTATTTAATGCAAAAAAGCAGCTTATCTATTCTAGTTTGAATGATACAAAGATTGAATTCTCTCGGGATTTATTATTCAACCTAAGTCCTGAAAAAACAGTACTTGAAAGCAGAGAAGGAGATACCGATGTAGTGGGAGTTTACTTTGTATTTAACAACGAAGTGTATTATGGGATTACAAAAGCCTATGATGTATTTGGGTATTCAAAATTGGAATTTTTAAAGTATACCTTATGGGTCTTGTTTGGGCTCATTTCAGGTCTGATTCTACTTACTTCTTTTGTGTTAGCAAATCAGATTTCGAAACCGATTATTTCGATGGCGGCCGCCTTAAAAGTAATTAATATGGAAACGGCGAATCATTTATTGCCCATTCCAGAAACAAAAGATGAAATTTATTTATTGACGAGTCGATTCAATGAATTAATGAAGCGATTGCAAGATTCTTTTTCTTTCCAAAAACATGCGGTACATCATATTTCCCATGAATTAAAAACGCCCATCTCTATCTTAGTTTCAAATTTAGAGCGTTTAGAAAAGGAATCTGATCAAGCCATTATTCAGCAAGGAATTATTGAACAAAAGGAGGATACAAAACTCCTTGGGGACATGATTAATGCGCTCTTAGAGATTGCCAAAGTAGAGACGCATTCTAACCTCACATTTCAAGAAATTCGCATGGATGAACTCGTGTTCGATTGGGTTTCAGAGATCAAGAAAATTCATCCCAAATTTAAATTTGACGTTCAATTTGATGAGAAAATTGAATCTGTGCACGGCCTTTCCGTACAAGGGAATTTGCGGCTATTAAAAATGGTCATTCAAAATTTATTATTGAATTGCGTGAACTATGCATCGGATCACCGTGCTGAAATTTATTTTAAAAACCAAAGAGGCAAGTTGCTGATTCAAATTTCAAACAAAGGCAAAAACATTTCTTCTGAAGAAATCCCCTTTTTATTTCAACACTTTTTTAGAGGGGAAAATAGTCAAGGGAAGCGGGGTTTTGGGCTAGGATTAGTCCTAGTTAATAAAATCATTCAGCTACATGGGGGCGAGATTCAATACGATTCCCCCGCGACCGCACTCAATAAATTCACGCTATTTTTCCCCTTAGAGAAATAATTAAAGCACTTTAAGGCCTTTTTAAGTTCGATTTTGGCAACTTCGCATATTGTATCCAAAAATACTATGCGCATTAAACTATCGATCTTATTTTGCTTCACTCTTTTTTCTGGTTTTTCTCAGCGGGACACGCTGTCTTTAACCATAGGTCAAGCAGATAAAATGTTCTTGACGGCTAATTTTCAATTAATGGCTTCTTCCATGAATATTGAAGCCCAAAAAGCTCAGGAAATCCAAGCCAAACTCTATCCCAATCCGGTTTTAACGGCAGATTTCAATGCCATCGACCCAGAGAATAACCAAGCCTTTCACGTGGGTTCTGGAGGACAACAAAGTGTTCAATTAGAGCAACTAATCATTTTAGGAGGCAAAAGAAAAGCGCAAATAGACTTAGCGAAGACGTCCACTCAAATGGCTGAATTAGCGCTTCAAGATCTTTTACGCCAATTGAAATTTCAATTACACACGGGTTTGTTTCTGTTAAGTCAAAAGCAGTTACTAATTAGCAAATACGATAAGCAATTAAGTTTATTGGACGAGATTGTTACAGCCTATGAAAAGCAAGTACCTAAGGGCAATATTCCCTTGAAGGATTTAGTTCGTTTGAAAGGTGTTTATTTGAATTTAAGTAATGAACGCGCGGCCATTTATGGAGATTATTTTGACCAAATGACGAAAGTGCAGACACTCCTGCAAACGAAGAAAATTGTTTCTCCAATCGTCTCAGATGCAGAGATTCGGGCCTTTGTTTTACCCGTAAACGTGGAGGATTTGTACCAGGAGGCTATCACCAATAGACCAGACTTGTTAATGAGCCAAAAGGACTTGGTTTTTGCACAGCAGTATTTTTCCTTGCAACAAAAACTAGCCAAGCCGGATATCACCTTATTTGCTTCCTATGATCAACGGGGGGGAGCGTTCCAACGTCAAGTGAATATGGGGTTTGCGATTCCGCTAATGTTTTGGAACAAAAACCAAGGCAATATCAAAACGGCTCAAGCTCAAATTCAGTCGAAAAACTTTGAATATGAGGGCTTAAAAAGTCAAGTGTTAGCAGAGGTAAACGGCACTTATTTGCAGTACCAACAAACGGTTAAAGAGTATACAAAAAACTCAAAATTGTATAACGATGATTTTGAAGTGACACTGAAAGGTATGACGGATAATTTTCAAAAAGGAAATGTCAGTGTTATCGAATTCGTCGATTTCTTTGAATCATATAATAATGCCTTATCAGAAATGGCTAGAACAAAAATTCAATTAGCCACTTCGATCGAACAAATCAAATTAAGTACAGGGAAAGAACAATTTTAAACATGAAAAACACTACCATAGTCCTATTAGCCGCGCTTTTCTTAGCAAGCGCTTGTACGAAGGAAAAAAAGGAAACAGAACAAGCATCGGCCTTTCGCTTAAGTGACACCATGCTGTCAAAATGCGAATTTTATACGGCAGATGAGAAAGAAGTGAAGAATGAATTAAGGCTTTTTGGCAAAATTCAAGCCGATAATAACAAGCAAGCACAGGTCTATTCTATCGTGGGTGGAAACGTGATTAAAATCAATGTAGAGCTAGGCGACTATGTTCAAAAAGGACAAGTACTGGCAGTCGTTCGAAGTGGAGAAGTAGCTGCTTACGAGCGAGATCGTTTAGATGCTTATGGCGATGTGGCAGTAGCAGAAAAAAACCTACAAGTAGCTAAGGATCTATTTAAAGGGAAATTGTCTTCTGAAAAAGATGTCATTGCGGCGCAGCGAGAGCTCGAAAGACAACAAGCCGAACTTGCGCGCATTAATGAGGTATTTAGCATTTATAATTTGAAGAAAGGGTCTTTATACAATATCACTGCTTCTATGAGCGGGTTTATTGTGCAAAAAGAAATCAATATCAACGAGCAAATTAGAGCAGATAAATCCGATGTGTTGTTCTCCATTGCAGAGATCAATGAGGTTTGGGCGATGGCAAATGTGAATGAAAGTGATATTCCGCGCGTGAAGGTTGGATTTGATGCCTCCGTTTCGACTTTAAGTTATCCAGATGAAGTGTACAAAGGGAAGATCGATAAAATCTTTACTGAAATTGATCCAGATACCAAAGCCATGAAAGTGCGCATTCGTATCCCCAATGCGAATTACAAATTAAAGCCAGAGATGAATGCGACAGTGAATGTGGCTTATTCGGAACACGAACAAATGATCGCTGTTCCTTCTTCTTCTGTGATTTTTGATAAGAGCAAAAACTGGGTGATGATTTTCAAAGACCGAGCAAATATCGAAACACGTTTAGTAGAAGTGTATCGCCAACTTGGAGATATTACCTACATCAGCTCTGGCCTTGTCAAAGGAGATAAAGTGATCTCAAAAAATGGGATGTTAATTTACGATGCGCTCAATGACTAAGTGGTTTTCCTTTCTTTTAGTGCCTTTTATCGGATATAGTCAATCGGATTCGACTTCGTCTAAATACAGTCTGCATTTTCAGCAGACCGCTATTTATCAATACCACGATGCCTTTAGTGCGCAGTATTCGGGGGATAATAGCCTACAAAATGGAGAAGAAGGGGCGATGTCTTTGACCTCTACGATGTTCTTTGATATGCCGCTTTGGAAGGGAGCCAATTTTACATTTAATCCCGAGTTATCAGGAGGGAAGGGTTTATCACAAGCCAAAGGCTTGGGCGGTTTTACGAACGGAGAAACGTTCCGAATTGGAAATCCAGAACCTGTGGTTTATTTGGCGCGCTTGTTCATCAGCCAAGATTTTAAGTTAAAAAACGATCGGAATATACAAGTGGTGATTGGGAAGTTTGGTCTTGCAGATTATTTTGATTTTAATACCTATTCGCACGATCCGCGCGTTCATTTCATGAACTGGTCATTGATGGCACAGGGAAGCTGGGATTATGCGGCCAATACGCGAGGTTATACGTCGGGAATTTATGCAGCCTATTCTCATCCGAAATTTACAGTTCGTGGTTCCTTTACCGCCGTTCCGACTTCGGCTAACGGCCCTGATTTGGATTATCATTATGATCAGGCAAATGGAATCAATGTAGAATTCGAGAAGCCATTTAAAGTGAATGAATCTTATACAGGCGTCATTCGTATGTTAGCATTTCAAAACAGAGCTGGAATGGGAAATTATGACCTGGCTAATGCGCAAGCAGGGACGAAGCCTGATATCACCTTGAGCCGGAGCCCCTTTCGCACGAAGCGAGGCTGGGGGATAAACGCTGAATTAACGCACAAAGACCTTTGGGGAGCCTTCGCTCGCTTGGGTTGGAATGATGGAAAGAATGAGACCTGGGCATTTACGGAAATTGATGCAGCCGCTTCTTTGGGTTTTCATTTCTGGGGTAAAATGTGGAAAAGACCGAAAGATTTCGCAGGTATTGCATGGGTTTCAAATGGATTGTCTGCCTCACACCAAACCTACCAAAAATTAGGAGGGAATGGTTTTATGATTGGTGATGGGAATCTCAATTATGGTCAAGAAGGCATTTTAGAGGCTTTTTATTCCTTTGAAGTACCTAATACATCCGTGACACTTTCACCCGATTTTCAATATGTGGTGAATCCAGGTTATAATAAAGATAGAGGGCCCGTAGCTGTTTGGGCCATTCGAGTACACACTGAATTTTAATAGATTAAGATGAATAAATTCATTAAAAACTTACTAGCCTTTTCACTCAAGAATAAGTTCTTTACTTTTTTCTGGGTGAGCATTTTGACCTTAGGGGGAATTATTAGTTATGTGAATATCCCGATCGAGGCATTCCCAGATGTGACGAATACTCAGATTATTGTGGTGACGGAATGGAATGGCCGAAGTGCGGAAGAAGTCGAACGTTTTGTCACGACGCCCATCGAAATTGCAATGAACTCTGTCCAGCGCAAAACGAATGTGCGGAGTATTACGATGTTTGGGCTTTCCGTGATTAAGGTCATTTTCGAAGATGATGTGGAGGATTTCTTTGCCCGTCAGCAAGTGAATAATTTGCTCAATACAATTCAGCTTCCTGAAGGAGTTGATCCAGATATACAGCCTCCTTATGGCCCTACTGGAGAAATCTTTCGTTATACCTTGCAGAGTAAAGATCGGGATTCAAGGGAATTGCTAACGATCCAAAACTGGACGATTGACCGGCAATTACGTGCCGTTCCAGGAGTGGCAGATATCGTCGCTTTTGGTGGTAGAGAGAAGACCTATGAAATAGCCATAGATCCCGTTAAGTTGCAGAAATATGATTTAACACCTCTAAAGCTTTATGATGCGATTACAAAATCTAATTTGAATGTAGGTGGCGATGTGATCGAAAAAAATGGACAGGCATTTGTTGTGCGAGGGGTTGGTTTAGTGAAAACGATTGAAGACATTGAAAATACCATTGTAGATAACAATAATGGCAATCCACTCTTAGTAAAAAATGTAGCCTCAGTCGTTATCAGTAACATGCCGCGTGTTGGTCAAGTGGGCCTAAATGAAAACGATGATGTGGTAGAAGGGATTGTGGTGATGCGAAAAGGCGAAAACCCAAGTGACGTTTTGGCACGCCTAAAAGTTAAAATAGACGAGATAAATGAAAAGATTCTTCCTTCTGATGTGAAGATGGTGACTTTTTATGACCGGGATAATTTGATGGCTTATTGTACTAAAACAGTCATGCATAACCTATTAGAAGGAATCATATTAGTGACCTTAATCGTGTTCATTTTTATGGCAGATTGGCGGACCACGGTGATTGTTTCGATCATCATTCCTTTAGCCTTATTGTTTGCCTTTCTTTGTTTAAAATTAAAGGGAATGTCAGCGAATCTATTGTCTTTAGGGGCTGTGGATTTTGGGATTATTATAGATGGTGCTGTCGTTATGGTGGAAGGCTTGTTCGTGGCGCTGGATCACCGCGCTAGCCAGGTAGGCATGCCTAAATTCAACAAGCTGGCGAAGATGAGTTTGATTAAAAAGACAGGAACAGGCTTAGGAAAGGCCATTTTCTTCTCGAAATTAATCATCATTTCTGCCCTATTACCCATCTTTGCTTTCCAAAAAGTAGAAGGGAAAATGTTCTCTCCTTTGGCCTATACTTTAGGTTTTGCCTTGTTAGGGGCATTGATCTTTACACTGACTTTGGTGCCTGTTTTAAGCTCCATTTTATTGAATAAAAACGTCAAAGAGAAGCATAATTTCTTCATCGATTTTATCAATCGAATGGTAGGAAAAGCCTTTACGTGGACTTTCGCTCACAAGAAAATAACCATTTTATTTTCGGTAGGATTATTCGCGTTTTCTGTGTTTTCTACGCGCTGGTTAGGTTCGGAGTTTTTGCCGCCCTTAAATGAAGGAGCACTCTGGGTGACAGCTGAATTACCCATGAGTACCTCTTTACCAAAGAGCTTAGAAATGGCCACCGTAATTAGAAAAGAATTGAATTCGTTTTCTGAGGTAAATGATGTACTTTCTCAAACTGGCCGAAGTAATGATGGTACGGATCCTAACGGGTATAATTTCCTTCAATTTCAAGTTGATTTAAAGCCAAAAGAGGGCTGGAAAAATCACAAATCAGTTGACGATTTAGTCAATGATATGGATAGTAAATTGAAACAATATCAAGGTGTTACCTATAATTATTCTCAACCTGTAATAGATAATGTGGCGGAAGCAGTTGCAGGGTTTAAGGCATCTAATGCAGTCAAAATTTATGGAGAAGATTTAGATAAATTAAATGGTTTAGCGAATAAAGTATTAGAGCAAGTCAAGAATGTTCCAGGAGTAAAAGATGTAGGAATTCTACGAAATATTGGTCAGCCTGAAGTGAGTATTTTATTAGATGAGGAGAAAATGGCCATTTATGGTGTGACAAAAGCAGATGCCCAAGCCGTTATAGAAATGGCTATAGGTGGAAAAACAGCAACGATTAAGTACGAAGGAGATAAACGTTTTGATATTCGTCTTCGGTATTTAAAGGACTATCGCAAAACGGAAGAGGATATTATGCACTTAATGATTCCTACGATAAAGGGGGCTAAAATTCCATTAAAAGAAATTGCTGACTTAGATCGATCTACTGGCCCTGCATTTATTTACCGCGATAACTTAAAGCGTTTTATCGGAGTAAAGTTTTCTGTAAGGGATCGAGATTTAGGGGGTACCATCGCTGAAGCGCAAGACAAGGTAAAAAACAATGTAAAATTACCAGATGGCTATACCGTGGGTTGGGCAGGGGAATTTGAGAATCAAGTGCGTGCGACTACCCGTTTAGGCCAAGTGGTTCCCATTAGTTTATTATTGATTTTTGTATTGCTTTTTATTCCTTTTGGAAATGCCAAAGATGCCGGTTATGTGTTAATCAATGTTCCTTTTGCCTTAATTGGTGGGATTTTTGCGCTTCATTTTACAGGGATGAATTTTGGGATTTCGGCGGGTGTAGGATTCATTGCTTTGTTTGGTATTTGTGTCCAAAATGGGGTGATTTTGATTTCTGAAATCCATCATCAATCAAGCGTAGAACCAGATTTAGCAACGGCCATTTTTAATGCGGTAAAACTAAGAACTCGTCCTGTGATTATGACAGCCATGATGGCCGCTATCGGGCTTTTGCCTGCCGCAGTAAGTACGGGAATCGGCTCTGAAAGTCAAAAACCATTAGCCATCGTTATCATAGGAGGATTAGTGACTGCGACCTTATTCATTCTACTAGTATTTCCTTTAATCTACCACGGGGCTTTGAAAAAGCGTTTAGTCCGTTAATTCTAGTCTCTCCTAATTTTATCATTAATGAGAAAAATACTGTTCATCTTGCTTTTTTGTGGATTTAATGCCTATTCCCAAAGCACTATTCAATCGCGCATTGTGGACAAAAATGCTCCAGTGGAATTCGTCAATGTGTTATTGTACAGCGCCTCAGATTCAGTGAAGATTCTGAAATATGCGACGTCGGATAGTTTGGGAACCTTTACCTTAACGGGTTTAACGGAGGGGAAATATGTGCTTAAAACACAGATGATGGGTTTTGTTTCTGCTAAAATTCCGGTGTCCTTAGCCGGTTCTCAGGCCTTGCATTTGAATGATATTTCATTGGTAACGGATAGCAAAATGTTAGCCGCGGTAGAGGTGGTTTCGCAGAAGGAATTAGTCCAAAAAACGACGCAAGGGTTTATCGTTAAAGCAAAAGATAATTTAACGCAAGCGGGTGGCTCAGCGACGGATTTATTGAAAAGTATTCCGACAGTAGTCGTCGATGCAGAAGGAGCCATTACTGTGCGAGGAAAGGGGCCACTTATTTTAATTAATGGTAGAACTTCCGGTATTTCATCGACAGATTTGATTCCCGCGAGTAGCGTGGAAAGTGTGGAAATTATCAATAATCCTTCTGCTCAATATGATGCAGACTCTGAAGGTGGAATTATCCATATTACCTTGAAAAAAGCAGCGAAGAGTGGTACGAATGTGACGGCCTCGGTGGGTGGTGGTTTTGGCGCGAAAGGTAGAGGAAGTGCGGCATTTAGTCTAAACAGATCTGCAGGGAAATGGAATGTAGGCTTGTCGTATGATATGCGTATTTCTGAGAGAACTAGAAAAGCGAATACGACGCGCACGAGCTTTAATCAGTCCTTGAATTATTTATTGCTTCAAACCCGAAATGACAACCGCACGGAAAGTACGCAGAATTTGAAGTTCAATTTGGACTACGCCGCTTCGGAGAAAGACATCTTCAATTTTGAGGTATTGTCTAATTTTGAAGGGCAGGATAATGATGAAGTTTTGGGATCCCAATTCGCTACTCAATTAGGGGCATTTAATTCGCGCAACGTCCGGGAATCCATCGAATTAGAAAAGGGATTAAATGTAGAAGCGGCAGCGACTTACAAACACCTTTTCACAGATAAAAAGGAAAAATTAATCATTAATGCGAGCACTTCTTTAGGGCGTGATAACCAAGATACGGATATTAATACTAAGGCATTAACGGAAAGTGGCACTGCCTTCGGCGCCACCTTTTTACAACGTACTTATAGCTACTCGAAACCGCAGACGACTAATTTCAAAGTAGATTATGCGAAACCTGTTTCGGCTACGACGACAATTGAAACCGGGTATAAAGGAATCTACCGGGCGAATAACATCGACTTCCAAAACCAAACATTTACGGGTTCAGCGTATGTGAAAAATCCTGCTTTGAGCAATATTTTCGATTTCAAAGAACAAATTCATGCAGCCTATGTGCAATTAAAATCGGAACCATCCGAATCGTTTAAGTACGACCTAGGTTTGCGGGCTGAAAAAGTAATGAATGAAGGAACTTCGATTTCTAATTCCTCCATTTCGTTTCAACGCGACTATTTCAATCTGTTCCCCACGGCGAATTTCGCTTACTTTTTGAACAAATCAGATTTCCTGAAATTCAGCTATAGTCGCCGCATTAATCGCCCCGGTTTAGGGGAATTGAATCCCATGATTGACATAACGGATTCCTTGAATCAGCACGGTGGAAATCCGTATTTGAAACCCGAATTAGTGAATGCGTTTGAGGTGGGCTATAACAAAGAAGGCAAGGATTGGAGTCTATCGAGTAGCGCTTTTTACCGCTTGTCGAATAATATCATTCGCACGTTTATAGACATGAAGCCGAATGGGGTAGCCATCACTACGCCTCAGAACTTTGGTAATGCAACGACTTATGGATTAGAGGAAATTGTCGATTGGTTCCCGGCGAAGTTTTGGAGTGTGAATACGAGCGTTTCTATTTTTGATCAAAAAATAGACGGCAATGTAGTGAGTACAGATGTGGCCAATGAAGTAGTCAGCTGGTATGGTAAAATGATCCACAATTTTACGCTTTCTAAGCAATCTAAACTCCAGGTTATTGGTGTATACAATGCCCCTACTGCGATGGCGCAAGGAACGAGAATCGCCGTTTATAATGTGGATTTAGGCTTTCAAATGAAGATACTAAAAGGCAAAGGTGGCTTAGGAATTGTTGTCAGTGACATCTTTAATATGCAAAGTAGCGGATGGGATTTATATTCCCCGTCTAATTTTGCGTTAAGAAGAACGATGAAAGTAGATACGCGTGCCGTATTTGTCACGTTCGCTTATTCCTTTGCGAATATATTTAAAGAATCATTATTGGATAATTTATTCTCGAATAACTAGATATATCTTCTACCTATTCCAAACAAAATGACGTTCGCTAAAACGGCACATCCCACAATCAGGATTGCCATGGTAAAGGGTGTTCCATCAAATAATAAGCCCACCAAAATAGAGCAAATTGCTCCCCAAGCCATTTGAATAGATCCCAACATTGCAGAAGCGGTTCCGGCGCCTCTGTGGAAAGGACGTAAGGCAAGGGTCGCCACGTTAGGGAAATTGAATCCTTGACAACCCATAATCAGGAACAAAAGCCCAATATTTAATTCCATTGTTAACAAGTCTAGCTTTGCTAAAATGGACAATAAAATCCCCAAAATTAATTGCGTAGGTAAGGTTACTTTCAAAATCTGTAAGCTTGAATACTTTTTCAAGACAATCCTATTCAATTGGCTTGCGGAGATAATACCGGACGCTACGATCGCGAAAATAAAGCCAAATTTAGACTCATCTACCTGATAATAGGTCAAGAAAGTCAAAGGTGCTCCCCCCACAAAAGTGAAAATACTTCCCGCACCGATCGCACCTGTGAAAGCGAAAACCAAGTATTCCTTTTCTTTGAATAAATTTCGGTAAGCCTTTAAAATGGTTGTGATTCGGAATGGTCCGCCGTGTTCACGATTAGTCTTTTCCGGCAACCACGTTTTGATTAAAAAGATAATGATTAATAAGATGGCAGCTAGCACTAAAAAGATGGCTTTCCAGCTCGCTGTCACTAATAATAAACTTCCTAAAGACGGTGCTAAAATAGGCGAAACCCCTAAAATTAAGATCATTAACGACATGATTTTAGGGCGTTCTTTTTCTTCAAATGTCTCGCGAATCACCGCATTAGGGGCCACCATTCCCACACTTCCACCTAAGGCTTGAAACAAGCGAAATACCACTAACATTTCTACGGAAGTTGAAAAGGCACAGGCAATTGAACTCAACACATAGAGAGATAAACCGATATACAAGACGTTTTTGCGTCCGAAATGATCTAATAAGGGCCCACTAATTAATTGTCCTACACAAATCCCGAAGAAGAAACTCGACAGCGTATAGCCCATCTCCTCTTGCGAGCAGTTCAGCGCCAGCGCAATATTTTTAAAGGCAGGTAAATACATATCGATGGATAAGGGTCCAATGGCCGATAAGATTCCCAGTATTAGGATGATTTTAGTGCGGTTAGCAGAATTGGGCATGGCTGAGGGGTATTTTGAAGACGCAAAGGTACGCCCAATATTCCTAAATTAATACCCCCGCACTTGCTTGTAATGCATAGATCGTTTTAAATAGGTAAGCTTTCAGCTCGGTTAATTTTTCTGCTGCCTCCATAGCCTTGGTTTCGCGGCTATTGATTAAAAACAAGGAAGACTCCCCTTGTGCGAAGCGTGTTTCCTCTGCTTTGACGAGTGCTTGGTAGTTTGCCAAAGCCTTCTCCTGCGTTTGAATCTGCTTTTTCAGGCTTTCCATTTGCTTATAATAAGCGTTCACTTTCACCTGTATTTGTTGTTTTTTTTGTGCAAGGTTCAGCGACTCTTCTTGTATTTTTAATTTCGCTAGGGCATAATCTGCACGTCCTTTGGAGAGTCGTAGAGGCATTTCAAATTTGATACCGTATTGGTAATTGTTTTCGAACAATGGCCGCACTTCTAAACTAGGGGCAAGTCCCTTGGACAAGGCATTATAACTCACATCGAGTTTTGGTAAAAGGCTTTGGAATTTTAACCTCTTCTCTACTTGCAGCCCCTCTATTTTGTGTTGGTATGCGCTTAGGTCCGGATGATTTGCATAGGCTTTTTCTAAAAGGGACGAAAGATCTAAATCAAAGTCAGAGATCCAGGCAAATTCATTCGGTGATTCTCCCGGCTGCACCTCCGATGGTAATTCTAAGGGACTGTTATTTTCTTGCCATAAATAGACTGACAAAGACAGGCGTGCATTCTCCCTTTCTAACCATTTCGCTTGGTAAAGATTATCAAAATACTGTCTTTGCGTAGTGGCTTCTAGCGTATCCACGGCAGGTCTTTCACCTAGTTCCACACTACGTTTCACGAACGAAACGCGGGCCTCTGCAATCTGCAAATTCTGCGTGACTATTTGTAAGACGCGTACACTTTTTACCCAATTCCAATAGGAGGACATCGCCTCAGAAAAAAGGTCATTAAGGACACTTCTTTGCTGTTGGATGGCCATTTTGTTTAGTAGCTTCGCTTGTTGTAAACTAGCTCTCCGCTGGTCCATGAATAGGTTTTTTGCGAGTGGAACACTGATGCCTAGATAGCTCGTTTCCCCTAACGTTTGGCTTGGATTAAGGCGTGAACCTCCTAGGTTTTCTATACCTGAACTAAGTTCGATTCCATACCAGGTAGGAATGCTCAGTGCGGGGGAATGGTATTCGTAGTAGTTTTTACCATCAAAGGTTTTTTGCGTGCTGTAATGACTTAGAATTGGATCAAAACCACCTCGCGCTTGTAGGATTTGAGCCTCTGATTTTTGTACACCGATGCTGGCCTGCTTCGCAACGGGATGGTAGGTTTGTACGATTTTTAGAAATGCCTCTGGGTATAAAACCGGCGATTGGGCAAAGCTCGCAAAACGTAAAAGCAAGAAGAACAGTAGTTTATTTTTCATCCTTTTTTACTGTATAAAAATCCGCGGGGAATCCGTTAATATTTCGCCATAACTCATACCAAAGCGGTACATCATTTAATAGCGCAATTCCTTGGGCACCAGCCCCCATTTTAATTTGCTTGGGCCACTTTTTCTCTTGGGTATTTTCCACCACAATCACCCGAAACAATCCCTTTTCATCGATGTTATTTTCTACCGCTCTTACTTTACCCGCAAAGGTTCCAAAGCTCTGATCAGGCCAGCCTCCCGCAAATACAATCGCCGGGAAACCATCAAAAATAAACCGCACATCTTGTCCTGGAGACACCAATGGCAAATCCACTGGTCGCACATACATTTCCACTGCATAGTGGGTGTTCTGTGGGACGATGGTTAATAACTCTTCGCCATCCTTCAGGATTTCGCCGATGCCCGCTTTTTTGGCATTAATGACCTGTCCACTTTGTGCGGCTAAAATATAGTACATGCCATCTCGGATGGTATAACTTGCCACTTGGTTTTCGAGTTTTGCGACCTCCCCTTTACCCGTTTCGATCATCCCCAAACTTTGGAATTTTTCCCCTGCTGCTTTATTCATTTTCTCGCTGTATTCTTGATCTACGCCGCTTAATTCGATCTTCGTGTTTTGGATCTCTTGCAGGGTTTGATTCACCTTGTTTTCAGCAATGGTTTTCTTCGCTAAAGTATTTTGCATAGCCGCATTTCGTTGCTGAAATTGTGTCTGTGAAATCAGGCCTTCTTTGTACATTTTTT
>ERZ650308.891-NODE-891-length-16015-cov-4.165414_pt1 | contig 16015 bp, 17 predicted proteins | sample MGYA00376244_ERZ650308 | MGnify/ENA primary metagenome ERZ650308 (study PRJEB26733, sample SAMN07839295) | wastewater metagenome | biome: small river; feature: stream; material: water | place: USA: North Carolina | collected 2016-04-26 ... | reverse complement strand
CGGTTGGGTGGCGGCTCAGAACTTGCCCTTGGTGACCTCCACATCCTCCAAGTCCGGAACGGTCTACGCCGTGCCTGTGCAAACGCTGCTGGCTTTGACGGCCTTGTCTTTTTTACCTGCTGCGCTGATGCTGATGACCAGCTTCACCCGTATCTTGATTGTGTTTTCCTTGTTGCGCCAGGCTTTGGGTCTGCAAAGCATGCCGCCCAACTTGGTGTTGGTGGGTTTATCACTCTTTCTAACCTTGTTTGTCATGAACCCGGTATTTGAGCCGATTTACCGTGAAGCGTATTTGCCCTTGGTGAGCGGGAAAATCGGTTTTGAAGAGGCCTTGTCTGTCGGCACGGAGCCGCTCAAGCAATTCATGTTGTCTCAGACTCGACAGGATGACCTGAGTTTGTTTGCCAAGTTGTGGGCCAAGCCCATTGAGACCCGTGCGGATGTGCCCATGACGGTCTTGATTCCTGCATTTGCCGTGTCGGAAATCAAAACTGGTTTTTTGATTGGTTTTTTGATTTATCTTCCCTTCCTGGCCATTGACTTCGCGGTGGCCAGCATTTTGACCTCGCTGGGCATGGTCATGGTCTCACCCATGATGTTTTCTCTGCCACTCAAACTGGTGGTGTTTGCCCTGGCCGATGGGTGGTCGTTGTTGGCCGCTTCATTGGTCAACAGTTTCAGGGTGTCCTGACATGGATTCGGGATTTGTCATCGAAGTCACTTTCAAGGCTTTGTGGATGGCGTTTGTCTTGAGTGGCCCTGTGCTCATTTCCTTGCTGGTGGTGGGCCTGGTCATTGGCATCTTGCAGGCGGCCACATCGGTCAACGAAAGTTCGGTCGCATTCATTCCCAAGCTGCTGGTGATCGCGGTGGTCTTGTTGGTGGCAGGGCCGTCCAGCTTGGCCATATTTGTGGATTACCTGCGTGAGGTGATTCAAGAATTGCCAGAAATCTTGCGCTGACTGACATGTTGCCACTCAGTCCAGATTGGATGACCCAGACCGTCACAGTCTGGATGCTGATTTCCTTGCGCTTGCTAGGTTGCTTTTTGGCCATGCCTTTGTTTGCCTTTCGTGCGGCACCCTTGCGCTTGAGGGTGTTGTTGTCTCTGGTGCTGGCTTTTGCGCTCTTGCCTTGGGTTCAATCACGTTTGCCACCTTTGTCATCTTTACCGCCCGGGTATGCGCTGGCCTTCATTGAGCTGGCGACGGGGTTGGCCTCGGGCTGGATGGTTCGAGTTGGCTTGACGGCAGTCGACATGCTGGCCGACATCTTGTCTCAGCAAGCAGGCTTGAGCTTTGCTGCAACTTTGCAGCACGACGCGAACCTGGCTTCGGGCTTGACCGGTGAATTCCTGGGGATGGTGGCGTTGGCGCTTGCATTTGTGCTCAACATCCATTTGGTGATGGTAGAGCTGCTGTTTCAGAGTTTCATGATCTTGCCTCTGGGCACCTGGCCTGCAGCCTGGAATTGGTCGGCAGTGCTTGTTTTGTTTCAGGAGGCCTTCGCCTTGGGGCTCATCCTGGCTTTGCCGGCGATTGTGATTTATTTTTTGTTCAACTTGACTCAAGCCATACTGGCGCGGGTGAGTCCTCAAATGAATTTGTTTTCGGTGGGGTTTGCCATCATGATTCCCGTGGCGTTTGTGGTGATCATGCTGCTTTTGCCAGCCTTTGGCGATGTGGTTCAGCGAGCCCTAGAGACGCCGTTTGAGCTGATTCGTGCAGGCTTGCTGGTCAAGCCTTGACTGGCTTGTTGTTCATGTCAGGCAAAGCACCAATGTCGGGCAATGGGTGATCTGTTGCCGTGGTCGCTTGTTTGATTTCATAGGCCCAAGCTAAGACCTTTGCAACAGCCTCAAACAATGGGGCGGGGATAGGCTCTCCAACTTTCAAATGACGGTGCAGCAAGCGCGCCAGTGGCGGAATGCGTGCGACGGGTACTTGGTGATCGCGTGCCAGCGATTGAATGCGCAAAGCCAGCTCATCCACCCCTTTGGCCACAACGATGGGGGCCAGCATTTTCTCAGGGTCATACCGCAAAGCCACTGAATAGTGGTCCGGGTTGGCCAGCACCACATCGGCTTTTTCAAGTGCAGCCATCATTCGCGACGTAGCGATCTGCCGTTGGCGCTGACGCAAACGCGCACGCAACTCGGGCGATCCTTCGCTTTCTTTCATTTCTTGTTTGAGTTCCTCGGCGCTCATGCGCATGCGTTTGCGAAAGTTGAACCATTGGATGGCGATGTCCACTGCAGCCACCACCACAATCGGGATCAGCAACAGCAGAAGGCCAGACTCAATCAACCCCAGACTGTTGGACAAAGCCTGTTTCATGTCTTGATGCGTCAGAATGTTGAGGCGATCCACCAGGCTGACCACATAGGTCACCCCGACACCAAACACAATGCCGACTTTCAAAATGTTTTTCCCCACCTCTGTCAGGGTCTGAGCAGAAAGAATCCGACCCAAGCCTGCGATGGGGTCCAGCCTTCCAGCATTGAACTTGAAAGCCCAGACCGGGCGGAACTTCACCATGGCCAATGGAGCGACGGCCGATACCAGCCACAGCGGAAGCATCACGGCCAGAATCCACATCAAGGTGCTCAGCAAGGGGCCTTTGGCCCAATCGAGCAAATGGGCCTGCCAGTCCTTGGGTGATGACAATGTGAGTCCTTGGCGAACGAGATCGACGAGACCTCGCATCAGCGAACTGCCAATGCCAAGAACGAAGGCTGTGAACAAGACCAAGACGATCAGTGTGGTCAGATCGCGTGACTGTGCGAACTGACCTTCTTCGCGCGCGCGTTCAAGCCGCCGCTCGGTCGGGTCAAGTTGTCTTTCTTCGCTGCTGTCGGAGGATTCGGCCACTTCAGATCAATCGGACAAGGGGGCTGTACGGCATAAATTTCCAGGCATGCAGCGCATGGACTGCAATTTTTGCCGCAGCGCCCTTTGGAATGGGGTTTCTGGTTTGTTTTTACCACTTAAATGGCAGGAATTGACGGGTTTATAGATTTTTGAAGGTTGGCACGCGTTTTGCTGAGTTCTATGGAAATAGTCATTCATGAACCGGAAAAATTGTGAACACCGTGCCCCGTTATGACCCGCTGACCTTTGGAGAGACTGCGCTCAAGTTGCGGTCGCTTCGCCATGAAGTGCTCAGCTCGAACCTGGTCAACGCCGACACGCCCAATTTCAAAGCCCGCGACATCGACTTCAAATCGGTTTTGGCTGCGCGTTTGGCCGGTCAAGTCGATGCTGCTTCATTGGGGCTGGAGCGTACCCACCAAGCGCACATCGCTGTGCCGGTCAGCGTCATTGGGCCGCAGAAGCTATACCGTGTGCCGGTTCAGCCTGCCGTCGATGGCAACACGGTTGACCCAGATGTTGAGCGTGGCCACTTTGTGAAGAACGCATTTTTCACAGAAAGCGCATTGAGCTTTCTGGGTTCCACCCTCCGGACGCGTCTGTCCGCCATCACAGGACAGCCATCATGAGTTTGTTGGGCACTTTTGACGTGGGGACGACCGGTTTGGTGGCGCAGTCGCTTCGCCTGAACCTGATCGCTTCGAACGTGGCCAATGCAGAAACTGCAGTCAGTGCAGACGGTCAGCCGTATCGCGCGCGCCATGTGGTGTTTCAAGCTCAGCCCCGCGCCGGTCAGGTGGGGCAGGGCGTAGCGGTATCGCGCATTGTGGAGAGTGATGCTGCACCTCGCATGGAATACCGACCAGGTCATCCTTTGGCCAATGCCCAAGGCTACGTGACCATGCCCAATGTGAACCCGGCAGAGCAAATGGTGGACATGGTGTCTGCCTCCCGTGCCTACCAATTCAACGTTGAGATGATGAACACCACCCGTCAATTGCTGCTCAAGACGCTGGATCTTGGCAAGTGAATGGAGACTTTATGACCAGTATCAGCAACATCCCTGTCTATGACCCGAGCAAGCCAGTCGCACAAAGCAGCAGCAATGGCACATCGGCCAAAGACCTGTCGCAAAACTTCTTGAAGATGCTGACGGTACAGCTGCAAAACCAGGATCCACTCAACCCCATGGACAACGCTGCCATGACAGCGCAGCTGGCAGCCTTGAACCAGGTGGACGGCATCAACAAGCTCAACACCTCGGTGAGTGCCTTGGTGGCTCAGATGCAATCTGCCAATTTCATGAACTTGTCTTCCAGCGTAGGTAAGACCGCATTGGCCGCAGGCTCCCAGGCTTATTTTTCGGGCAATGCCATCAGCATGGCCGCCAAGCTCGATACCTCGGTGACTTCTCTGAAAGCTGTCATCCGCGGCAGCAATGGTCAGATCGTGAACCAATATGACTTTGGCGCGACTGCGGCCGGCCTGACCGATTTCATCTGGGATGGACGCGATGACGCCGGCAGCACCGTGGCGCAAGGCATGTACACACTTGAGTTGACGGCCACCGATGCCCAAGGCAAAACCAGCTACCCCAGCTCCTATGTGGGCGCCATGGTGGCCAGCATCGGACAAGAAGGCTCAGACCTGAAGGTCGGCCTGAGCGACGGACGCAACATTCTGACGACAGACATTCTTAAATGGCTGGCCATCTGATTTTTTTCAAACACACATTCAATTTTTAACCTGAGGACACTGACATGAGCAACTACACCGTGGCACTCTCCGGCTTGCAAAACACATCGCTGGCCATTGACACCGTCAGCAACAACATCGCCAACGCCAACACCGTGGGCTACAAGGCTGGTGAATACGTGTTCGCTGACCAATTCGTCAAAGCCATCAATCCTGCAGACCAGGCCCGCGTGGGCATGGGGACCCAGTCTCTGGGCGTACGCCGTCCGATGCTGCAAGGCACCATCACCAATTCGGCCAACCCTCTGGATCTGGCCATCAGCGGCAAGGGCATGTTCCGTTTGTTGCAAGGCTCGGGCAATGCAGGCAGTGTGGATCCTTCGGCTGTGTATTACTCGCGTAACGGTCAATTTGGTGTGGATAAAGAAGGCTACATCGTCAATGAAAACGGCATGTATTTGACGGGTTATCAGCCAACAGCCAATGGTGATGGTGTGAGCGATGATCTGATTAAAAACAACGGTTTGCTGCGCATGCCCAACAGCAATCTGGCTGGCAATGAGACGACTTATTCCCGTTTGTCGGCCATGCTGGACTCCACTGGCAATGCGTTCACTTCGAATGCCAATGTGGCATTCGATCCCAGTCAATCCACTTTCAACAACAAGACGACACAAACTGTCTTTGACAACGAAGGTAACTCGCATACGCTCGAGGTTTACTACCGTCGCGTCAATGACAAGGCCTTGACCATCACCATCGGTGCCAATGGGTACACCTATTCGCCAGGACCTTCTTCTTCGCCGAATACTTTGGGTGCAACAACGGTGACGATGAATCAAAATTCCGTGTTGCGGGTGGATACGGCGCCATTGGCAACCACACAGTCTGCAGGCTTTGCAACCAGTGGTAGCGTGCACACTTTGAGTTTGACATCTGCTGCCAGTAGCGCCAATCAGGCGGTGGATGTCGCCGGCAAGCGTGTGTTCGTCAACGGCGTGGACACGGGTGTAACGGTGACCACAACCTCCCCTGCAACAGGAACATCATTGACATTGTCTGGTGCGATCAACGCTTCGGCTGGAGCCGCGATCAGTTTTTATGATCCGGCAGCAACACTCAACATGACATTGATTGCACCAGATGGCACTGAAATCACTGTTCAAGGGACAACCAACCGTCCTGGATCCAGCGCCACATTGACCACGACCATGGCTGAAGTGGAGGTGTATGCCTCAATTGATGGTCGTTTCTATGGCACGGATCCTCAGTCAACAACGAACCGCACAACGACTGCGATGAATCCGCAAACGCCCAACAGCGGGACCATCGCATACAAACCTGTATCCAAGTTGGACTTCATTGGCGGACGCAACATCGATTCACTGGTGACCGATGCAGTTTCGGGTAACCCCATGTTCAAGACGGTGAGCACACTGACCACACGCGTGACCAACCAGGCCGGTGGCAGCTCGGACCTCGTGTTTGACCTGGATTTGTCGGGCACCAGTTTGCAAGCTGGCGCTTTCCAGATCACTCACAGCAACCAAAATGGCGAGCCCCTGGCCCGTTTGACCAATGTGACCGTAGACAACCAGGGTCGCATTGTGGGTGTCTATGGCACTGGCAAGCAGCAGTATGTTGGGCAAGTGGCCTTGGTGCATTTCGACAACGCAGAGGGTCTGATTCCTGTCGGCAAGAATGCGTTTGCCGCCTCAGTGAACTCTGGCACAGAGCACTCGGCCGATGGCGTGTTGGTGGGGCGTGCAGGCACAGGTATTTTTGGCGACATCAAAGGCCAAGCCTTGGAATCGTCCAATGTGGACTTGGCCAACGAATTGGTGCGTCTGATGGTGTTGCAGCGCTCTTACAGCGCCAATTCGCAGAGCATGAAGGCCTTTGACCAGACCCTGCGCGACACGCTGCAGATGGTCAGCTGATCGTCCCGCTTGATTTGCATCGGTACTGAAAAATGATCGACCGCTTTGTATTCACTGCGATGACCGGCGCCAAGCATGCCATGGGGCAGCTGGCAACGACCTCGCACAACATGGCCAACCTGCAAACGCCAGGTTTCCGTGAAATGCTGTCGACATTCCGTGCCGTCCCGGTGGAAGGCGCCAGTGCCGATTCGCGTGCTTTCGTGGTGGACTCCACCCCGGGTGCTGACTGGACGCCAGGTTCGGTCACACCCACGGGCAACCCTTTGGATCTGGCCATTCAGGATCAAGGCTTGTTTGCTGTGCGCCGTGCCGATGGTGCAGAGGCCTACACCCGGTCCGGCAAGTTCCATCTGGATCCGCTGGGCTTTTTGGTCACGTCTGCAGGCCAAAACGTGCTGGATGAACAAGGCCGGTCGATTCAAATCCCTGAAGGCAGTCAAGACGTTTTGATTCAGCCCAATGGCACGGTGCGCGTCACTTTGCCTGGCCAAATGGTCGACAGTCCTGTGGCCCGTTTGAAGTTGATCAATCCCATGCCTCACTCTTTGCAGCGCGAAGCCGATGGTCTGTTCACCTCCAGTGAAGACCAGCTGCCTGCTGATGATGTGCGTGTGTTGCAAGGATCGCTGGAGGGCAGCAACGTCAATGCTGCCCAAGCCATGGTGCAAATGATTGCGCAAAACCGCTTGTTTGACCTGAACATTCGTTTGGTTCAAGTGGCTGAGCAAAATTCGAAAACGGCAGGGACTTTGATGTCTTTGTCCAGGGCCTGATGGCCCGCCAATGAAGGAGTAGAAACATGTTGAGATCACTTTGGACCGCCAAAACGGGTATGGATGCACAGCAGACCAGCCTGGACACGATTTCCAACAACCTCGCCAACGTCTCAACGACCGCGTACAAGCGCGTTCGTCCGATTTTCGAGGACCTGCTGTATCAGAATTTGCGCAGCCCGGGCTTGAATGAAGACTCCGGCAGCTACGTGCCTGCAGGTTTGCAGGCGGGCAATGGTTCGCGTGTTGCGGCTACACAGCGCATCAACAGTGCAGGCTCCTTGGTGCAAAGTCAAAATCCCTTGGACATGGCCGTCAATGGCAATGGGTTCTTCGCGGTGTCGACTCCCAATGGTGTGGCTTACACACGCGCTGGCAACTTCATGCGCAACGATAAGGGGCAGATCGTGACACCTGGTGGCAGTGTGTTGGTCGGACAAAGCAGCATTGGTGCGCCCAGCCCCTCTGCCGGTATTCAAATTCCGTCTGATGCCACTTCTGTGGTGATTGGTACGGATGGCACGGTCAGTTACTACAAAGCAGATACGACAAACCCCATCATTGCCGATCAGATCGCGCTGGTGAACTTTGTGAATCCCGCCGGCCTTGCCACCGGCGGCGGCGGGCTGTATTTCGAAACCATGTCTTCAGGTGCGCCTCAAACAGGCGTGGCTGGACAGGCGGGTTTCGGCTCCATCAGCCAGTACTACACCGAGCAGTCCAACGTGAACGTGGCCGAGGAATTGGTCTCCTTGATCGCAGCACAGCGTGCCTACGAAATCACAGCCAAGTCGGTTTCGGCTTCGGATCAAATCTTGCAAAAATTGGGACAACTCTGATGAAAACCATCGCATTGCTCTTGACGGCGCTCGCTGCGTTGGCGGGCTGTGCTGAGCTGCCTTCGGCAGCCAAACCTTCATTGGTGACCAGCGAAACTTCTATTCGGCCGCAGCTGCAGGACATTGCCCCTGCCAGCCGTGGTTCTTTGATGCCAGCCGCGACGGTCAATCCAGCAGCTTTCCGAGGTTTATTTGAAGAGCGCCGCGCCGCTCGCGTGGGTGACACACTGACCGTTTTGCTCAATGAAACGACAAGAGCCAGCAAAGATGGTGGTACCAAGGCCAGTCGCAATGCGGCCAACAACACCAGCCTGGGGATGAACCTGACCAACAACCAAACAGGCAGTGTCAACAATTCGTCGGGTCGCAATTTGATGGCAGGCATCAATGGCAATGGCAACACCAACTTTGACAGCAAAGGTGGCTCGTCGGCTTCGAACCAGTTCAGCGGCACCATCACGGTGACGGTGTTGGAAGTCTTGCCCAACGGCAACCTCAGTGTGGGTGGAGAAAAGCGTTTGGCCGTGGGCGCTGAAGAAGAAGTGATTCGTTTTGGCGGCATCGTCTCGCCTTTGAGCATCCAGAACAACTCGGTGTTGTCTTCCCAGGTGGCTGATGCCCGTATCGAGTACCGCGGCGCTGGCATCACCGATGAAGTGCAACGTCCAGGCTGGTTGACCAAGTTGTTCATGCGTTATTCGCCCAATTGAGGTTCCGATCATGAAGTTCCGTCTTTTGTCTCAATGCTTGTTGGCTGGCGTCCTTTCGCTGGCAGCTTCAGCGGGCTGGGCTGAGCGCCTGAAAGACATGGCGGTGGTCTCGGGTCAGCGTGCCAACCAGTTGATCGGGTACGGTCTCGTGGTGGGCCTGGATGGCACAGGCGACAATGCAGGCCCAAATCCTGTGACCGGTCAAACGGTGTTGACCATGCTCAATTCATTGGGTGTGTCGGTCCCTGCCGGGGTAAATCTGCAAGCACGCAATGCGGCTGCAGTCATGGTCACCGCTGAGTTGGCTGCTCTGGCTCGCCCAGGTCAGGCCATGGATGTGACGGTTTCTTCCTTGGCCAATGCCCGCAGTTTGCGGGGTGGCACATTGCTGATGACGCCATTGCGTGCAGCCAATGGCCAAATTTATGGCCAAGCCCAAGGTTCTGTCGTGGTGCCCGGCGCTGCCGTGTCAACGGCTTTGGCCCGAACCACCATCAACCAGCAGTCTTCGGGTCGCATTCCTGGTGGCGCCATGGTGGAGCAGGCCGCACCTGAGGCGGACTTGAATCCTGTGGTGGAGTTCAATTTTCACAAGGCGGACTTTGCCCAAACGCAGCGCGCTGTTGAAGCACTGGCGCGTGTGATGGGGGCAGATGCTGTGGTGCCCGTCGATGCCCGCACGGTGGCTGTGCGTGTGCCCACCGAGCGTACTCAGCGTGTCAACACCATGGCCCAATTGCTGGAGCTCGACATCCAGCCTGTGATGGAGATGGCCAAGGTTGTGGTCAATGCACGCACAGGCTCTGTGGTGATGAACCAATCGGTTCGCTTGGCCCCCTTTGCGGTGACGCATGGCAACTTGACCATCCGTGTGCAGGCCATAAACCAGGTGGTGCCTCAGTCGCTGTTGGCGCGCAATCGCCCCATGAATCAGCGCAACGAACGCGCCAGCATTGACATGGGACCTGCGGGTCAAATGGTCCGCGTGGAAGAGGGCGCCTCGCTGGACCAAGTGGTGCGCGCCATCAATATGCTCGGTGCCACCCCTCAGGACTTGATGGCCATCTTGCAAGCCATGAAGTCAGCGGGTGCATTGCGTGCAGATTTGGAGATCATCTGACATGGCAGATCTGATCATTTCGGGCCTGGTTTCCGCAAAGCCGCTGGCAGCGCCTGCTGCGGATACGGAGCAGATCAAGAAGATCAAACAGACCGCCCAGGAGTTTGAGGCGGTGTTGTTGCGTCAGATGCTTCGCGAATTGCGCAGCTCTGCCCTCAGCAGCAGCAACAAAGGCAGCAATGCCACTTACCTGGAAATGGCCGACGAGCAAATGGCCAACCACATGGCCACCAATGGCGGCATGGGTTTTGGCAAAGCCATGGCACAACAGATGATTCAGCAAGTTCAGGCGGCCAAGCTAATCACTTCTGCGTCGAATGCCGTAAAGCCCTGAAGACATACCCATTTCTACAGACTTGCCCCACCGCATAACGGAACTTCAACGTGAGATCAGCAGCCCTTTTTGACAGCGCCATGGCAGGCTTGCAATCCGCGCAGGCAGGGATGCTGGTGACGTCGCAAAACGTGACCGGCTCTTCGGTAGACGGTTATGTCCGACGCACATCGACGACCCGCATCAATGGCATGTCGCCAACGTCGATTGATTTGACCGGCACCTCGTTTGCGGTCGAGGGTTTCAGTCGTTACTTTGACAGCCTGCTGCAAGGTCAGGTTTTGTCCCAGCAAAGTCAAACCAGCTATACCCAGACATTGACGCAATCGGTTTCCGCTTTGGATGCCATGTTGACCGACCCGGCCACCTCCGTGGCCACGGCCTTGGGCAATTTTTTCAATGCCGCAGGCTCGATTGCCAATGAGCCCAACAACTTTGCTTACCAGCAGAGCCTCATTGGCAATGCCCGCCAGGTTGCAGACCGTGTGCGTGGGCTGGCCAATGCAGTGGGACAAATCTCTGACAACGCGAAACAGGCGTTGGCGGATGTATTGAATCAAGCCAATACGCTAACGCCACAGTTGGCATCGGTCAATGCCAAGATCCGTTCTGCAGCCACGCCGGGTTTGGCCTATCCGTCGGCCGATTTGCTGGACGAGCGTGACCGCATCGTTGCCAAGCTGCAAGACCTGGTGGGGGGCACAACCCTCGTCAATGAAGACGGCACCGCCAGCTACCTGATCAATGGCCAGCATTTGGTGGACCGGGAAATCGCCAACACATTTTCCAATAGCACTGGCTCAAGCCCTGTGCGCAGCGATTTGCCGTTGACCGGTTTGCGCATCAAGGTCGCATCGGTGGATGGCCGTAATCCTGTGCTGGTGCCGCTGGTGATGGATGCAGTTGCGCAGCGTGCTGGCGACGGCACACCTTTGATGGATGCCAATGGCAACTCTTTGATGTTGGCTGGGCAGTCCGCATTGAAGGACGGGAAAGCCGGCGCCTATGTGCACCTCATTCAGAACTTTGTGCCCACGGTGCAGAAAAGCATCAACTTGTTGGCAGCGCAGTTGGTGCGAAAAGTCAACCAGGTCACCAATTCAGCGGGCAGTGCCATCAACCCTATTTTTGGCTTTTCTTCTTCTGCAGCAGGCGGGACACCGTTGACAGGAGGGGGGCTGCTCAATGGCTTGTTCAGCAAGTCATCGACACCACCGACCGATTACTCCTATGGCGAGATCATCGAAGCAGCCAATTCCCAAAGCAGCCATTACCGTATGGCTATGGACAACGCGCTGTCTCGCCCAGAATTTGATGCGCGCCAATTTCAAGTGGTTGGTACTTTTGATGCATCTCAGTTCGCGAACATGGATTCAGCGGCATCAGCAAAGCTGGAGAGCATGCGTGAAAGTTTCTCTGAGCCGGTGACTTTCATCACCAGCAGTGTGGCCACCACGATCGCAACCTGGAAGAATGATCACAAAGCCAATGAAGCTTTGCAAAAAAGCTTGTCTGATCAGAAGTCGGCGATCACTGGGGTGAACCTGGATGAAGAAGCTGCGAATTTGGTGAAATACCAGCAGCTGTACAACGCGTCGAGCAAATTGATCCAGACAGGTCGTCAGATGTTTGATACCTTGCTGGGCATGTTGTCCGGTCAATAAGCCGTCGGAGACTTTGAATCATGAGAATCAGCAGTCAGCAAGTCTTTGACAGTGGTGTTCGCTCCATGCAACAGCACACCAGCGATGTGGTGGAGTACCAGCGTCAAATTTCCTCTGGGCAACGTTACCGACTGGCTTCGGATGACGCGCTGGCCGCAGGCCTGGGGGTGCAGATCGCGCTGGACAAATCGCAGTTTGCGATGTTCAAGGTCAATCAGGATCACATCAACGCCTCTTTGGCCTCGACCGATTCTCAGCTCAACAACATCAATCTGGCGCTGACCAAGTTTCAGCAGATGATGGTGCAAGCGGGCAATGATGCATTAGGGCCGGACAACCGGAAATTGCTTGGGCAGCAGGCCTTGGCTTTGCGAGCTGCTGTAGCGCAATTTGCAGATGCTGAAGATGCCAATGGCCAGAAAATTCTGCGCACTGCCCCGCCCCCCAGCGTCTTGGTGGCGCCAAGTGTGACGCTGGAGTCTGGGCTGAGCTATGCCGAGGTCATGACATCGGGGAAAAATGTTCTCGATTTTCTAGATGCCATTCAAGTCAAACTGTCCAGCGGCACTGCACCCATGGCTTCAGACATAGAGGATATGCAAACTGTCCTGCAGCAAGTGACCCGGGCTCAGGTCAAGACTGGCTTGCTGCAAAACCAGCTTGATGCGGCAACAGAAGCTGCAGATGTTCAAAAAACCAATGTCGAGCTGCAACGCAGCACCTTGCTCGACACCGACTTGGCCACTGCAACGGCCAGTTTGGTCAAATCCAATGCGCTCTTGCAGGCGGCCCAGTCTGTCATGAGCAAACTCGACGCCAACACACTGTTCCAAAGACTATGAATATTCCAATTGGATGGCTGATCGCCCTGGCCGCATCACTGGGCGGCTTCATTTGGCTGGGTGGGCATCTTGACCAGCTGTGGGTGCCACAAGAATTTTTGGTGATTTTTGGCGCTGCTTTGGGGACGCTCGTGGCCTCCAACAAATGGCGCAACTTGAAGAATTTGTTCAAGGCTTTTGGGCGTATTTTTGTGCGTAAAGAAACATCTAAAGCGACAAATCTGGCGCTGCTTTCATTGATGTTTGAATTGTTGCAAAAGCTCAAGTCATCGGGGCCCATGGCCATAGCGGCGGATGTCGAGTCCCCAGAGAGCAGCCCGCTATTTGCCAAATACCCATCTGTCCTCAAGCACAAGCGATTGCTGGAATTCATCACCGATTATTTCCGAATGATGATGGACGGCACTGTGACACTGAGTCAGCTTGAAACGGTGATGGCACAAGAGATCGAGGTGCTCAATCAGGAGGCACTGGAGCCCTCTGACTCCATGGTGACCTTGTCTGACAGCATGCCAGCCTTCGGCATTGTGGCGGCCATTGTGGGCGTGATCCATACCTTGTCCTCGATCAAATTGGGCAAGTCGCCAGGTGACATTGGTGAGAGCATTGCCGCTGCGCTGACTGGCACGTTGTTCGGCGTGTTCAGTGCTTATGCCGTTTTCTCGCCAATCTCACGCACTTTGGAACAAATTGCCGCAACGGACGTGAAACCTTTTGAAGCCGTCAAAGAAATCTTGATTGCCCATTACAGCAACTTCTCGCCGTTCATCGCGGTTGAATACGGACGCAAGGTGATGTTCACTGACCAACGCCCCAGCATGTCTGAGCTTGAAGCCGGTGTGCAGGCCAATTCTGGGGCCGGCTTGCGCGGTTGATTCAGATGATCAAGGCGGTTGCTCCAGCGAAAGTTGTCCGGCGTGGTCGGGCGCCCAAGCGCGAAAAACGGCATGTTGCACACGGCAATTGGAAGCTGGTCTACGCCGACTTTGTGACGGTGCTTATGGCCTTTTTCATTGTGGTCTGGATCATGCTCTTTGACTTGGTTTCAGAGCGGGAAAAGTTGGATGTTTCTTGCCTAAAACCCTTGGCTGATGGCTTACAGCAGCAGATCAATGATGACAAATCTTTGAAGTCAGGTCGGGCGCCACTGCAAGTTGAATATTCGATCGAAGGTTTGCGGGTGACTTTGCTGGATACCCAGGAGCCGATGTTTCAGCGTGGCGGCACAAGTTTGTCAGAATTTGCCAAAAAACAGTTTGCCAAAATCGCTTCGGTGGTGGACATGTGTCCGACACACAAACTGAAAATTGAAGGTTATACCGATGCCACGCCGTATGCAGGCGGAGTCACTGGGTATGGCAACTGGGAGTTGTCAGCGGAGCGCGCCAATGCCGCACGCCGTGAACTGCTGGCCCAGAAAGTGGCATCCGACCGTATTGCTCAGGTGATTGGTTATGGCGACAGCGTGCCGACCTTGCCTGATGATCCGACCAATGCCTTGAACCGTCGAATTTCGATCACAGTACTTCCGCCTAAGGTGAAGGGCGAATCTCGTACAGAGCCTCATTGAATCTTCACTGTTTCAACAGGATGAAGCTTCGGGCCATATAGCCAATGTTTTTGCTGGCCATGTCTGGGATGCTGGTGGTGCTCACGGCGCAGTTGGGTCCGCTGATGGATGGGCTGTAGCTGCGGCACAGAGACAGTCGACCTGCACCCCCGAGTAGCAACACTGATTTCACGTTTTGATTCAAGCCATACGCGAAATTCTGGCTAACTTTGCTGGTGGATGTGGGGTAGCAGACAGACGTGCCGGTGTAATGGGTGCCTGTATAGAGGCACACGGCGGTTTCATTCTTGTCAAACACCCTGATCGATGCTGTGTCGATGCCTTGTAGGCTCAGCAGTTCGCCAGATGCTTGTGTGGTCGTGAGTGGGCGACTGGTGCCCGTGAGGTTGGTTTGGCTGTAGGCAATGGCAGCATATTGCGAGCTGGGCAGGTAAAGGTGTTGTGCGACACCCGGAAATTGCGTGGCGACATGGCTCAAACTGCCTGAGGCACCCAGGCAAAGCTGATTCCCCTGGCGCGTTGCATCGGCAGACAAACAAACGGCTTCGTTGCTGTGCAGTGTTTGCACTCGGTAAGACGCGAACAGGGTCATGAACAGATCGCCCCAGGCGCGGATTTGATTGGGCATCACGCTGATGCATGGCGTGGTGGTGGGGTTGGCGTTGAGGTTGTTCAGTGTGGACTTTGGACAAACCGTGGCGATGCCCACGCTGTTCGTCGCAATGGCTGAGTAATAGGCACTGAAGATCGACAGGGTTACACCCGTTACATAGCAATCGGTTCGTGCGCCCAAATCTGAACCGCGTTGAAAGCAGACTTGACCTGTCGAAGTGGTGATGGGCGCTGGTGGTGGGGGCGTCGGTGTCGGGGGCGCGATAGGGTTGACAGGCAGTTCTGGAGGCAAGCCAAAGAGCATTCGTGCCGCTGAAGTGATGTGCAAACCTGGCTTGGTCACGTCAAAGCCTGTGACCGTGAGATTCGAGCCAGAAGTCAGCGCTTGCTGAATTTGTACCGCACTGGCATTGGGCGCTGCTGTGCTCAATGCCGCTACCGCGCCAGAAACCAGTGCAGTTGCTGGAGATGTACCTCGAAGGCTGACATTCCAGGACTGTCCCGGAATGGGCAGGTTATAGGGGCCACCAATGGCGAAAATGTCCACCAAGTTGCTCACATTGGAAAATGCGGCCACGCCTTGTGCGCCCAAATTTGACGCCCCGACTTTGATGGCCGGGCTGAGGCATGCAGGAAATGCAATCGAGCCCCGCAGACCTTCGTTGCCCGTGGCGATCATTGTGAGCACCTGCGCATTTTGGAGTCGGGTTAAGACGTTAACAAAAGGGCGCATTCCCGGAGCGTTGTCACAGGCCTGCGCATAGGCGCCCCCACCTAGACTCATGTTCACGGCCACGATGGGCGCTAGATTGTTTTGTCGTCGCCGTTCAGCTTCTGCAGCCACCCAATCGAGCGCCATCAAGATGTCCGTGCCGCCGGCCGTCACGCCGCCATTGACCAGTCGAAACACTTGAACTGGCAATATGCTGGCGGCTTTGGCAATGCCTCCTTCTGTTTGGTTGATCGCGCTGCCCATGGCCGCAGCACCTGCCATCGCAGTGCCATGACCGCAAGCGCCAACGTTGGCTGCCGAGCTTCCTGCT
>ERZ650308.890-NODE-890-length-16021-cov-14.037204_pt1 | contig 16021 bp, 12 predicted proteins | sample MGYA00376244_ERZ650308 | MGnify/ENA primary metagenome ERZ650308 (study PRJEB26733, sample SAMN07839295) | wastewater metagenome | biome: small river; feature: stream; material: water | place: USA: North Carolina | collected 2016-04-26 ... | reverse complement strand
TTGAGTCAACCCTGAAACCTGCTCTGGGCTCAAACTACTCAATTGCGCATCAGTCAATTTATCCAACGCGTTAAGCGCGCCTACCTGAGTCGCTGTCAAATCTGACAATACCGTTTTGCCAGCTTTGTCTACATACCCCAGCTGCGTTGTACTCAATCCCGCAGCATTGAGTTGCTTGATTTGCAATGCACTTAGCGCTTTAAATTGAACTTGAGTCAACCCTGAAACCTGCTCTGGGCTCAAACTACTCAATTGCGCATCAGTCCATTTACTCAATTCATTTGGGTCAATCGCGCCTATTTGATTCGGAGTTAACTTTTCTGTCAGCATGGCAATCCTTTACTTTTAAGCTACTTTTTATTCTAAAGAAATAAATTTCTGTTGCGTACTAGAACTTACCCTCTATCATTAACCGTTACGCGCTGAACTGGGGGAATGCCAGTCAACACTGTAGGGTTCACTTTGAATGTGCCGTTATTTGAAGGTTTTGCAAGGACCTACAAATTAAGAGGTGCACAGGCGCAAAGTGAGCAGAGCGAAGCTCAGCTACAAGACATCGAGTTACAAGTTCTGATGGAGGTAGTCAAAGCCCATGCCGATGCCCAGTCTTCGTTTGAGAGCTTGTATGCATCACAAAAGCTTTTGAGTGCTAGTGAAGCTGCGGTGCAGAGTTCTCACAAGCGTTATGAAAAAGGAGCCGCTGATATTTTGGAATTGTTGTCTACGCAAAGTGCTTTAGCGGAAGCGCAGCAAGAACGGGTGAGGTGTTTGTCGGATTGGAGATCTGCACGACTACGGCTGATGTCTAGTGCGGGCGTGTTGGGTAAAGGTGGTTTAAAGTGAATAATAGATGAGTCGATTTCTTTTTATTCACCAAAATTTCCCCGGTCAGTACAGACATTTAGCACCTGCTTTGGTGCGTTCTGGGCATGAGGTGTTTGCTACAGTGCTGCGTCAAACCAGTGGTGCAACTACAGAATATCCCTTTAGCTGGCAAGGCGTGGAGCTGTGGCCCTATCACGTTGAACGCGCAGCAGTAAATGGACAACATCCGTGGCTGAGTGATTTTGAAGCGAAAGTACTTCGAGGTGAGTCATGTTTAAAAGTATTGAAAAAAATGCGTGCAAACGGAATCTATCCCGATGTTGTGATGGCTCACTTGGGTTGGGGCGAAGCATTGTTTGTAAAAGACGTTTGGCCTAATGCTAAACTTGTGATTTATTGTGAATTTTACTATCAGGCACAAGGGGCTGATGTAGGTTTTGATCCCGAATTTCACTCTTTAAGTGATGAAGCACGATGCAAACTACGTTTGCGAAATGCCAATCAGTTGTTACATTTGCAAGCAGCAGACGCGATTAGCACACCGACTCACTGGCAAGCTAGTACTTTTCCAATTGAATATCGCCAGCGTATGAAGATATTTCACGAGGGTATTGATACTTCTATCTTGACTGCGGCTCCTAATGCCACGGTACGTTTAAGTAATCAATTGCAACTAAATGCAGGGGATGAGGTTGTGACGTTTGTGAGTCGCAATTTAGAACCTTATCGTGGTTATCACACCTTTATGCGGGCTTTGCCAGAGTTACTAGATCAGAGGCCGAAAGCTCATGTGTTGTTGATTGGTGGCGATAAAGTAGGCTATGGAGCCGCGGCCCCCAATGGTCAGAGTTGGAAACAGATTTTTGCTAACGAGGTGCGCAAACATATGCCAATGGATAATTGGGCTAGAGTTCATTTTTTGGGCCGCTTGCCCTACGATCAGTACTTGGCAGTCATGCGCGTTTCAGCAGTGCATGTCTATTTGACATATCCCTTTGTGTTGAGTTGGAGCTTGCTTGAAGCGATGAGCTTGGGGATTGCGATTGTGGGTAGTGACACCGAGCCTGTCAAAGAAGTGCTCATCCACGAGAAGAATGGACTCTTAGTGAACTTCTTTGATCCATCTAAATTAGCGCATTCAATTTCGGAGCTGCTTGATAATGCACAGGAGCGCCAACGGCTGGGGCAAGCCGCACGCAAGTTCGTGTGCGAGCACTACGATCTTCATCAGATTTGCCTACCAATGCAAATGGATTGGCTCAGTACTGTGTGACAGTTCGTTGAACACATTGACTCAACCACTTTAACAACAGCCGTAAAGCGATTCGCCCCAAGGAAAACAAAGTCAATCAGCCTCATCTCGTACAAGCGGTAAAGTTTTCGATGAATGGTCGCCGGTGATGCAACCGAAGTCAACCCCATAGCTTCTGTCACCGTGAGTGCATTGTCATCTGAGTGCATTATTGCAATGATCTCCAACAATAGCATTGTCGTTGGATCAATCTCACTGAAACAGTCGAATGCATCATTCACTGCTTCTGCTAACTGCAAAAATTTGAAATACGAGTTCTGCGACTTCATTGCACACCACTATGAAGATGAAGCTCAGATAATATTATTTATCTGCCATTTTTTATAAAATACATAGCAAATAAGAGGTAATTTGTTACTGTATTATTCATTAAATTAGATTGAAAACATCCAATGAAAACTCAGTTCCAACGCCACTCAACGCAAGGAAACTTGGTACGCACAGCAAGCGGTACAGATTGTCAGCCCCTGAAGTTGCAGATCGCGTTCGCGCATATCGCGCCCAAATTGCTGAATCTAGCCAAACAGCTAGCGCTTTTTTGCAAAGAGTTGGCATCTTGACCAAAACCGGCAAGCTTTCAAAAAGATTTGGTGGTTAAGCGCCGTGAGTTCGGTTTCATTGACTTCAAAGCTGAAATGGTGGACTTACCTTGCCCTGATGCGCCTATATTTTTGGGCCCAGCGAAAGGCAGCGTGGAAGGCCGTTCATCTGAAGCGGCTTTGCTGCAGTTTGCTGGATGCGGAAGTCCGAATGCTTCGCCCCGATTTGCTGCAAATCGGCGAGGACGATGAACTTGACTTAGTTGTTGAGTTAGTATCGCGAGAGTTGACCGCAAGAGAGGCTCTTCCGGAGCTCTTGGCCGTACGAAGCGATAGCCGAGTCACCGAGTTGCGCGAGCTGGCCGCAGATTCAACTGATGTCAAACAAGTGGTGGCGCGGTATCACTGCAGCGACGCTTTCTTTGCAGGTTTACTGAAAGATGATTGCCGCAAGACAGAGCAAATAGCACTTGCTCGTGCTTCACTAGAAAATGTGGCTGACTACGACACAAACTCGATTTACCGCGAGCACACCAAGACGCTCAGGCGACTCTCCAAGTTGCGAAAAGAGCTTGCTGAACGCTCGGCTCTGAAGATGGACTTCTCAATTCAGGCTATCTCGGGCGCGGTGACCTTGGTTACGGCCGTGTTCGTCGTCGCTGGATTTCTTCAGGTGCACTACTTCTATCGCAGAATGGGCGTCGATGTGGTGCTGTATTTCTCGATATCCGACTACCTTGCCGCGAGCGTTGAACAGATTCGGGTGGGCGCATTTGCAGCCGCTTACGCGATTGCGGTATTCGCGTTCGGCGTACGTGCTGGAAGTCTTCGGTCGAGATTGCAGACCAGAGCGACCGCAAACGCCAGGCGCAGAGAGGGGTGGATTATCGGCGCATTCTCGATGCTGCTCTGCGGGACAACAGCCTACTCAGTCTATATAGGGAAGCCTGACTTTTCAAGCATGCGATTGGCGGGGCTCATCATTTCTTATTGGGTCGCCGATTACATTGCGGACGCATTTTTCAGGAATCGACTTGTCGCAATGGCAGCAATTACTGCGACATTGATCTTTGGTATCAATGTCGGAGTTGGTGCCTATGAGCGTTCAGAGCGCCTGCTGACTGGTCCGGATAATACCGACGTAAATCAGATAGTGCACCTCAAGGATTCGTCTCCGTCAATTGTGGGAGAGTTGTTCGGTGCAAATGGGTCTTACTATTTCATCTACGCGCGGGGCGCAGGGATTACCCATGTAGTCCCTCGTGACCGTGTTGCCCAAATCGACATAACAAAGAAAACACAGTGAGGAAATAGTATCTCAGATATCAAAGCCACTACATCAACAACTAAGGAACTTGTGTAAAAGCCTTCACATCGCTTGATTTGGTTCAGATTAGCTATCGTTGCCCAATAGAAATCTCAAGACCCGAACACGGTATCCACAAACTCCTGAGCCGTGAACTGGCTACCTTGGTCGGTGCTAACAAAGCTCAGCTGCACGGGCCAGCAGCAGTTTCTTCCAATCGTTGATTTTGGACTCCTTGCCAGACGATTTTTTGCAAAGGGTGGGAATTTTGACTAGAACCGGCAAGCTTTCAAAAAAAATTGACGGTGCAAACCTAACATTTGTTAAGCGGCAAAGGTCAGGCTCTGGCTGGCATTTTTTTTGACAGTGTAGTTATTGCCTGCATCGCTAATTTAAATTATCTTTTCGGATTGGTACAGTTCAAACAATACCAATGTGAAACGTTTGACTCATTCCTATAAAAACCCTCATAGGGATGTTTAATTTGAAAACATGAAAAACATCTCATTTTATTTCTAGGAACTGAGTTTTTGAGCATCGCTACTTTGTGAGGCTCTGCACAGTCATTACATATGAGCTGAAGAACGCCAGAGAGTTTTTGATAGCAACCCATTTCTTCAATACATCGAGAGCCACATTTGTAACATGGAAAATTAACTTTTTCTTTCATAGATTACTTTGTAAATAGTTTTCTCATTTATCGACAAATTACTCAAAAAAATTTGGCGCCGCTCATCTTTTATCGGCAGATACTTCCCCTTATTGTCTTTTTAAGTGGTTGTCGTCCTAATTCAAGTAGCTAATATCAGAAAAAATAGTTCTAAAAGTAAGCATAAAAAGGCGCGACCTAGGAAACTAGGTCCTACTTGGTGTAACCATCCGAGCAATCGGTAGAGAGTCTTACATGCCACAGTTTTGGCTACCGCTCGGTTGAAACCAGATGACACAGGATAAAAATGGGTAGCACGAATTCTATTGTTGGCATATGAGAAAATTACTTTATATAATTTTATTCATTTCACTAACGGGGCGCTCTATGAGTCAGGAAATTTCGACAGATTCTCAAGGTAAGGAAAAAATCCCAACAGTAAGCATTTTGCCCGTTGGCAATCCAGTTCCACTTCCACCAATTGAGACCAATAAAAGTGAACTCTTGCAATCCAATGTGGTATTGCAACATGTCGAATCAACCCAAGAAAAATCGAACAAAGGAGATAAAAAATGAGTACCAAAATGTCGACCTACCCCAGCTATATAGATTTCAGTTTCTTAAATCAATTAATTCTTCAATACAACAACGCACAAAAATTTAATCCCTATTCGAATCGGGGAGCCGCACCAGCTAACTTGGGAAATGTAAGCTCAAAAATAATCACGGAAACAGGCTTGTCTTCAAGCATTCAATCTGGCGGAGTGACCAAAGATAGTACGCTTGATCTTTCTGGTTCTGTTGTTACCGGAGGAACCGTCTCTGTATATGATGGCAATAAATTTCTTGGTTATGCTTTGATTAATGGCACCTCGTGGTCATTCACCACGCCGGCGCTCAATGATGGTTCTCATAATTTAAAGGTCGTCATAGCATCAGATAAGAAAAGTCAGTCCTTTGGTGTGAATGCGGTGATTGATACCGTTGCCAGCGGCACATTTTCATCCTCCATCTTGACCAATACAGGCGAAACTAAATCAATCAGCACCGGCGGCACTACAAAAGATCACTCCCTTGGTTTCTCGGGAACTGCCGAGGTCGGGAGCGTAGTCAAAATTTACGATGGATCTACTTTTATCGGTCAAACCAGCGCTGATACTAAAGGAAGGTGGAAATTTACCACCCCGAACTTGTCAGATGGACACCATGATTTTTCCGCGCACTTTATCGACCGCGCAGGCAATGAAAAAGATGTTGCAGGTATCAGTGCAAATCTCACCAGTGCAACAACCCCGCCCGCGACAGAACAACCATCTCACACTTGGTCGTCTACAAGTGGATGGGGGAGTATTGATGCACTTGCTGCCATTAATGCTAAGACTGGAAAAAACTTAGCAGACATCAAGGCTGCAACAGGCACCCAATGGGGAGTCGACAAAGCGAACATCAATGATGCGTGGAACTATGGATACACGGGAAAAGGCTTAACTATTGCAGAAATTGATACTGGTATTGATCTGAACAACGCAGACATCACAACGAACTTACACGCAGCATCATGGAACTTCGTTAACAACTCGTCAAATATCATGGATGACAATGGTCATGGAACCTTCGTTGCCTCAGAAATGATTGCAGCGAACAATGGCATTGGTCTAACGGGTGCAAGCTACGATGCATCACTCATGGTCCTCAAAGCGTTAGATGCAAATGGCTCAGGTTCTGCGGACAATATTTGTGCAGCAATTCGGTATGCGGTAGACAACGGTGCCAACATCATCAATATGTCGCTAGGTGGTAGTGATTACACAGGGTACGCTAGTGCATTGCAATATGCCAAGGACCACAACGTTTTAGTTGTTATGGCGGCAGGTAATAACGGAGGTGCAACGCCATTGGATCCCGCAGCGTACGCCAAACAATTCGATAACTGTTTAGCCGTTGGTGCGTTGCAATGCAACAGTACAACAGGTGCCATATCGATGGCCTCATTTAGCAACCAAGCTGGTTCAACAACGCCTTATGGATTTGTAGATGCAGCAGGACAAGGTGTAGTAGGCTACACCGTTGGAGGCGGTACTGCATCATGGGCAGGCACGTCTATGGCCGCGCCTCTTGCGGCGGCAGCGGCGGCATTGGTATGGTCATCAGACTCAGCTGCAACAGCCGCACAGATTGCACAAATGATGTATCAGACAAGTCATAACGTAATTTAATAATTACCCTACACGCAAGTAGGGCTAAAAGAGTCCCACAGCGATGCCCTACCCGCTAGGACATCAAGGAAAAGGCCTTCGGGCCTTTTGTCTTTTTGATGCGCATATTAATGAAACGAACTTCCGGCTTTAGGGCTAAGTCAGCCCCTTCCCCACATTTCCAAAATTAAAATTAATTTTTAAAAATTAATTTTGGAAACTAATATGCATCAAAAGTTATTAATTTCTTTAGCCTGTCTTGCTCTTGCTGCCTGTAGCGGTGGTGGTGGTGGTACCAGCTACACCCCCTCTGGTGCAAATTCGATGGGGGCCGTTGTCGCTACTGGTGCACCGCTGGCTAATGTGCCCTACTCCATCACACGCGTTGGGGACAACGCCGTTATAGCAAGCGGAACCGTTGGACTAGACGCTTATTTGCAGGCTCAAGTGAGTCAAACAGATGCGCCATTCATTGTCAAAGTGACTGATACCGGCGTCACACCCAATGTGGAGCACGAAAACTTGGTGTTACCCAGCGACTTTGACGGTGATGGGAAAGTCAACATGAACGTGACTCCCATCTCAACCATCGTCACCAAAATTGTTCGTGGTCAGCTAGGTGACTTGAACAAAACCACCGTCGCAGAATTGTCCATTCAACGCGCCGCCGCTGCCGATGTGGTCAAAACAGCTCTTCAACCCCTATTGGATGCTGCAAACGTATCCGTAACTTCTGGCACTGACCTCATCACAAAAGTTTTCACTCCAGTCAGCGATCCGCTGGATAAGGTGTTGGACACCATTCAAGTTGATTGCACAAGTGGTACAGCTTGCACCATCACCCCAACAAGCGCCAAAGCAACTAGCAACAATGGTGTGATGTCAATAAACACCAATAGCGTTGCGGATGCCAGCGTCAGCGCTTCCACTGTGAAAACAACACTAGACAGTGCAAAGACCGACATGATGTCTACCGCTCCAGTGGTTGTGGTTTTCGGTTCAGGTGGCGCATGGGGAACTGCTAATGACGCTTGGGCGGGTTATACCGGTAAGTTCACCATCTACAACTTTACCGACCAAGCGATTGACGGAAATGCTGTTCTTTACTTTGAAAGCAGCAAACTCAAACAAAACGGTTTTTGGGACGTCGCAGCAACGGTGTCAAATGATAAGTTTTCTCTTACCCTACCTAGCTGGGGCAACATCCCTCCCAAAACCAACAACTCCGTCAAACCGTCTTCCTACACTTTTGGATTTAACGGCAGCGGTGTGCCTTCCGCTGTCACGGACATTTCTGCCTGCAACATCAATGGCAAAAAGTGCTTGGTGTTAATCGATGATGGCACGCTCGATGTGAGTGCAGCCAACTCCAGCGAAGTTAAGGTTCGCTCATGGAGCAACTTCCTAAGCACATTGCCCACTACCGTGAGTAACAGCACTGTCAAAACAGAAACAAAACCATTGCCCCCGCCAAGCAATACCAGCACATCAGAAACCGTGCAATCTGCTCAGCAAGAAACCACTGGTAACACAGGTACTGCCAAAATCGCTTTGCTTAGCACCAGCAGTTGGTCTGGTGGATTCAACGGTGAGCTCCAACTCACCAACACAAGCGGGGCAAAGTGGACGTCATGGAAAGTAACTTTTACAACACCTAGCTCAATAAACGCCATTGGTGGTTGGGGCAATTACAAAATCAGCAGTGCTGGCAACAGCTATACCTTTGAAAACGAAAGTTGGAACGGTGCGTTGGAGACGGGGAAAATGATTAAGCTGGGTTTTGGCGGATCAGGCTCGCTAGGCTCTGCCGATGTACCCACAAACTGCACTATTTCGGTAAACGGTGGTGCAACGGTTGCATGCACATCGGCAACACAAACAGTAACCGTGACTACCAATCAGCCCACGGGTTCCAACACCAGCAGTACGACTGCAGCAGCACCTGTGCCACCCGCACCGCCAGCCCCAACTGTCACAAGTCCGACCAGCTCGGCCAATAGCAGTGGTTCAAGCGCATCTGCTGGTAGCGATATTAGTGCAGCAGCAGAGCCTGCTACTGTGGCAGGTTCGGTTAAAGCTAATCAAACTAAACGCGTGTACGTGGGTTATTACCCCTCATGGAGCGACAACTGGTTCAGTTCTAAAAATTGGAACGGTACAGCGTTGTCAGATGATGAAATTTTGAAAGCCAGCAAACTGGCACGCATTCCGGGTACATATACCCATGTGGTGGTGGCATTTGCGCAACCCAACTTTTCCTACTCGACTAGCGCCAATTTCACAGCGAATGCATGGAGCGGAACAGGCTTGAACTTCAATGCAGGACCACAAGACATTCGCCGCGCTGTCGATGTACTACACGCACGTGGCATGAAAGTACTTGTGGCCGTGGGTGGTGCAACTTACAACAACTGGGCGGCATTGGCAGCTGAAAATGGCAGTGCAGCAGGAACAATTACCAACTCGCTCAAACAAATGATGATCGATATGGATTTTGACGGTTTGGATGTGGACTATGAAGTAGATGGCACCAACACCGCTGAATACACAGGTGCAGTCAACGCTATGCGCAAAGCAGTTGACTTGGCTAACGCATCCGATGGTCAGTCTCGCTGGTTAACGGTAGCTGGTTGGTCTACAGGGGCAGACCCTGCAGGCACGTACTGGGGGGGCAAATCAGGCGGGGAGCGTCTAGTTTTCAGCCAACCCGGTATGGCAGCCAAAATTGACATGGTGAGCATCATGTCTTACGACGCTCGCTTTGAACACTATGACGGCGTCAAGGCTTGGCAATACTACAGAGATCTGTTTCCCAGCACCACCATTGTGAACATCGGCTTAGAAACAGCACCAGAAGGCTGGGCAGGTGGCATGTTGGTGATTGAAGATGCGGATGCGCAATGTGTTGGCTCGAAAATCTTGGCTAACCAAGCAGGCGAAAGCGTGAACTTGCCGTACTCGGTTCATCGCTATGCAGGCGCAGTCAAGTTATCACACCCCAAATCCAACGCCCGCGACGGCGCAATGATTTGGCAGATCTTAAAAACCGCCACCGCAACATGTGGCACAGCCACTGTGGCCTCACCAGGAACGATTGCGACAAAAATCAGCAACCTGTACGGCCTGCCATCCGACCCACGGGCTTCTTGGAAGTAATAAGCACCCTCTACAGAAAAGGGCCTAATTGACATAAGGCCTTTTTCTCTGCAACGACTAAATAATTCAGTAAATTAGATCGAAAAAATCCAATTAAAACTGATACAAAACGTCATTCTGCGCAGGGAAAGTTGGTACGCACAGCAAGCGGTCAAGTCACCACAAGTTACAGAATGTCAGACCCTGAAGTTGCAGATCGCGTTCGCGCATATCGCGCCCAAATTGCTGAATCTAGCAAAACAGCGAGCGCTTTTTTGCAACGGGTGGGCATTTTGACCAAAACCGGCAAACTTTCAAAAAAATTTGGCGGTTAATTTCACCGATCTATAGGGCTAAAACCGTTAGGAGTAGTCATGGACACAAAAAACCGTAAACGGCATAAAGCAGTAGCTCTCATCTTGAAGCAAGCCAGTGTCATCAAGACTTTGGCATTAGCAACTGCTGGCTTCAAAAATGGAACAATAAAAATAATCTCCCCTCCTCCATCAAAGATAGTTAGCAAAGTCACCATATCAATAACTAAATAACCAATGTCAAAGCCTTCACGTCAAATTGCAAAACCACTATGGCAATCAACCTCTAAAAACCCGAAATGGTGGGTTAGCTACTTACAAGCAAACCCCATCCAATCTGCTTTTTTTTTCGCAAATGTGATTGGAGGTGTTTTGCTGTTGATATTTTTTTTACAGTTACATGCGATGCCTGAATTGGATTTAGCAGGTGCTGTTGCGGTTTTTCAAGCAGTAGCATTAACGGGTTTAGTATTTTTGTTTTTTCTATCGATAAGTGCTTTTGCGGGTGGACTTGCATTAAACAGCTTAGAAGTTGAGATCATTGCTTTAAAAAAAGGAATGGGGGCGGCACTCTTGCTCATGCCCACAATTGCGGTCATAGCTACTATTTTCTACATGGCAAAAAGCTCAAATTCTCCCGAATTTTCGGAGCTTAACTATTGGATATTCGGATCAATTGGAGCTGGTGCGTTAACCTACATGCTGTGGGTGCCTGGTAGTTCAAATCCTGAATGGAAACTTCGTTTTTCGTATGGGATCACCTACTTCTATTTCAGTTTGCTGTGGATTGTGATGGTCTTCATGGCTGGCATTTTATTTTGGGCCCTCAAAGCACCAACCCTTGGCCCAACTGAAGAAACGATATTTTTAATGTCTTGGCTTTTTTGGTGCGTAGCTTGTAATTTTGGAATGGCTCAACAAAAGAACATTAATCTTGGCACTATCGCTGTAGTTAGCATCCTAAGTGCCTTCATATTTCTTTTTCTCACAAACAACGGGTTGGCATTTCCTGCGGCAGTTGTTCGAAGTTTAGGTTTAGGGGAATTACCTGTGGCTTTAGTTGTCACAAAAGATGGGTGCCAATTAATTAATAAGGCTGCAGGCCAAAAAGTGTGCGTAATTGAATCAAGTGAAAACTCGGCACTAGTTTGTCCTGTCGTTTTACGTTCTCGTATTAGCGCGCCTTACTTCATTGGTTTGTCACCGCTTACAGAGCAAGGGGCTTGGCCAGCGACCCAGCTTCCAGAACGCACGGCAACGATAGCAATACCCAAATCAGCAGTACTGAGTTGGAGCATCATTGCACCAAAGTCTGCAAATCAGAATTTAACTGATTCAACCGTGAAGCAAGAAAAAATGTCTCTAGAAATGCGCACACCAGTCGCTACCTATTTGCTAACTGATTCGAAAAACAAGTGGTTATCTAATCAATGCGGCTTGCCTAAAACGTCCAGCATAAATAACAAAAAACGCACATCAACCTAGCACTTTGCCGCGATCAGAAGGAATAGACTTCTTCGAAGGGGTATGACGGTGAATCTTGAAGCTGCGCTGATGCTCGAAACACTAGATGGGCTTGATTCGGCAGAGTCCTTGGATGCCATCGCATTGATGGTTGATCATGCGATGGATACCGGAGATCTGGAGCTGAATAGCCGGGCGCTCGACTGGGCTGATGCGCTGGAGACCATTCTGACGGCGGACATCGATCTCGCCAAGCTAGACTATTACCGAGCGAACGCTTGGGCCAACTACAGTAAAGACGTCCGTCAAGATCGCGCCAAAGCATGGGCTTGGGAGCAGGAGTCTCTGGAGCAGCAACTCTTACTGCTGCGGCGTGCTCTGAACCGGGAGGCTTTCAAGGATCTGCCTATCCTCATGCAGTGCCAAATCCTGACGAATCTCGGTAACCAGTTGAACTTCGCAGGACGGTTCGTAGAGGCGCACGAATTCTGGACTCGTGCGGTGGACACGCTGCCAGACTTCTGGATGGCTCAGTTTAATCGTGGTTATGGTCTGATGACCTATGCACGGTGTCTGTACGACGATGGCCACAGATACGCGTTTGCCTTGACCGCTTACACGGATATGGTTGATGCGATCAGGAAGAGCTCCGCCGGCGGAAAGCTTCCGGCTCCGATGGCCACACAAGTGAAATGCCCATCTTTATGGTGAATGACATCTATAAGCAGCGCCAGGGATGATCGTCTTGGACAATCCCACGATTCAGCTAACTAGGCATCAAAGACAACAAACAGTAGGGACAAGATATATTGGCTAGCATCCCCCCAAATCAGTAGACAAATAATGATGCCAAAACTGAAATGGGTAAATTCCAAAGTGCTAATTTCTATTAATCGTCGTAATCGTGATAGCCGTTTTTAAGCTCCAGTTTGATTACTTGGAAGGCGTTGTTGGCATCTATGTAGCCTTTGACTTCGACATAACTTCCGTTGCTAGGCGTGCCATATTTAAAGCCCGTGCTGGCCGATGTTTGTGCTGTGTAGGTCACGCCCAATCGTGTCAAACTAAAGGTGCTGTTGACGCCAGACCATCCGCTCACTTGGCCGTACATTTCAAAGACGCGGCCTGAGCTGGCATTGCTGCTAGATGCAGACTTGATTTCCACTTTTGAAGCGTTCAAAGTGCCATTCACGTAGCTACCTTTAACCTCCACAAATGTGCCATTGCTCAAGCTCGCAGCTGATCCGTAGGGAAAGTACGCAGAGCTGGCGTTGACGGTCACGCCTTGCACACTGAAGCTGCTGCCGCTTAGATTGCTCACTGCACCATAGAACTCATTGCTATACGTTCTGCTTGATCCGTTGTTGTCAGTGAAGCTGCGCTGGCCTTCGATTTCTACACGAGAGGCAGCCAAGACAGAACCTGACCAAGTCCCTTTGATTTCATAGAAAGTACCTGCTGTGAGTGAAGCACCTGTAACCTCTATGCTCCCCACCCACCAGCGTGTGCCATCCCATGTGGCAACGCCTTTGATCTTGGCGTAAGTGGCTGAACTGGGAGCGCCTTGAAAGGTGGTCAAGTAAGAAGCATTAACGAGTTGTAGTCGTGTCGCATTCAGTGTTGCAGTGTTCCATTGGCTGATGTCAGCAGCTAACGCGCGCACAGCATCCCCCACTGCAGGTGTTGCACCGGTAGGCTGAATAGTGCATGCGCTGCATGTGACGGTAATGCTGTTTGTGGCATCGGTTTTGACCGTGTAGCTGTTACCTGCAATTGCCGTGATTGTTCCGCGTACGGCTACATCCATGACATGTGTAGCGGCATTGGTTACGACTACCCGCGTCGCCAAAAATCCGCCATCAGCTTGGTTCAAGCCGTAAACAGTTAAGAGTGGGTTGCCTGTGAGTCCGGCGAGTTGAGCCAAGGTGGTGATGGCCGTTCCTGTCGATGTGCCATCCGATGTGCCTCCATAGGTGGTGGAGCTGCTGAGTTGGATGGTTTGAGTGGGGAGGGTCAGTGTGAGTGCGGTGGTATCAATTGCACTCATCGTGCCACGCACCCCGCCGACTACGCGAATGCGAGCCGCGCGGCCCAGGCTTTGGGCATCGTCCACGTCGCCAAAGAGCGCCACGGTCATACCAAGCGCCAATGGACTGCTACTGAAACGTATAGTGCTAAAATCAATCAATAAACCTCTCAAAGCAAGTGAAAAAAGAGGCGCCACCTAGGCAACTAGGTCCTACCTGGTGTGGGTGTCCGAGCAATCGGTAGAGAGTCTTGCATGCGACGGGTGCTCTGCGTAACCGTCGGTTTCTTTTAAAGACAGTTCGTGAGCGGGTGCGTATACGAACTAGCTGCCTAGATCTTCTAGGTCCTACACGCCAGTAGGGGTAACAGAGTCCCGCAGCGATGTCCTGCCCGCTAGGACATCAAGGAAAAGGCCTTCGGGCCTTTTATCTTTTTTGGGACTTAGATTTATGCATCTGAGCTTCCCAAAGCTACCCTGTTTTCTTTGACAACCATCGAAGATTTTGATGTATATTTGCGTCGGGTGTGTTTGGAGCTACGTTTTCTCCCTTCCCTACCTCATACGCAATGCCGAAACACAGCTATAAGTGTTCCGAAAATATACATCGTATCAATCAATGCAGGTTTCAAATCAATGCCCGGTATGCGCCCAAAGCAGCAAAGCATCACGGTCTTCGACGACCAAATCAATCTTTTGTCCCACAGGCAAACAGAGCTTCGTCGGTACATGACCAAACGGTAAATCTGTCAGCACAGGTGTTTTGATTTGAGTACGCAACCAATCAACCACGCTTTGCAGCTTGAAGCCTTTGTCGTGTGGCGTGAGTTTGTAGTTGCTGAACTGGCCCAAGACGATCGCTTTTTGCTGAGCCAAAACGCCTGCATGCAACAACTGCGTGAGCATGCGTTCAATGCGGTATGGATGTTCACCCACATCTTCTAAGAACAACACGCCATTTTTAATTTGTGGGAAATAGGGCGTGCCGAGCAAAGAAACCAGCACAGCCAAGTTACCACCCCACAAAACAGCATCGTGGGCCCATACGCCAGGGCGGCGCTTTGCATTGGCAGTTGCACATGCGGTGGAGAAATGCCAACCCGCGCCCTCGCCCTGCCCGCTGACCATGTCGTCAAAACAGGCTTCCATGATGTCGTCGGGCTGCTCTGCGCCAAAGTCTTCGCCCAAAGCAGGGCCAGCCCAGGTGACCGCACCAGTTTTGGCCAGCAGCGCGTTTTGAAAAGCCGTGAAGTCGCTCAAGCCCACAAACTGCGTGCCTTTGGCGATGGCTTTGGCCACTTGTTTGTATTTGATGCCCGGCAAGATGCGTGTGAGGCCGTAGCCACCGCGTGAAATCAAAGCCACATCTGCGCCGCTGTCTGCGGCACGGTGAATAGCAGCTAGGCGAGTGGCGTCATCCCCTGCAAAACGTGTGTGGCTGCTGAGCGCATCGGCATCTAGCTCCACCTCATGGCCGAGTTTTTTCAGGCGGGCCACGCCTCGTTTGAAAGCTGCTTTGTCGCGCACCGCGCCGCTGGGGGAATAGATGTAAATGTGAGCCATGCCCCCATTGTCGCGGGAAATTAAACGCACACGTCCGTCAACCACGCTTGTAATGCAGCAGGCGTCCTCGGTAAGCGCTCAGGTCTTGCAGTGGCTCGTTGATGATGATTTCTGTCACACCAAAACCCATGTTCGCCATGTCTTTGTGAAACGCGTTGCGGTTGCCACGGTTGGGGTCCACGATGAGCACTTCAGCGCCCTCTGCCGCATGTTCTTGGATAAAGCCCGATAGCTGAGCTGGATGGCTGCGCTCATACAGCACATCGCTGGCAATGAGCAAATCAAACGCGCCTAGACCTTTGTTCACCCTGCCCCAGTTGCCTATTTCGTAATGCAGCGGCGGCAATTCGTTCAACAACAGATTGGCTTTGAGGAAGGTCTCCGTCAACGGGTGGCAATCACTCGCGGTGATGTTGCCTTCACGGCGATGCACCACCAAGCTGGCCAAGCCTAAGCCGCACCCCACTTCCAGCACGCGCTTGCCTTTGAGCTCCCACGTTTGCATGAGGTCTGCCAACTTTTGAGCGGACGGCCACACCAAACCAAACAAAGGCCAAGTGGCCGATGAAATGCCGGCCGCTAATGCCAAGCCCAAGGGGTCGTAAAACTGTTGCTTGTCGAGCAAAGAACGAATTTGCAAATCAGCCCCGCCTCCGACACCGACCCTCTGAAACTTCACTTCGTAACCGATGG
>ERZ650308.889-NODE-889-length-16026-cov-6.547555_pt1 | contig 16026 bp, 13 predicted proteins | sample MGYA00376244_ERZ650308 | MGnify/ENA primary metagenome ERZ650308 (study PRJEB26733, sample SAMN07839295) | wastewater metagenome | biome: small river; feature: stream; material: water | place: USA: North Carolina | collected 2016-04-26 ... | reverse complement strand
TGAAAACAGAACTACTCATTATTACCGCATTAGAGTCCGAGCTCAAGCGTGAAGCATTGCCAAGCGGCGTAGAGATCGTCTATACAGGGATTGGCAAAATTAATGCAGCCATCACCAGCATTAAAGCCATTCACCAATATTCCCCTAAAAGAATCTTGAACTTTGGAACCGTGGGGAAAATTAATCCTCAGCTACATGGGTTATTGGAAATTGGTAAGGTAATACAGCGCGACATGGATGCAGAGCCTTTGGCGCCACGAGGTAGCACTCCTTTTTGTATCCGACCCCAAGAATACCTTTCCACAGGGCAATTTTTATGCGGCTCTGGCGATAGCTTTGTAACCGCCCAAGATCCCTGGTTACTGAGTCAGGGTGTAGATGTAGTGGATATGGAGTTATTTGCGATTGCTGCAGTAGCTCATGACCACCAAATTCCGTGGCAGTCCTTGAAATATATTACTGATGATGCTAATGAGACTTCTGGTGCTGATTGGAGCGACAGAGTACATTATGGTCAGGAATTATTTTTAGACAGATTGAAGTCCATTATCTGATGAATGTCAAAGGGTATCCGTGAGTAATCTAAAGCCCTGGTTAAAAAACTACCCCGAGGGGGTTCCTTATGATTTGGGGCCTTTAAGTCATACATCGCTGAGTGATTTTATAGAAGAGTGCTTTGATCGCTTTGCTAAGCGAAAGGCTATTGAGGCCATGGGTAGCTTCTTTACCTATGCTGATATAAATCGCTTATCTAAAAATTTCGCATCCTATCTGGCAAGCCTTAACTTAGAAAAAGGTTCGCGCGTAGCCTTGATGTATCCCAATGTGATTGAGTATATGGTTGCGATGTTGGGTACGCTACGAGCAGGTTATACGGTAGTCAATATCAATCCGCTATACACGCCACGAGAACTAGAGTCTCAACTAATAGATAGCGGCGCCGTGGTTTTAGTTCTCATGGAAAATTTTGCTTCTACCTATGAGCAAATTTTGCCGCAAGCACTTATTAAGACTGTGATTGTAAGCAGCCCTGGGGAGCTACTTGGTCTTAAAGGACATTTAATTAATTGGGTTGCTCGACATATCAAAAAAATCTTGCCGCCCTGGGAATTTAAGCACATCAGAATGAAGGAGGCTCTACGCATAGGATCCAGTAGGCCTTTTGTAAAGCCTTCCATAGACAAAGATGACATTGCCTTCTTGCAATATACCGGTGGAACTACTGGGGTTTCCAAGGGCGCAATTTTGCTGCACCGAAATATTCTGTCAAATGTCATGCAGATTGAGGCTTGGCTTAATCCCGGGTTAAGAAAGCGTGGTCCTGATCAACTAGTTTTTTTGTGCGCACTTCCAATGACGCACATATTCGCCTTAACTGCATGTGCAATGCTTGGTATTGCCAAAGGCGGCTTACTGATCTTAGTGCCTAATCCTAGAGATATCACCGGTTTTATTAAAACGCTTATTAAGCATCCCAATATCAATATCTTTCCTGGCGTGAATACTTTATTTCATGCACTGATTCACCGTCCTGAATTTAAGTCAGTAAAACTTCCTAATTTGTTAGTAACGATTGGTGGGGGTATGGCTGTACATAAAAAGACTGCAGATCATTGGCAGGCGCTTACCGGATCACCAATTGCGCAGGGCTATGGCCTTTCAGAAACTTCACCTGTAGTTTGTGTGAATAGTCCGCTGGAAGAGCGTTTTACAGGTCATATCGGTTCACCCATTCCTGGTACGGACGTAGTTATCCTGAATGATGATGAAGTGGTGCTGCCGCAAGGATCCGTTGGTGAAATCTGTATTAAGGGTCCGCAAGTCATGGCGGGCTACTGGAATAAACCGGAAGAAACTCGCAACTGCATGACTGCTGACGGCTTCTTTAAGTCTGGTGATATTGGTCTAATTACTCCAGAGGGATATGTACAGATTGTTGACCGCAAAAAGGACATGATTGTCGTCGCGGGGTTTAAAGTTTTTCCTAATGACGTGGAAGATGTCTTGTCGCAAATGCCGGGAATTCGGGAGTGTGCTGTCATTGGCGAATCACACCGCAAGTTGGGTGAAATTGTGAAGGTTTATGTGGTGCGCACAGATCATCATCTTACAGAGGCCGCTGTAATGCAGTATTGCAAAGAACACCTCACGAGCTATAAACGACCTCGAAAGGTGATTTTTGTAAATGATTTACCCAAATCTAATGTAGGGAAAATACTGCGTCGCGAACTCAGAAATATTTAGTGGGAGATCGCTTACTTACGCGGTGTTTTACCTACCATCTTCGCTGCCCTCAAGAAATCAAAGTCAACGCCTTGGTCTGCTTGAGTAACGGTATCCAAAAAGAGCTTCTTATAGCCACGCTCTGCAGTTGGAGATGTGATGGGGTTGTCTTTCATGCGCTGCGCTAATTCTTCATCAGAAATTAAAAGACTTATCTCGCGATTCTTCACGCTCAAACGAATGCGATCACCATTGCGGACTTGAGCTAAAGGCCCGCCAATTGCAGATTCAGGTGTAACGTGCAGCACAATCGTGCCAAAGGCAGTACCGCTCATGCGCCCATCGGAAATGCGTACGATGTCTTTCACACCTGCGCGTGCTAATTTCATTGGAATCGGAATATAACCAGCTTCAGGCATACCAGGAGCGCCTTTAGGTCCAATGTTCTTGAGCACCAAAATATCTTCTGCAGTGACATCTAAGTCAGGACTATCAATGCGATTGGCTAAATCAGCAGCATTCTCAAATACTACGGCTCTACCTTCATGCTCCATCAGTTTTTCATTAGCCGCTGACTGTTTAATAATCGCGCCTCCAGGAGCAAGGTTGCCGTGCAATACGGCAATGCTGCCACGTGGATATATGGGTTTATCAAAAGGGCGTACTACATCTTGCTTAAAGCTCGGTGGTGCAGCATCAATTTCTTCGCCTAGTGTTCTGCCCGATACGGTCATGGCATTCAACTTCAGTAAAGGCTTGAGTTCGCGTAATAGGGTAGTCATGCCGCCTGCGTCATGGAAATTTTCCATGTAATGATCGCCAGAAGGTTTTAAGTCAACTAGAACCGGAGTTTCGTCACCCATCTTATCGAGGGCATCCAAATCAATTTCCAATCCCATACGTCCAGCAATTGCTGCAAGGTGAACAATGCCATTCGTTGAGCCACCAATGGCGAGTAAAACGCGCATGGCATTTTCAAAAGCATCTGCAGTGAGCACTTTATCGATGGTCAAACCTTCTTTTGCCATCTTCACCGCACAAGTACCAGTTTCTTCAGCAACGCGGATGCGATCTGCTGTAACCGCTGGAGGAGTGGCGCCACCAGGCACAGTCATGCCAAGTGCTTCAGATATGCAAGCCATGGTGCTGGCGGTACCCATGACAGAGCATGTGCCTACACTAGCAACAAGCTGATCATTGACTTCATCTTTTTCTACTTCATCAATTTCACCAGCGCGGAACTTACCCCAATAACGGCGGCAATCGGTACAAGCGCCTACGCGCTCACTGCGATGTGAGCCGGTCAACATGGATCCCGTAATTAGTTGTATGGCTGGAAGTCCTGCAGAAGCTGCACCCATCATTTGTGCGGGTACAGTTTTATCGCAGCCACCAATCATGACAACCGCATCCATCGGCTGTGCACGCAACATTTCTTCGGTGTCCATCGACATCAAATTGCGCAAATACATGCTGGTAGGAGCTGCAAAACTTTCATGAATAGAAATCGTTGGAAATTCCATGGGCAAGCCACCGGCTAACATGACGCCACGTTTCACGGCTTCTAGAAGTTGAGGCATATTGCCATGACATGGGTTATATGCGCTACCAGTGTTAATAATGCCAATAACAGGGCGATCTAATGCGCTATTGGTATAGCCGGCACCCTTGATAAAAGCCTTGCGCAAGAATAAAGAAAATCCTTTATCCCCATAACTAGTTAAGCCTTTGCGTAGGCCAGTTTCTGAAGGATCTTTTGGCTTATTACTCATAGATGTCTCAAGTCTTTATAGTCTTTTTAATGGATGTTATTGCTTGCCACGTGTTATTGATCAATTGTAGCGATGGAATGGTTAATTTACCTATAGTCCGCCACCCCAGCGGTATTGCCAAGAGATACCCAGTGCGGTGTAGTCCGTATTGGTATTGGAATAAACACCCTTGCTACCAGTTAAGCGGATCGAATTATGCTTGTTGACTGGATATGAATAAGTGCTGCCAAAGCGCCAGTTTTCTTGTGGGCCGGCAATAGATGATCCGTTGACATATTTTTGACCACCCGTGAAGTAGGTGGCATCGGCAGATAAATAGGCCATGTTTTGAAAATAATAAATTACATGGGCTTCTGATGAATAGATGGGGTTTTGGGAGAGCGTATTGTTCCCCAGGAAGTTAGTATTGCTTGTATAGATAGTTGCCATACCTGCTAATTCCAAGCGCCATGGACCAACCGCTTGAGATGCTCCGATAGCAGGCTGAATAAGAGAGCGATTTGCGCCGACGTTTAGCATTTGTTCGCTGTTGTATTTACCCCAGGGAATTGACGCAGCAAGACTCGTACCAATAATTAAGTCTTGTTGGTAATGCTTAAACTCCTCTAGCGAGAGTGCTGGTGCACCATAAAGATTTGCAGAGATTTTTACAACAGGATCAGATAAGCCTTCTGCGGAAGCGTTCATATTTTGAGCTCCCAAACTGCCGGTACCCGAGAGTTGGGCATAAGGAACTAATAAGCTGATTCGTCCAGACTGTCCAAAAACATCGATGATGCGGGTCAGGTTTACCGCTTCGGTTGTTAGTGTGTAAGAACCGCTTTTGGCTTGTGCTATGCCACCAGTAACAAAATTAATTCCAATTGGCGCATTGGAATAAGCGCGAGCTTCAATTTCTTGGGCGTTAGCGAGCTGGCAAAAAGCTGCCAACAGGCAAAACCAAAAAACTCTCACGCAATACAAGTAGATCAATTATTTTTTTGAACCAAACAGAATTGCAAGTGTTGCCGTATTACCTAACGCTTGGTTTACACCCATAAAAATTAAGTAAGGCCAAACAATTAACCAATAAAGAATGGACATGGCGAAGATTCTTAAGGGCTCACCATTGCCAAAGGCTTTCATAGAAGAAATAAATTCTTTGCCATGGAACATTCCATCAACACCGGCTTCAAGGAAATTCAAGGCAAGTACAAAAACTAAATAAACAAAAGACTCAAATAAAAGCGAGTTCACAATCCCATGCTCTTTATTGATTTTGATTGGATAGGCCGCTTGTGCAATCAACATAAATTTTGCGGAGATGCCGGCCTTGATTAGTGCAAACCCAAAGATTGACAATGGGATAGGGCGCTCCTCAAGAGCGGTCGCTGCAACAAAGGTAATCGCGCAAAACCACGCGCCAAAGTAAAGCGTTAAGGCAAATGCCTTCTTAGCCTCTTCCTTCAATTTTTCTTTTAAGCTGCGGTGAATGGTTTGGCTGGCAGTATTGTTTGGCATTAAAAATAGTCAATCAGAAAAAGATAGGAGTTGATTATTCGCCACAGGTAGCACAAGAGCCACTAGTTTCAACAGGAGCCGGTTCTTGTGTGTAACGCGCAATAAATGCATGTTTGCTAGACATCGGAATCTTCAGCCATACAAAGTGGCCTGAACCAGGCGCAACATCAATTGATTCGCCATTCATATTCCACATTTCAGTCAAGACAACATCAGTATTGCCACTTGGCTCAATAATCTCTAATTTGTCACCAACGGAAAAGCGGTTCTTAACGTCAACCTTGACACGGCCCGAAGCCGAATCGATATCAAGAGTCTCTCCAACATACAAGCTGCGCCCTGATAAAGAGTGGCCGCGCATATAGAGTTGATACTCTTTGTCGTGGTGGCGCTCATAGAAGCCATCGGTATAGCCTCGGTTAGCCAAGCCTTCTAGCTGACCCAATAAAGCAGTATTAAATGGCCTACCTGCAACTGCATCATTAATTGCTGCTCTGTAAGCTTGCACAGTACGTGATACGTAATAAGGTGATTTGGTGCGACCTTCGATCTTGAAAGAATCAACCCCCATCTTCGTTAGGCGTTCAATATGCTCAACTGCTCGAAGATCCTTGGAGTTCATGATGTAAGTGCCATGTTCATCTTCTTCCATGGGCATCAAATCATCTGGACGGCGAGCCTCTTGCAGCAGGACCACATCACCACTGCCATTTTGTTGCCCTGGCTTAACTTTGTAGTCCCAGCGACAGGCATTAGTGCAGGCGCCTTGATTAGAGTCGCGATGAGACATGTAGCCTGAGAGTAAGCAGCGTCCTGAGTAAGCAATACAGAGAGCGCCATGCACAAAAACCTCAAGCTCCATTTCGGGGCAATCCTGACGGACTTCTTCGATCTCATCAAAAGAAAGCTCACGAGACAAAATCACGCGACTAATACCAACTGAACGCCAGAACTTCGCTGAAGCACCGTTGACAGTATTAGCCTGAACGGATAAATGAATAGGCATATCTGGCCAAGCTTCACGAGCCATCATGATTAGTCCAGGATCTGACATGATTAATGCATCAGGCTTTAATGCAATAACCGGATCCATGTCCTTAATATAAGTACGCGTCTTGCCGCCATGCGGCAATAAATTTGAAACTAAGTAAAACTTTTTACCCATGTCATGGGCAGTATCAATACCTTGTTTGAGAACTTCGATCTTGCCAAAGTCGTTATTGCGAACCCGCAGTGAATAACGAGGTTGTCCGGCATAAATGGCATCCGCACCAAAATCAAATGCAGTGCGCAACATATTAAGGCTGCCGGCTGGGGCAAGTAGTTCGGGAATCTTAGTCATGGGGTCTATTTTAAAGTGCTTAGGCGGTTTTATGTATTAACAGCCTCAGAAGACAAAAAGAAGGGCAAAACTCCCGCAAAAATCCCAAAATTTGTAATAAAACCACCCTCCGCAATGCTATATTGAGTCAATAAATACAAATGGGCGGATGCCCAAAAGGAGACGAGGTGAAATTAAAAGCACAGGCGCTATTTGCACTTATTTCTTGCATCTTTCTTGGGCAGGCGGTTGCTGCAGGCAAGATTCAAATGAATGAATATATGGTTCAAAGCGATACACCGGGTATATCGCTGTATGTTCGTAATAAGCATACGGTGGGTATGAAGAAATTTTCAGCCGAAAAAACTTTGCTCTATGTGCATGGGTCAACCTATCCGGCAGAGACTGCTTTTGACTTATCGCTGGGTGGTACTTCCTGGATGGAATTCATGGCTGCACGTGGGTATGACGTTTGGTTAGTGGATCTGCGTGGCTATGGAAAATCTACAAGACCCCCTGAAATGGATCAGCCTGCGGATCAAAATCCACCAATAGTGAGAACGGATGTAGCCGTTAGAGATGTGTCTAGTGCTGTTGATTACATCCTAAAAAAGCGCAATATCAATAAGCTGAATTTGCTCGGTTGGTCATGGGGAACCACCATCATGGGTAAATACACTACTGAAAATAATCAGAAGGTAAATAAGCTTGTGCTTTATGCCCCTCAGTGGATACGCCAAGGTGGCGCCCCTTTAACCGATAAGGGCGGACAATTAGGTGCGTATCGAGTAGCTTCTATTACTGATGCAAAAAATCGTTGGCTGACAGGTGTGCCGGAAAGCGCCAAAGCGACATTGATTCCAGAGGGTTGGTTTGAGAAATGGGCAGAAGCCACTTTTGATACTGATCCGTGGGGAAGAACTCAGACCCCTAAAAAACTACGGGCTCCAAACGGAACAGTTCAGGATGCACGTGAGTACTGGACTGCAGGAAAACCGGTTTATGAACCCAAGGATATTCGTGTACCTGTGATGTTGGTGCATGCAGAATGGGACGCCGACCTCCCTAGCTACATGTTGTACGAGTACTTCACTAAGTTGGAGAATGCCCCGTACAAAATCATGCTACAGATCAGTGAGGGCACTCACACCATCATTATGGAAAAGAACCGCATGCTCATGTTTAACGGCGTTCAAGAGTTCTTGGATAGCGCATTTAAGCCAGAGAAGTAATGGTTTGACTGTATAAAGGTATAGAGATGCAAAAGAAAAAGCCCCTAGATTGCTCTAGGGGCTTTACTTATTTGGCTCCTCGACCTGGGCTCGAACCAGGGACCTACGGATTAACAGACCAAAACCTTTAAAATCAAGTGATTAACGCGCTGAAATGATTCTAAATGATTTCAAACTATTTGGAGCGATTATCAAATAGGATTTGTTTTATTTCTGATTAAATGAGATTACTTGTGGTCTAGGGTAATCGTTTTAGCTAAAGGGTCTAATCGAACTGAATCACCTGTTTTTACCAGTTGCAATAAATTCTGATCCCATCCTTCCATGATTGGCATTCTGGCAAGTACTGCACCTTGAACCATTACGGGATTCAGCTTTCCAAATATTAGCGCCTTAGGCGCTATTCCTTTTTTTAATAAATCAAAAAATGCCCATCCACCTGCGACCCCGCCTTTTGTTGTTGGAATAATTAAAATTTTGTCTTCAATCGATTCACCTTCAGCGCTGTGACCGATGCGCGAGATGATTCCAGTCCATCTATCTAGGTCATAGCGAGGGCTGAACCCTTCCCGCATTACTAGGGCTTTTCCAGAAATTTGATTTCCCCAAGCCCGATGTACATTTATCGTAGTTGTCATGATAATTTCCCTGTGCAAGCAATTTCAACGCAATCACCAGTCCGTCTCAAAACGGTGTTGAATCGATGTGCAGTAATGGTGTTAACAAGCTTTCCAGAGTTTGAAATTAAATTTGTCCAACCGTTTTCTTCGCGAATCTTGGAGAGGCGCTGCAGAATATAAAAACAAACTCCTTGCATAATTGTTACGCCAGAATCTTCTAGGGTTTGTATATATCCAAGCCGCTTTGCATCGCTGTATACCATGTGATTAGTGGTAACTACAGCTGACATGCCTGGCGCTACTTTACGACCGCTAAACATTTCAGCTAAATTTTGCATTTCAAACAAGGAAAGCTGTGGCCCCGAAAAGACTACGATATTCGCTGAAGAATTTTGATAATGATAGGAGTCATAAATAGCTTGTATGTCACCGTTAGTTACTGTCATTGATTCTGCTGGTTTTTTAGATTGAAAAGCAATTTCTAGTGATTGTGCTTCAGGTGTGACGCCAACCATGTGGAACATAGCCATTGATCCATAGCTTGCTAGAGATGCGCCAAGATGTTTCAATTCGTCGGAAGTTGGCATCCGATTAAATTCATCAAATACTGGAACTGCAAAGTAGTCTTGATGAGGATGCCCAACAATTTTCCCTAGTGCACCCCAATCGGCTAAATCCGTCATGCTTGCCTGTAGCTTAACGTGAATTGTGCCGGCTCGTACAGAGGGGAGGTGAAAACCATACTCAGGAGTTCTTCCAGTTAAAGAGGCTGCAAAACTTGATTTGCCCGCTTCAAAATTTGTGCGGGCGCCTAATACAGAATTTGCGTAGATTACTGTCCCTGTATCACCCCAGGCGACATGTTCGCCTAGTTTGGGTTGATAGATTTGCTGATAGGGAATACACGAATCAGTAGTGGCAATACGCATAGTCTTGTATCGGGAAAGTATTTCACGTTCTTTTTCTTCCTCGACTTGATCTTGGTGGAAGCGAGGATCATCGTGAAAGTGCATACATTGGGCGTTGCTTGATGTTGGAACAGAGCACTTTGCATGTTTCTCACCCATTGATCGCAGATGTTCGAGGCCACCATCCCCCATTACTTCAATGTCCCCCATTACATGGGCATGGGTGATGGGAACAAATCGCTTAGCTTCAAAAAAACTTCCCACCTCTATTTGATATTGGATGGCTTCTTGAATTGCGGGCCCTTTATCACCGCGAAGCATTGCTTGTTCTTCATCGGTTAAGTGTATGCTGCCTACTGTTTGACTATTTTGAATGACTGAATTATTCATAGGGTTGCCTAAAAATTAATCTGCTTTTGCGCCAGATTCTTTAATTAACTTAGCGTATTTTTGGCGCTCAGAATTTAAAAAATGTCCAAACTCCTTTGGACCCAGGTATGAAGGAGATACGCCTTGACCGTTAAGTTGTTCGATATAAGATTTATCTGTTGAAACTTCAGCGATGAGTTTTGAAAGAAGGTCGATGATTGCTTGAGGTGTATTTGCTGGTGCGAAGATCCCCTGCCAATTCTCTATATCAAAACCTGGAAAGCCTTGTTCGGCAATTGTGGGGACTTGCGGCAAAAGTGGCGTTCTGCGTGCTGAGCTAACACCTAGGGCACGTAATTTACCTGATTGGATGTGCGGCATTGCGGGAGTGAGTCCCGCAAAAAAAAGATCGACCTGTCCGCCAAGTAGGTCCGTCATAGCAGGTGCACCTCCTTTGTAGGGTATGTGGCTAATAGCAACTCCAGATCGGAGCCTAAGAAGTTCACCCGCAAGATGTTGAGGGCCGCCGCTTCCTGATGATGCGAAATTTGCGCCTCCAGATCGTTGCCGTATTTCTTGTAATAAGGCAGAAAGTGATTCAGATGGCGATTTATTATTAACAACAAGTACTAGAGGAGTTGCAGCTAGTTTTGCAATTGGCTGCAAATCAGTAGCTGGCTTGTAGCTCATCTTCGGGTAGAGATATTCATTTATTGCCACTTCGGCTGGTGAAGCCACAAGTAGTGTGTAGCCATCTGGGGGGGATTTGGCAACAAAGTCTGCGCCAATATTTCCCCCGGCCCCAGGTTTATTTTCAACTACAACCGGCTGTTTAGTTAGTTGACTTAGGCGAACCCCAAGTGCTCGCGCAACGACATCAGTTGCTCCGCCAGCAGGGAAGGCCACAATAAGGCGAATTGGTTTATCGGGGTATGAAGCAAAAGTCTTGGATGCCAACATTAATAACGTAATTAGTGCCAGCAACTTGTATCGATTAAGCATCATTGCCTCCTTTGGTTTTGAGTTACTTTATCAGCAATAGTGATTCTTAAATAATTACAAATTAATATAATATGCAATCATTTAGTTATCACTTAATTGGACTATAAATGTCAATATTGGAGCAAGAAAGCAAGGTTAGCGCCGTTATACGTTCGCGCTTTCGATTAAAGCATTTTGAGGTTTTTCGGAATGTATGTGCTCTTCATACGATTCGGAAAGCTGCGGCGGCCTCGAATATGACGCAACCGGCGGCAACGAAACTTATTCAAGAGCTTGAAGATATGTTTTGCGTTATCTTGTTTCAACGCAATCGACGAGGCATGCAATTAACTCAGCAAGGCGAAATATTGCGCAGACATATTGATGTTATTTTTGCTGATATTAGCAATATCAGCGAAGAGCTTAATCAATTCACACATGGCAGTCGTGGACTTATACGCTTAGGAATTCTCCCGTCACTATCTTCAACTTTATTATCTCAATGCATTAATGAGCTACTTGAAAAGCATCCGCTAACTCAGTTTGTCATCCGCGAAGGGACAACTGATGAATTAATTGGTCAATTGATGCGAAATGAAATTGATATTACATTTGGACGCATGCTCGAATCTAGTCATGCATCGAAATTACACATTACAAAGATTTATACAGAAGCCTTCGATATTGTTTGCGGAAAAAACAATCCTCTAGCATTGCAAAAGGATATTAAGTGGAAAGACTTGGCATCCTGCAAGTGGATCCTTCCTGAAACGGGAAGTCCTCTCCGTGAGATAGCGGACAGTCTATTTACTGCGCGAGGAAATTTACGGCCCATGGTTTCAATTGCCTCTAGTAGTTTTCATCAAATGCGATATGTGATAGCAATGGGTCAACTTCTAGGAGTTCTTCCACATTCTCTTGCGCAAAAAGCCAGTGATGAAGGAGGCGTAATTATTCTGCGCCCAAAACAAGCCGCCCAGGTAGCCCCAATTAGCTTGATTACTCGAAACGATTTTGAGCATTCGCCAATAATTTTGACATTTAAAAATATTGTCTCGAATATTGCGAAGCTCCATACGTCTAGTTAAGGCTAGAAAATCACGACATTTTTGTAAAAAATCCGGAGAAATTAACCTGTTTTGTCGGGTTACCCGACAAACGTGGTGGTCTCGAATTATTCGCTAAATTTGATTTTTCCAGATTTTGCAATTGATGTGTATCTGGCACGTTCTTCGCCCAAAAATTTATTCAAGTCTGCCCCTGTAAGTCCTACACCGTCTACGCCTGCTTCCTCAAGCTTTTTCTTAATATCAGGTTCAGACAAGACCTTGTTGGTATCTTGAGCAATCTTATTAACAATTGTATTTGGAGTGCCTGCTGGCGCTAGTAGCAACATCCAGTTTGAAAAGCGATAACCTTTCAAACCAGGTATTTCAGCAATTGAGGGAGCATCAGGGAATGCCGGACTACGCTTCGTTGTCGTGACCGCTAATAGTTTCATATTGCCGGCTTTAATATGTGCGACTGTAGGCGGCAGTCCAACAATTGCCATATTTACTTGATTCCCTAGTACATCATTTACTGCAGGTGCCGCGCCACGATAAGGAACATGATTTAAAGGGGTATTTGTACCTTCTTCAATTGCTTCGCCTGCAAAGTGCATGCTACTTCCGTTACCAGGTGTACCGAAACTTAACTCTTTGCCACTCTTCTTTGAGTTCGCTAATACCTCTCCTAAATTTGAGCCTGGAATAGATGGGTGGGCAACAACTCCAAGCGGCGTCTCTCCAACTAGCACAACTGGAATTAAATCTTTTTGGGGATCGTAAGGAGTCTTTTGGCCAGCAATCGGCCCAACTAATACTTCAGCGGGCGATGCAAGCAGTAAGGTTAGTCCATCTGGTTTTGATTTGGCGACATAGTCTGCCCCAATAGACCCGCTGGCCCCAGATTTGTTCTCAATGGTTACTGGTTGCCCCCAAATATCACTAAGGCGCTGGCTAATGGTGCGGCCTACAAAATCAACCCCGCCTCCTGCTGGGTATGGAACAACAATTTTGACCATTTTGTTTGGATACGCTTGTGCTTGCACAAGATTTGGTGCAATCCATGGCAGGCCCAGAAGTATGGTGCTGATAATAATTTTTTGTAACATGAATGTCTCCTCCAAATTAGCGGTTACTTGAAGTCAGCCGCTACACCAGGTGCTGGCGTGAAACCTAAATCACCTCTAGCTATAACCGCTTCTCTACCGCCATTAGCATCTAAAAGCTCTTTTTGTCTTGCGCGAGCACGGTTGTCCACTTCTACGGGATCTAATAAATCATGCAAGCGTTTTTTGCACTCCTCTAATACTGCGGACATTGAGGATTCGTTAGCCAGATCGTTGATTTCATCGGGGTCAGCCTCAAGGTCAAACAGTTGAGGTGCATATTTAGAGTAGTAAACGTATTTGTATTTGCCCACACGGATCATGTAGGCAGCTGAGGTTGAGCCCATGCCGTGGTATTCGCTAATCACAGTTCTTTCTGGAGTGGCGCCCTCAGAGAGATCAATGAGTGATACGCCAGGATGATCATCTTGCACCTCATCAAATGATTCACCTACGATATCCATCACGGTAGGGCATACGTCTACGTGGCTAACAGGAGTGTTAATCACCTTGCCTTTTGGAAAGCTAGGACCAGCACAAATCAAAGGTACACCAGCGATTTCGTCATACATAGTTGACTTACCCCATAGACCTCTTGAACCAAGATTATCGCCATGATCACTTGTATAAATGATGTCTGTAGATCCCTCTAGGCCCATTTCTTGAACTGTTTTCATGATCTTGCCAAGGTGTTCGTCAAAGAAGCTCACAAGGCCAAAGTATCCAGATAATGCTTTATGAACATCCTGCTCTGATTCAAAGTAATCGTCATAGCAAAAACTATTGCGATAGTCTTCAATGTAAGGGTGGTTTGGACGATGTTCTCTTGCGTATAGCTTTGGCATCGGTAACTTCTGATTGAAGTAGCGATAGTAATGTTCAGGAGGAGCAGTTAAAGGGAAGTGTGGAGCTACAAAAGAAACAAATAACACCCAAGGCTTATCTTGATGTTTATCAGCATTTTCGCGTAACCATACTTGTGCGCGAGCGGCAATGTCACGGTCGTACAAAGTGTAGCTTGACTCACCAGGACCAGCCATTCCAATCATTTTCTTGGCGCCACCACGTTTTGGTAGATCATCACGTACTAAACCCATTAGGTCGCCCTTGCCATGAAGAATATGCATAGGAATGATCTCTTCTGTAAATCCATGATCTTCTTCGGCAGTATGAAAGTGCAATTTGCCGACAGAGACAACTTTGTGACCTCTATTGCGTATGTGGTGATGCCAAGTTGGAATAGAGCCGTCATATGCGTCAGCGTTATCCCAAAAACCGATTTGATGAATATATTTGCCAATCGCGAACGCAGCGCGGGCAGGTACGCAAACTGGGCTTGCTGTATACGCAGAAGTAAAGCGTGTTCCGCGAGCGGCTAATGCATCTAGGTTTGGAGTTGAGATCACTGGATGTCCAGCGCAACCCATTACCTTTGGATTGTGCTCGTCAGACATGATGACGATGAGGTTGTTAGGTTTTGACATTTTTATCTCCGATTCTATTAAAACTATATAGTTATATAGTAACATAGCATAAAATAGCTTGGGATAATAAAAATTTGTATAGAAAGCTAGGGTAAAAGTGGGGTCAATGATTACAGAGCCAGTTTCAGCGAAAGAGATTGGGCGAATGCTTGATAAGTTTTCTCGACCTGGGTTGCCAAAATACACGGCACTACGAGATGCAGTGGTTCATGCTGTGGCGTCTGGAAAATTTGTTCCAGGTGATCGTTTGCCAAACGAGCAACAATTGGCAGAGGCTCTTCCAATTAGCCTTGGAACCATCCAACGTGGTTTGAGGCAGTTGGTGGATGAGGGAATTTTGCAGCGTAGACATGGGCAAGGTTCGTTTATTGCAGGCAGAACTACGTATGATGAAATGTCTCATCCATTCCATTGTCGGTTTATTGATGACACTGGTTCCGATTACCTAAAGGTATATCCAAAAGCAACTGGCCGTAAAGTATTAAATAAAATAGGCGAATGGGCTACAACGCTTGGAGCAATCAAAGGAATTGAAATTACTCGAGTGATCTCGATAGGAAAAGAGTTCAATGTTTATAGCTCTTTTATAGTCGATGCCATGCGCTTGCCTATCTTTTCAGATTTATCGCTACGTCAATTAGATGGTGAGAATTTTAAAGATTTGATATTTCGAGCATCTGGGCAATTAATTCAACGTGTAGATTTGTTCCTGAAGCAAGACATTGCGCCCGCTGATGCATCAAAAGCCATTGGTATATCAGGTAGCTCTCAATGCATGTGCTTGAAAGCGATTGCCTATTTGAGTGAAGGTGATCCTATCTATCACCAAAATATTTATATTCCACCGAATAAGAGGGAGCTACACGTCATTACTGATGCGCGAGCCACCGGATTGCGCTGACTCTTTTAGTTTCTAAGTATGACGCTTGTAGGATTGTTGACTCAATTTTGAGTCAATTCATATAATTTTTATCTCAAAAGTGATCGTTTTAGCCTTGTACGTCTAATTTTGGCGCTTAATGTGTCTAACATGCCTCAATACATCTTAATACAGGTATGGGGGCGTTGGTGAATAGTCAGGACGAGTTTGACTACGTAATTGTTGGTGCTGGAACTGCAGGTTGCGTGCTAGCTAATCGACTAAGTGAATCGGGCAAATACAGTGTTTTGCTGTTAGAGGCTGGGCCACGTGATTTGTCGCCATGGATTCATATTCCAATTGGCTATGGCAAGACCATGTTTAATCCAAAGTACAACTGGGGATTCTATACAGAGCCAGAGAAAGAGCTAAATGGTAGGAGGATATACCAGCCACGAGGTAAGGTTTTAGGAGGCTCGAGCTCCATTAACGGATTAATCTACATCCGAGGTCAGGCTGAGGATTACGACTTATGGGAAGGGTTAGGTAATCAGGGGTGGGGTTGGAAAAATGTATTACCTCTATTCCGAAAGATTGAAAGCAAT